>Ga0213868_10000088_pt1 | contig 74592 bp, 70 predicted proteins | sample PICome_9_FD_160087 | JGI IMG/M metagenome (GOLD analysis project Ga0213868, IMG submission 160087) | Coastal seawater microbial communities near Pivers Island, North Carolina, United States - PICO127 | ecosystem: Environmental > Aquatic > Marine > Coastal | place: USA: North Carolina... | reverse complement strand
TAGCTCCACCATTCCTTTCTTAATTAAATACTACAGTTTTATTCTTATTAATAATAATTCTCTTTTCTGCATGCCATCTTACCGCTCTAGACAAAACACTGGATTCAATATCATTACCTTTTCTTGTTAGATCATTTGCATTATCTCTATGAGTAACTCTCTGGACATCTTGCTCTATGATTTGACCTTCATCTAAATCACTTGTTACATAATGAGCAGTTGCGCCAATTATCTTTACGCCCTTATTAAAAGCTTGATGATAGGGTTTAGCTCCCTTAAAGCTAGGTAAAAAACTATGATGGATATTTATACATTTCCCTGACCATTCTTTTGTTAATTGGTCAGATAAAATCTGCATATATCTTGCAAGTACAATTAAATCAGCCTGTTCATTTTCAACAATAGCTTTAAATTCTTTTTCTTGATTGTTTTTAGACTCTTTATTTTTATCTATTGGGAGATAGTGGAACTTTATACCACTAAATTCAACTATTTCTCTGTAGATCTCATGATTCGAAACTACTCCAACTATGTCTATAGGCATATCTCTATATTTTGCCCTATACAACAAGTCGTTCAAACAATGTCCTTCCTTTGAGACTGCTATTATTGTTTTTAATTTTTTACCATCTTCATTAATTGACCATTGCATATCTAATTCATCAGCAAGACTCTTGAATTTAGACAGAAAACTCGAGCTTAAAATATTTGAATCATCTATAGAAAAAACTATTCTTGAAAAGAATGTTTTGGAATCTTTGTCTGAATATGACTGAACATCGGTCAGAAATGCATTATGTTCATACATCATTCCAGAAACTTTTGCTTGGATTCCTGATCGGTCTGGACAAGAGAATGTCAAGATTTGTATTTTTTTCATAATAATTAAACTAATAAACACTCACGATTTTATATTACTTTTCATATCATAGGTATTCTTTGGCGTTTAAGTTTATAATCATTTCGTTATGAATTCGACCTTATGGAACAGTATAAGAGATGAAATTGAGCTTAGAGTAGAGGCTGAGCCCTCTCTTGGATCTTTTTTATATTCCTTAGTTCTATCCCAGAATGATCTTTCTAGTGCAGTGGCCTCAATCCTTTCCTCAAAACTTCATAGTGATGCTTTGTCAGCAATGGATATAAAGAATTTTATATTAGAGGTTTTTAATGACTGCAAAAACATAGAAACTGATTTAGAAAAGGATCTTTTATTTTTTAAAGATAACGATCCCTCATGTGACTATTTTTCAACACCATTATTATTCTATAAAGGATTTTTAGGTTTAGCTACATATCGAGCTTCTCATTGCCTATGGAATAAGGGAAGGCATACAATGGCATTATTCTTTCAGAATAGAGCGTCTGAAGTTTTTGGTATTGATATTCATCCTGCTGCTACTATCGCAGGTGGAATTATGATGGATCATGCTACTGGTATAGTAATCGGTGAGACTGCTGATATAGAATCAAATGTTTCAATTTTTCAGGGAGTTACCCTTGGAGGTAGGGGTAATGAAACTGGAAAAAGGCATCCTAATGTAAAATATGGGGCAACCATATATGCTTCTAGTACTATACTTGGAAATATTACGATAGAAAAAAATGCTATTGTTGCTGCAGGTAGCTTGGTCTTAAAAGACGTAAAAGAAAAAACTACTGTTGCAGGTATACCAGCAAAAGAAGTTAATAAATTAAATATAACCAGTAACGAATGGGATCCAGGAGATTCGAGCCTTTAAATGATTAAATATATTGGAAATACACCTTTAATTAAACTTGAGTATTTTTCTGAATTAACAGGTTGTAATATCTATGGAAAAGCTGAGTTCATGAATCCGGGCGGCTCTGTTAAAGATAGGGCGGCAAAATATATTCTTGAGCATGCCTTAGAAAATGGATTAATTAAAAAAGGTGGGACTGTAGTAGAGGGCACTGCAGGAAATACAGGAATTGGACTAGCATTAGTTGGTAATTCTTTGGGTCTAAAAACAGTAATCGTTATTCCAGATACACAGTCAGAAGAAAAAAAAGCAACAATTAGAGCTTGTGGTGCTGAGCTAATTGAAGTTCCCGCGGTTCCATATAAAGATGAAAATAATTATGTAAGGTATTCGAAAAAAGTTGCTGATGAGTATATAAATCCTAATGGAGTTTTATGGGCAAATCAGTTTGATAATGAGGCTAATAAGATTGGGCATTTTAACGAAACAGGTCCTGAAATTTATGATCAATTAGATGGAAAGATTGATGGTTTTATTTGTTCTGTTGGAACTGGAGGAACTCTCTCAGGAATAGCTAAATATCTAAAAAGCATGGACTCAAATATAAAAATAGGACTTGCTGACCCTCATGGCGCAGCAATATATTCTTTTTTTGTTGATGGAGAACTTAAAGCTGAAGGATCATCTGTAACTGAAGGAATTGGACAAGGGAGAATCACAAAAAACATCGAAGGCTTAGAAGTTGATATACCTCTGAGAATAAGCGATGTGGCCGCGCTGGATGCAATGTTTAAGATGGTTGAGACAGAAGGGCTATATTTAGGTGGCAGTGCAGGCATAAACGTAGCTGGAGCTCTTGAAATGGCCAAGAGAATGGATCAAGGTAGTAATATAGTCACAATATTATGTGATTCTGGATCAAGATACCTTAGCAAACTTTATAATAGAAACTTCCTCATTAATAATGACTTGCCATGTCCTGATTGGGTCTAAGCGTTAACTAGTTTATCTTTAAATATATTTTTGTATATATAGAAAAAGACAATACTGACACTACTAACAATAAATTGAGCAACAAGAAGTTTTGTAGACAAGACTTCGTAATTAATAATATTCCAGTTAAGTATGCCAATAATACCGCTTAAGCAAAGCAGAAGTATCAACAGATAAGATTTCGCTATATTCTGCATTAGCATTCCTGTGATAGTGCAAAGCCCGATAATGAATAAGCCTATTAAAGCTATCTCAGAAGATGAGTATTGTGATATAAAAAATAAAACACTCCCTGATACAGCGATTGTAAAAATCATCTGGAAAAAGCTAAATATTTTTATATCAGCTGATATAGCAGGATCAAATTTTTCGTAAAAAGTATTATTATTTTTTTCTTCTATGCAGTCTTCAGGTCTCCAGTATGTTTTAGCAAACCAGACTTTTACTTTATCACTCCATTTTCTTGTTTTAATAGAGTCATTAAGCATGGTAGAAAAGACTTGAAAATTGGCCCATATTGGGTTCCAGCTTTTGAGAGGAGTTACTGTGCCATATACCGGCTTCACATCTGGAAGCTCTGCAATATATGTTCCAAACATTCTATCCCAAATTATAAAAACACCTCCATAATTTGCATCTATATATTCTTTATTTTTTGCATGATGAATTCCATGATTCATTGGAGTAATGAATATTTTTTCTAGGAATCCCAAATGACCAATATGTTTTGTGTGTACCCAAAACTGGTACACCAAATTGATACCAGCTACTGTAATGAATACTTCACCAGGTATGCCTATGAATATCATTGGCAGAAAGAAAACCCATTTCCACAACCAACCAGTACTTGTTTGCCTTAAAGCCGTTGATAAATTAAATTCTTCACCATGATGATGAACACTATGTGTTGCCCATAAGATCTTAATTTCATGATGCATTCTATGCATCCAATAATAAGAAAGGTCATACATTAAAAAAGCTAGAACCCATGTTATGGGATTCTTAGTTGAGAGAAGGTTTAGATTTAGACTAGAGCTTATATATATAAAAACAGCACTTTGAAAGCCTAGATTTAACATAGTTGGATATCTGCTAATCATCCCTATGCCAATGCTAGTAAAAGTATCATTTAGTCTATAAGTATTTTTTCCTATATATCTTCCATAGAAATATTCAATAAGTATCAGCAAAAAGAAAACCGGGATTGCAAATGTAACCACTAAAGATTTGTCAGTTATGATCATATATTTATTAATTTATAAGATGTATATAATTTACATTATTATATAAGAATTGAACCTATTTTGCTTGAAGAGATCTAAGCACTCCAAAGGCATTTCCATATTCTCTATCTTTTACAAAGACACCTTCAACACCCGCAAGCTTTAATCTATCCTCTATTCCTTTCTTAACAACAGAATTTAAAGAAAGTCTGCCAATAAAGAATACTTTTTTCACTCCCATGAGCAGTGCATTTAGGTAAGAAATTGTGCCGATAACTTCTCCGACCATATTTGATATTGATGCAGCCATATCTTCATTAGAATGACCTTTTCCATCTCTTGCCTTTGCAAGATTTGCAGCTGTTATATTTGGATATAATGAGCCTATCTCATTTACAACATCTCCAATTAACAGATCTAAATTCTTTCTATCACCAGCGACAGAAAGCTGATCAATTTTTAAATGCTCAATTGTATCCAATAGATAATTTGATAGGCCTTGCAATGTCCCACCTCCAACTGAAATCCCTCCAAGGTGAGTAAAATCATCACCATGACCATAAACACAAGCAGTTCCAGTTCCGGTGCTAGTGACCACATAAGACTCATTTTTTATTACATACAATTCTGCAGCTCCCAATGCTATTGCATCTACTTCATTGATCTTGCATATAGGGATATTCTTAAGTTTATCAGGGAGGTCGCTAGACTTACCCCCGGTAACACCAATGTATTTAATATTTGTTTGTTCGGCTTTAGTTGCAGATAGTATTTTTTCTATATATTTTAGGTCTATAGTCTGAGTTGGAAATGTATAGAATTCTTTATGCTGTAATTCATCGCAAATAATCACATCAGTATTGGTTGTCCCAAAATCAATGGCTAGGTACATACAGATATAGTAACTATTTTGTAAATCACCGTGAAGAGTCTATTTTTTTTACAGGCCATGTCATTGGAATCTGCTGTTGCGGATTAAAGGTGTTTGGACCTTGTTTGGGGAAGGCGTTTGCAGCGCTTTCTATCTCATCCTCAGTCAAGAATTCACTTGGAGTAAGCCTAAATACATCAAGACCTCTGGTAATTTCCGTTCCATATATAAATCCATTGTAATAGTAGGATGACCAATAGCCACCAGTAATAAGAATATCTTCAAAAATAGGACCTCTATCAAAATATGCAATCTCATAAGGCTTGCTCGAATTTGTAAAATCAATAATTGAAATACCACCTTGGTACCAAGCTTGAACAAATATATCTCTATTAGGAACAGGAATAATAGAACCATTATGAGCAACACAATTTTCTGTTTCTAGTTGAGGTGCAGGCATTTTGTAATGGCTTTTAAATATTAGCTTATTGTCGACTATGTCATAAATTGCATCAGCGCCCCAATCCAGTGGGTCCCAAGCCCTACAGCGGGCTCTTCCACCACCACCCCATTCATCAGTGAAAATAACTTTAGTACCATCATTATTAAAAGTTGCTGAATGCCAATAAGCAAAACCAATATCTGTTACTACATCCAATCTAGTCGGATTATATGGATCACTTATGTCAAATAAAATTCCGTTACCTGAACATGCGCCAGCAGCAATCTTCAAAGATGGAAAAACCGTTATATCATGGCACTGATCAGTTTTTCTAGTATCTTGAGTTTCCTCTCCGTGATCTCCTCCACGCCATAAACCAGCTAAAGAACCTGTTTCCGGATCCGCAAAAACTGCTGGACTAGATACTATTTTAGATTTAGATGGATTTTCAATAGGGATTTCAATAACATCTATACGAAATAAAGCAGTTCTTTCATCTCCAGCAACATTACCTATACATTGTTCCATCTCTTCCTCATCGCGAACACCTCCAGTTCCAGAGTTGTAGACAATTATTTTTCCATCTTCTGAGGGACCACTGACTACAGAATGGGTGTGAGAGCCTCTGCAAGTTTGAACAGCACCAACTTGTACAGGATTTTGAAGATCAGAAATATCAAAAATTCTTATTCCTCTAAATCTCTCTAGACTTGCATCTCTTCCAACACCTTCAAGACCACAATCTATTCTGCTCCGAATTTCTTCAACAGACATTATTAATAAATTATCAACTACAGATACATCCCCTTGACCTCCTGGGCAAACAACTGAGGTAATTAAATTTGGAATACCATCTTTATTTATTTTATACATGTTGAAGCCGTGATAGCTTCCAGCAACCAATAAATCATCTCTAAATGCCATATCAGTGTTTGAAAAACTTAACATCGGAGATCTCAACGATCTTGAAAGTTCTTCTATGGTTTTAGTTTCTTCTTCATCTTTATCCGATACATCTTCTGAGCCTTTTGTTGCAGGGTTATTAGGATCAAAAAATCCTGCCGGCTTTCTTAGCGAGGCAATTTTTTCCATATTTAAGATAGCCTCATCAGCTATGAATAATCCAGCAGTTAGTCCTGATCTAGGGTCATCAGATAGATTAACGGCAATACCGTTCATTCTTTCTATTTCGACACCCTGATCATTCACCAGATCAGATACAAATTCATTTAGAATTGGATCATAAGCTGAACCAGGAAATTTCTTGAGCTCTTTTACCATTTCAAGAGCACCATCATGATGGTTAATCATCAAGCTTAAAAAAAGTCTATCAAAATCAGTGCTTTTAGAATTTCTCAATTTTTCTAGATCTTTAGGAGATGCCATTCCAGCCATATTCATATGCATGTGATGAGAATGCTTTAAGTCGATTAGTTTTTCTTCTCTTGTCTTTAACCAACTTTCCATAAAGTTAATTTCATCAACTTGTGAAACATCTATTCTTTTTGCTAGATCTAATATGGTTTTATTATTTGTTCTTTTTTCAACATATCCTGCCATAAGAACAGCTTGCTCATGATGAACAATCATGCCTTGAAGAAACTTCACATCGGCAGCTGTATAGGAAGTATTAGCAATATTTGTTGCAGCATCCGCATCAAGTATTTTAGATATAGTCCCAGGAGCTCCAGGTTGGATTATTTTAGGATCATTATCATAAATATCTTCAGAAGATTCGATAGATATGACTAAGAAGAGAGATATTAATAAAAATATTTTATTAACTTTATTTTTTTCTATCTTCGTTTTCATAAATATCACCTTCACTAGTATCTGTATTTGTTTCTCTAAATCTCTTAATTCTATCTGGTCGATCTAGTTGGTTTTTTGATGCTTTTACCTTAGAAATGTTTATAAAAATAAATAAAGAAAGGATAAATATCCCACCAAATACAATAGTGTTCCAGGACATCTATCTTCTGCTATTAAGCTTCATAAGGAGATGAAGAATTTCTATGTATAACCATATAAGCGTTACCATCAATGAGAATGCGCCATACCATTCCATGTACTTAGGCATACCCTTGTCTGCACCTTCTTCAATAAAATCAAAATCTAGTACTAGGTTAAGAGCCGCTATCCCAACCACAAAGACAGAGAAGCCTATGCCCATTAGCCCATTAGAATGAATAAATCCTATACTGCTTCCAAAGAAGCTCATTATAAAACTAATCAAATATAATAATGCTATCCCAGCAGTTGCTGAAAAAATCATTAATCTAAAATTTTCTGTGGGTTTTATAATCCCACTCTTATAGCAAAACAATAGTGATGCAAGTATTCCAAAAGTTAAACCAATTGCTTGAATGGCAATGCCCGGATACATAGCTTCTGCAAACATTGTTATTGCGCCCAACATAACACCCTGACTTAAAGAATATAATGGTGCTGTTGAACCAGCTTTCGCTGGACTTCTAAATATTGTAACCATTGCCAAGATAAAGCCAATAATTCCAGCTGGTATAGCTAATGCAGGTATGTTCCATCCAACCCCAGCTCCTAAAAAACACAGAGCAAGTAAAATAGAAGTTTTATTGACAGCGCCATCAAGCGTCATCCTTTCACTAATAGGCAGTGTAGAATCATTAGATGTAAAGTTTCTAGTAAATGCTGGGTTACCAGATCTACCAAATGTATTTAGAGCTGAATGTTTAGACATTAATATTCTCCTAATTAAATGAATATATATAACTTATTTAAGGTCAATATAACAAATTAAAAGACTTTACATACCTTTAATCCACTTATTTATAAGTGCCACACCCTCGTCATGATTAAGAAATCTCCCAGACTCCGGCATCATTATACCTGGATCTCGTGATTGCATTCTAAAAGGCATTATTGACTCTTCTGGAGCACCAGGTTTAATTGAAAATTTAAAGTTATTACTTGCTCTTCCAGCTGCAACTGGCTTTTTATATATCCCTATATGCTCACTTCTATCTTCAGTAAAGTTGAGATATAGACCTGTGGTGTCTGCAGAGCCTCCAGGTATATGGCAATGACCACAGTTTATATCCAGATATGCTCTAGCTCTTAAATCAAGATCAGTCGATGTGTTAGACCAGTCAGGCATTGCCTTGTAGTTTATTTCAGAATCTATCCAGCCCTCATCTGACCATCTATCAAGTTGATTCATACTAATATTTTCATATTTATAGTCTTGGTTTAGATTTCTAGCCTTTGGACCTATAGGTTTAATTTCTTTTCCGGATTGATGGCATTCTTTGCATTGGTTAATGTTTGGAACTCTGTAACGGACTTTTCTAATATCCCCATTTTCAGTTACAAATGAAGTGTTGATAGTTTTCCCTGCAATATTCAAAAATGCTTCGCTTTGCTCCTTATTCCATACATAGCTAATATTCCTCCAAGCTCCACCTTTCTTTATCAATAAGCGGGTTTCAAGCAATTGTTTTTCTAGTTCTGAATCATTAGTATTATTTAGATATGCAAATGTTTTTATTAGAGCAGATCCATCTGGAAAATCAAAAACAAGATCTTCATGATATTTAGCACTCTTACCTTCAGGAATATATATGAATCTTAATTTATCTGCATAATCGGTAAACAAAGGGTTTATAAGATCATATGGAAGCACGCCTTCTTGCGGGACTTGTAACTGCATATTCGAGAAGAAGCCAAAATCAGAAAGTTTTTTCGGCATTTTGTTGGCTAAAACAACAGAGTCATTTACCGATGCAATAATTTGAATTGGAATAGAGACAAGCCATAGAAAGCAAAAAAATAATTTTTTATTAATTTTCACTTAGCACAACTCTTTCAAGAGGTGAAATTTCTCCAACAAACCAGTCATAATCTCGAATAACAGGGTTTAAAAATGGAAGCATATACTTTATTGGGCTGATGCTAAGAAAAGTAGCATCTCCATTATTGCCTAAAATTATTGTTTCTTTTTTAACCTTAGAAGATAAAATCTTAGATATTGGAACAACTCCATCCCAAAAGATATCTGGCATATCTCCCTTGGATAATTCATATAAAATTTTTGCAAGCTCTCCAGTTTCTAGATCAGGATTATGCCCGGAGATACCAAATTTATTATTGTGAATCTGTATCCTAGAAGGGTGGGGGTTGTATTGCTCATCATCTGTTTCATATGAATATGTGACCACTGCAATATTTATAGTTTCATTGCCACCGATATTATTATTAAAAATTTCAACATCAGAGTTGGCTTGAACAAGAACACCAGTTCCTCTAGGAACCTCTCCAACAATATTTCCTTCAGGCGCAAAGTTATCAGTATTATTATTTACAACATTGTTATTAAAAACTCTAACATGATGGCCGCCTTGCTGAGGCAGGCTTGGCAGATCAAAAACAAGAATTCCACCAGTATTATTAGTTGCAGTATTGTTATAAACGTCGGCATAGTAAGAATTTTCAATTTCAATACCTGCAACATTAAATTCAGCAGTACTATTCTTAACTATAATATTTTTAGACTGACCGACATAAATTCCAGCATCCGAAGCCCCAATTGCAACACACCCATCAATAAGAACATTTGTTGATTCAACTGGATAAAGTCCATATGCGCCATTAAAAGAATTAGGCCCACCAGTCCATTCAGTCTTAACCTTTATAAATTTAATATTATCAACACCTTTAGCCTTAATGGCATCACCTTTTGCATTTTGGACAGTAAACTCTTTTAAAGTAACATCGTTAGATGTAACGAGCAGCCCCTGGGCACCGCTTTGTTGATTTATAAATGATAGTATCGTGCCATTTATGCTTGAGCCTATGAGGGAAATACCATCAACATCTATAGATAAAGAATCTTCTAATTCATAATAACCATCTGAAAGTTTAATTGTATCTCCACTGGATGCGAGTATTAAAGCTTCCTGGATCTCCGAATAAGGGTCAGCACTCGGAGATATCTCAATTACATCAGCAAATAAGAGATTGCTATTAAGAAAAAAGAAGCAAAAACTAACTTGCTTCAGGTATTTCATCAAATTTTTCTAGAGGTTTGTTTAATTCAGCCCAGTCACATTCAAAATCATCAGGTGCATTCTCGTACTCAAGCAGACCTAATGCTTCAAATTTTGGTCTGATTTCATCAGTCAATAAACCAATTCTTGATAGATTTGGAATTACTCTAGAAAATAAGAAGTTCCTAAACATTTCAAATGAAGATGTTTGCGCTTGAAAGTCTCGAGCTTCTTCTGGAGTCATTTTTAAAAATCTTTGCTCTGCTTTTGTATTAATTAATCTATCTCTAGAGATAACACATGCCTCATATGCAAATTCTGCTCTATCGCGGATTTCTTCAGGACTTAATGTTTTCACAAAATCTTCTAGATAATTGATTCCAAAAGTTACATGTCTAGCCTCATCTCTAATTACATAATGGAGAAGTTGTTTAAGAAGTGGGTCTTTGGTTATATTTTTTAGCATCTGGAAAGCCGCCAAAGCTAGACCTTCTATGATTATCTGCATTCCTATAAATTTGAGATCCCATCTCTCATCGGTAAGGATTTTATCTAATAAAAGCTTGAGTGAAGGATTTACTGGATAATGAATCCCTATTTTATCTTGGAGATATTTATTGAATACTTCAACATGTCTAGCCTCATCAAATGTTTGAGATGCAGCATAAAGTTTCGCATTATAAGTAGGAGCACAACTAGCAAGTTGAGATGCTACCAGAAGGGCGCCTTGCTCTCCATGAAGAAATTGGCTTAGCAGCTCAGCAGTTGTGTGTCTATCAAATTTAATTTTGTCTTCTTCGCTGAGCGCCTCGTAAGCTTCAAGCGTTTCGTGCGGCAGTTGTTCGTCAGGATCAATTAATTTTTGATCAGAGGGATGATTATAATCCCACTGAAGGTCTATTGACCCGTTCCAATTCAACTCTTTACCTAGCTCATAAAGTTTTTTGATTCTGTTATCCGCCACAGTGTAATCCCAATTATATGAGCCTGTAAGAGGAGTGTTAAATATTTCTACAACATCTTCGACATGAGATGGTTTTATATCAAGCTCATCATCAAAATATAGTAAATCTTCCGGAGGGCCGTCTTGTTTTTTTATTTTCATATATAGTTCTCAAAAAATTAATGTTTACACTGTAAACATTATGTATTTTATACTATTTGGTCAATCTTGAAAAGTTTTGTCAATTTTTCTAACAAAACCTCACCTAATTCTTCTGCTCTATGGATTGTAATTGCATTTTTATAATACTTATTTACATCATGTCCGATTCCGATTGCCTGTAGTTCGATATTTTTTGATGACTCAATAAAATTTATACTCTCTTTTAAGTGAGAATCTAAATAATTTTCTGTATTTGCAGACAACGTACTATCATCCACAGGCGCTCCATCAGATATAACAATAATAATTTTTCTTTCTTCCTGTCTTTTGTTAAGCCTACTGTATGACCAAAGCAATGCTTCACCATCTATATTTTCTTTTAACAGACCTTCTCTTAACATTGCACCAAAATATTTTCTTGATCTTCTCCAGCTGCTGTCAGCACTTTTGTAAATAATATGCCTAAGATCATTAAGCCTTCCAGGATTTGATGGACTGCCAGCTTTCAACCATTCCTGCTTTACATCACCTCCTTTCCAGTTTTTTGTTGTAAACCCTAAAACTTCAGTTTTTACTGAACATCTTTCAAAAGTACTGCTAATAATGTCACCACATATTGCCGCCAAACTAATTGACCTGCCTCGCATTGAACCAGAATTATCAATCAGGAGCGTTATAACTGTATCTTTAAAATTATTTTCAGATTCTTGTTTATAACTTAGAGGATATCCTGGCTCAGCAATAACCCTATGCAATCTAGAGGTATCTAAAGTACCTTCTTCAAGATCAAAATCCCAGTTTGTTTTTTGTTGAGATAGAAGAAGTCTTTGCAATCTATTTGCTAATTTTCCAATGGTTGTTAGATGTGGTTTTATTAAATTATCTAATTGAGACCTTAACCTAATAGCTTCTTCTGGTGATATTAATTCTCTTGCTTCAATGATTTCATCAAACTTACTCGAATAGATTTTATAAGGCGCTGGAATGCTATTTGCATAATCAATATTATTAAATTCACCCATTTCTATTTCTTCATCTATAGAGCCTTCAGAGGAAGAGATAATTTCTTCTTGATTAAGCTCTTCCATGTCCATCTCAATATCCACTACTTCACTTGAATCTATATTGCTATCATCGCTATCAGAAACTTCTTCATTATTTTCTAAGTCTTCTTCCTCAGATTTATTCTCTGATTTTTCTGATTCATCATGATCATCTTTTGATGGGCTTGCTTGATTAATACCTAGGAGTTCAAGCAGCTTAAGGCTAGTACCAGTAAAAGATCTTTGATTCTCTAAAGAATTTATAAACTCATCCTTTAGAGAGTCAAAATTTTCAGATTCATATTTCTTCTTTAAGTCCCGAATCAGATCTTTTGACTTCGAAGTTAATTGCTCATTAAAAATATCTTTCAACCAAAGGTTGAAGATGAGAGGTGTATTTTCATCAACATCATAAATGTCTTCAGAAAACTCCTTATAGTATTCAGCGATATTTTTTTTTGCGCCCTTATATTCCTTGCCGCCAAGGATTTCAACTCTGGATATCTCCAACTCATTAACTATAGCTTTTGCTGACGCATCTATATTTAAATGATCTTGAGTCGCATGGAATTTTAACCAAAAAGCTTGAAAGTCTGATTCAGCCCTCCAAATATTAAGTTTTTTGGAAGATCTTGGCACTGGTGAGATTTGAGTAGTATTATTCCTGGGAGGTCTATCTGGAGAGCCAATTTTTGATATTAGATCTTTTTTTTGAGATATTGCTTTTAAGGATGAGACCCCAGCCTCATGCAGAGTATCTCTTCTTTTGGCCCATTTCATTAATATACTTATTCGGGATTATTAATCTGAATATCTTCTCCGAAGCATCTTTGAAAATACTCTCCAATTATTGATTTTTCAGTATCATCACATTTGTTAAAAAAACTTAATCGAAATGAAGTACCAACATCTTTAAAAATATAATAATTTTCCACCCAAGATATGACAGTTCTAGGAGACATTATTGTTGAAATATCGCCATTTATAAAACCCGATCTAGTTAAGTTAGCCATCTTAATCATGTCTTTTATTAGTTCTCTATTTTTTTTAGATTTCAAGTTCTTTACTTTTGATAAAACAACATCAAGCTCCTGCTTGGAATCAAGATAGTTAAGCGAAGTTAAAATATGCCATCTATCTAACTGGCCTTGATTAATCTGCTGTGTGCCATGATAGAGGCCTGTTACATCTCCTAATCCAATGGTGTTTGTTGTTGCAAAAAGTCTAAATGATGGATGCGAACTGATAACCTTATTTTGATCTAAAAGTGTTAGTTTGCCCTCAACTTCTAATATTCTCTGAATTACAAACATAACGTCAGGTCTCCCTGCATCATACTCATCAAACACTAGCGCTACAGGATTCTGAATTGACCAAGGTAACATGCCTTCTTGAAATTCAGTTACTTGCTTACCATCTTTAAGCTTTATTACATCTTTTCCCAACAGGTCAATTCTGCTTATATGACTGTCAAGATTAATTCTTACACAAGGCCAATTTAATCTAGCAGCTACTTGCTCTATATGCGTAGATTTACCAGTACCATGAAATCCCTGCACCATAACTCTTCTGTTATGCTGAAACCCGGCAAGAATTGAAAGTGTTGTATCTTTATCAAAAACATAGCTTGGATCTATTTCTGGGACCCATTCAGTTTTTTCCTTAAAACCTTTTACAAACAGATCAGATTTAATATTAAATGTTTCTGATACTTTAAAATCTGTATTAGGTTTTTTTGGTAGATCTATTTTTGAATCTGACATGTATTTTTTTAATATATTAATTGAGGATTAATCCTACCTTTTGAAAATTCAAAGTTCTAGTTTTTTATCAAACAATGTAAGATGTCTAACATAATTATAACGCACTATAAGGGTTAGCATGTCCGATAAGAAAAATCTTCTAGAAAATTGCTTAAGCTTGTTTGAGCTAAATCGTATAGATAGAGATATTTATACTTGGACAGGTAAAAATGTTGGGTGGGCGAGAATATTTGGTGGTCAGGTTATGGCTCAGACCCTTATTGCTGCATACAAAACAGTAAAAAAGGATCACTTTGCACACTCTTTCCATTCCTACTTTTTGCGACCCGGTCAAATGGATAAGCCAATTACTTTTACTGTAGACAGAATTAGAGACGGAAAAAGTTTTACAACAAGAACAGTTAAAGCCATTCAAGATGGCGAGGCAATATTTAGTTGCTCCGTATCTTTTCAGAAAAATGAAGATGGGCTTGAGCATCAAATTGAAATGTCTGAATTTCCATCGCCGGATGGTCTTCAGAATGAATATGAAATTAGAAAAGCAATTGCAGGTGATATAGATCCAGATCATGCTCCTTTATTTCTTAGAAAGCGTGAGGTCGAAATGAGACCAATAGAGATTCAAGATTATGCAAATCCCAAGAAGACCCCACCATATAAAAATACATGGATACGTCCAGAAGGAATTCTTCCAGACAATGAAATCATCCAGCAAGCATTCTTATTATATATATCTGATATGGGTCTTTTGGCTGCAGCCAATAACCCCCATGGGGTAAACTTTCTTAATGAGAATCTTCAGGTTGCAAGTCTAGATCATGCTATGTGGTTTCATAAAAAGTTGAATCTTAATGATTGGATACTTTATTCAATTGACAGCCCTATTTCTGGAAATGCTAGAGGGTATTCTAGGGGAGCCATATATACACAAGATGGTGTTTTATTGGCATCTTGTGCCCAAGAGGGTTTGATTAGGCTATGGCCTAAAAAATCTTAATGCTCTCTAACTAATTCAGTAAGATATTTTACTTTTTCAGGATCAATATTAGGCGTAATGCCATGACCTAGGTTAAAGATATATCCAGGGTAGTTTTTATACCTGTCTAAGATTTTGAAAGTTTCTTTCTTAATAATATCTTTGCTTTCGAGAAGCACTGCAGGATTTAAGTTTCCTTGAAGGGCTACTTTATTCTTTAAAAATTCAACATCCTCATCATCCATCGTCCAAAAAAGGCTAATACATTCAGCTGCACTATCTACAAGATCATTGGAGCTACATTTAGGCTCTCTTGCGAATAATATTACCGGTTTCTTGGAAGTAATAGGGTCTTCTTTTAGCATTCTAATAAGATCATTTATATAATTTAGTGAAAACTCTTTATAGTCAGAATCAGAAAGAAGGTTTGCCCAAGAATCAAAAATTTGAATGACATTAGCGCCTGAAATAACTTGCTCTTTCAAATATAAAAAACATGCATTAGTGAATGTTTGGAGCAGGATCTTTGTAGATTCATTATTTTTTGAGATAAAGTCTCTTGTAAACGCAAAGTCTTTAGAGGAGCCTCCCTCTATGGAATATGCAGCAAGTGTCCAAGGGCTTCCGCAAAATCCAATCAGAGGAATGTTTGAGGGCAGGGTAGATCTAATATTGCTTACTGCTTTGTAAACATAATCCAACTCTGTTGGATCAAAAGAGCGTAAATTATTAATATCTTCTACTTTCTTAATAGGGTTTTCAAAAACAGGACCTTCTCCTTCTACAAATTTTACACCAAGACCAAATGCATCAGGAATTGTTAATATGTCTGAAAATAATATCGATGCATCTAACTGAAATTTATCTATAGGTTGCATCGCAAGCTCACAACAAACATCAGGGTTTTTACACATATCTAAAAAATTCTTAAATCTACCTCTAACCTTTCGATATTCAGGCATATATCTACCTGCTTGCCTCATATACCAAATTGGAGGAGTGCTTAACTTTTCTTTATTAAGAGCTCTTATAAAAAGAGAATTATCAATCATTATGAAACGTATTTTATAATACTTTTTGCAGCTTCGCGTCCTTCCCAAATAGCTGTAACAACTAAATCAGACCCTCTTACCATATCGCCACCGGAAAATATTTTATTATTAGATGTCTGAAAAGAGAATTCTTGTTTCTCTTCAGCCAAAACAAGGCCATTTTTACTAGTCTCTATTTCAAAATCTTTAAACCATCCTGCTGGACTTGCTCTAAAGCCAAATGCCACAATTACAGCATCAGCTTTGTATATTCTTTCAGAGCCTGGAACAGGAACAGGAACTCTTCTTCCATTTTGATCAGGCTCACCAAGATGAGTATTTACAATTTTAACCCCTTCAACTTTTCCTGATCCTATAATATCAATTGGCTGCACATTGAATTTAAAATCTACACCTTCCTCTTTAGCATTTTGAACTTCTCTTTTGGAGCCTGGCATATTCTCTTCATCTCTTCTATATAAGCAGGTTACAGAAGATGCTCCTTGTCTTATAGCAGTTCTATTACAATCCATTGCAGTGTCACCACCACCTAAAACAATTACGTCTTTACCTTTAAGGTCTATAAATTCATTTTCTGAATCATGGATATTAAGTAAGTTATTTGTATTTGAAATTAGATAATCTATTGCTTTAAATACACCAGGTAATTTTTCTCCCTCAAAACCTCCTTCAAGCGATGTGTATGTGCCCATTGCCAAAAATACAGCATCATATTCTTCATAAAGTTTCGCAAATGGAATATCTTTACCAATTTCTTTACCTAAGAAAAACTCGACACCCATTTCTTCCAGGATTTTTCTTCTTCTTTTAACGACCTTTTTTTCAAGTTTAAATTCTGGAATCCCAAAAGTTAAAAGTCCGCCTATTTCTTCGTTTTTGTCGTAAACATGACTATGAACACCAGATCTGGTTAGGATATCTGCGCATGCTATACCTGCAGGTCCTGACCCAACAATGGCAACTTTCTTTTCTGTCCATGTTCTATATGACATATCTGGCTTCCAACCCATTTCAAAAGCTTTTTCAGTTATATATTTCTCAGTAGAACCAATCGTGACAGCACCAAAACCATCATTTAATGTGCAAGCGCCTTCGCATAATCGATCTTGCGGGCATACTCTTCCACATACTTCTGGAAGACTGTTTGTGGAGTGGCATAGCTCAGCTGCTTCAATAATATTCCCTTCATTAACCAACTTCAGCCAATCTGGTATGTAGTTGTGAACTGGGCACTTCCATTCACAGTAGGGGTTGCCGCAATCTAAACATCTATGAGCTTGATTTGATGCCTCAACTTGGTTGTACTCATTATAAATCTCTACAAAACTTATTTTTCTTTCATCAATATTTTTTTTTGTTGGATCAAACCGACCAACTTCTAGAAACTGAAAATCATTATCAATCTCTTTGTGATTTATATACTCATCTCTTAAATTTATTTGCTGAGCATGACTATGCAGATCATTATTTATTTCAATGGATTTTTTCCAAGCATATAGTTTTTCCTTTGCTTCATTAAGATCTGAAATAGGAGCAAAAGACTTCGTGATGTATTTACCATCAACTCTTATTTTTCCATAAAAATATGGAGATTTTGGTTGAGTAAAAAGTAACAAACCTTTTTCAATTCTGTATTGTTTATTTTTATTTTGCATGGGTAAAATTTTGTATGACGCAGTATGACACTTTTGCAATTTAATTGGTAGTTTTATGTGCTAGAATCACACTAAAAAAATATGTCTAAACTATTTAATAAAACTGAATTTAAGGATAATTGTGGATTTGGATTGATTGCCAATATAAACGGTATCAAATCAGAATCTGTTCTATCTAAATCTATTAATGCATTAATAAGTATGACACATAGAGGCGGAGTAGGGGCAGATGGGAAAACTGGTGATGGCTGCGGTTTGTTATTTGATATAAATAAAGAATATTTTACAAACCAAGTTATTGCAGAGAAAGGGGTACACCTAAAAGATAATTTTGCTATTGGACAGGTTTTTCTTTCAGATAATATAGAGCTCAACTCAGTTATCTCTAAAGTTAAAGATATTCTTCATCAAGAGTCTCTTAATTTAGATCATGTTCGAGAAGTCCCTGTAAATAGAGATATCTTAGGTAACATTGCTCTTGAGTGTTGCCCAAATATTTTTCAAATTTTTATTAGCTCTAAAGATGAGGTTTTCAATGATAAAAAATTTGAATCAAGCTTGCTTCAAGCTAGGAAATTTATTGAAGAGTTGTATATGGATGATGAAGAGCTATATCTGTGCAGTCTTTCATCTAAAACAATAGTGTACAAAGGCTTAATGCTGCCAAATGCTATTAAAAGTTTTTATCAGGATTTACAAAGTCCAGAATTCAAAATCTCTACATGTGTTTTTCATCAAAGGTTTTCTACAAACACTAGTCCCAGATGGCATTTGGCTCAACCATTCAGATTGCTTGCACATAATGGTGAAATTAATGCCATTAGAGGAAATAGAAATTGGGTTAAGGCAAGACAGAATAAATTCACGACCCCGCTTATTCCTAAGATACAATCTTTTAAAGAGCTAGTTAGCGAGTTCGGCTCTGACTCCTCATCGCTCGATAATATGATTGAGCTTCTTGTTAAAGGTGGAATTGATTTATTCAGAGCAATTAGAATGGTTCTTCCGCCAGCATGGCAGAATACTCAGACCTTAGATGCTGACATAAGAGCTTTCCATGAATATAACTCAATGCATATGGAACCGTGGGATGGTCCTGCTGGAATTGTCATGGCTGATGGTAAATGGGCTGTATGCATTCTCGATAGAAATGGATTACGCCCAGCTAGATATCAAATTGACAAAGAAAATATCATCACTATTGCTTCTGAAACGGGTGTTAATCCGATAGATGAAACCTTAGTTAAATCAAAAGGCAGAGTGCACCCAGGAGGAATTTTAGCCATAAATACTGATACAGGAGAAATTGTAAATCAAGACAAAATAGACGATGTATTAAAAGCAAAAAACTCTTACAGAAAGTGGCTTAAAGAAAATGCTTTATATATAGAATCAAGTTTAGACGCATATGAGGGACCGGGCTTAAAGCAGATTGATCAAAGTAAATTCATACAATCAACAAAACAATTTTTATTATTTAAAGAAGAAAGAACGGCGGTCATAAAGCCATTAGCAATTGAGTCTCAAGAAGGCACTGGGTCTATGGGAGATGACACTGCTCTTGCTGTTATGAGTAAAATGCATAGACAGCTATATGATTTTTTTAGACAGCAGTTTGCTCAAGTTACCAATCCACCAATTGATTCCTTAAGAGAGGTTGGGGTAATGTCTCTAGAGACATGCTTTGGGCCCGAGCTAAATATATATGAAGAATCACCAAGTCATGCAAAAAGACTTGTTACCACATCTCCAGTTTTGTCATATAAAAAACTCCAATCTTTACTTTCAAATCCATACTTTTCAGTCAAAGAATTCAATCTTTCTTTTAAGAATAAAATTTCCTTAGAAGATGCAATTTCAAACTTAAAAGATAAAGTTGTCGACTCGGTAAAGAAAGGAAACTCTATTATTCATTTAATAGAAGAAATGCCAGAGGATGGCAGTCTTTCAATCAATGCATTACTGGCAGTGGGAGCAGTTCATCAGGAGCTTGTAAGATTAGGATTACGGTCTGATGCTAATATTGTTTGTACTTCCTCTTCAGCTAGGGATACTCATCAGATTGCTTGTTTGATTGGCTTTGGCGCAACTGCGGTATACCCAACCTTGGCATACCAAACAATTTTAGATTTATCAGTTAGAAAAGAACTGAAGGGGTCTGCACATGAGAATTGTGCAAGATATAGAAAAGGCATTAATAAAGGATTATTAAAAATAATATCTAAAATGGGAATTTCAACTATATCTAGTTATAGAGGTTCACAACTTTTTGAAATTGTTGGTTTAGATGAGAGCATCGTTAATGTATGTTTTACCAATACAACTAGCAGGGTAAAGGGAAAATCATTTAAAGATCTAGATATAGAGTTAAGAGCGTTGGATGAATATGCTAGATCAAATCTCTCTGATATGAACGTTGGAGGATTGTTGAAATATATACATGGCGGAGAATATCATGCCTATAATCCAGAGATAGTTAAAAAACTGCAAGAAGCAGTTTCAACTGGGTCATTAGAAACATATAAAGAATATTCTAAATTAGTTGATGAAAGAGCTCCTGCCATGCTTAGAGACTTGCTCGAACTGAAAAGCTTTAATGGCAGCATAGACATGTCAAATGTTGAAGATCAGAAAAAGATTTTAACTCGATTTGATTCTGCTGGCATGAGTCTTGGAGCGCTGTCTCCAAAAGCTCACGAAACTCTAGCTGAAGCCATGAATCACCTGGGAGCAAGATCTAATTCAGGTGAAGGAGGAGAAGACAAGTCTAGATATGGCACAAACAAGATGTCAAAAATTAAACAAATAGCTTCTGGAAGATTTGGCGTAACTCCTCATTACCTTGTGAATGCAGAAGTTCTGCAAATTAAAATTGCTCAAGGCGCAAAGCCTGGAGAAGGAGGGCAATTGCCTGGAGGAAAAGTTAATCAACTAATTGCAAAATTAAGATATTCAACTCCTGGAGTTACCTTAATATCTCCACCTCCTCACCATGATATATATTCAATTGAAGATTTAGCTCAATTAATATATGACTTAAAAGAAGTAAATCCAAAAGCACTGGTTTCAGTTAAATTAGTATCAGAGCCCGGAGTTGGTACTATTGCATCTGGAGTAGCAAAGGCATATGCAGATTTAATAACCATTTCCGGACATGATGGAGGAACAGGAGCAAGCCCTCTTACTTCTATAAGATATGCTGGTTCACCTTGGGAGTTAGGATTAGCTGAAGCTCATCAAAGCTTAAGAGATAGTGGTCTAAGGCATAAAGTTAGACTTCAAGCCGATGGCGGAATGAAAACCGGACTGGATGTAATTAAAGCAGCGATTCTTGGAGCTGAATCTTTTGGTTTTGGAACTGGTCCTATGATAGCAATGGGCTGCAAATATTTACGAATATGCCATTTAAATAATTGTGCTACAGGTGTTGCCACCCAAAGAGATGATCTTATTAACCATCATTTCATTGGAGAAAAAGAGAGGGTAATTAACTACTTCGAATTTATAGCAAATGATGTAAGAAGGCATTTAGCTTTTCTTGGTGTGGAAAAGCTTGAAGATATAATTGGTCAAACTCAATATTTAGAAAAAATAAAAACCCAAGATCTCCAGTACCAATCTATAAATTTAGAAGACTTATTATATAAAGACGAAAATATCTCTGAATCATTTTTCTGTACGGAAAATCAAAACAAACCTTGGGATAAAGGCGTACTTTCAAAAAAAATATTAAAAGATTTTAAGAAAAGCATAGATAACAATAACTCTTTAGAGCTTTCCTATAGTATTAAAAATACAGATAGGTCTGTTGGAGCAAGAGTTTCAGGTTATGTAGCTTCAAAGTATGGAGAAGAAGGATTATCCAATCCAATTGATATTAATTTCACTGGATCAGCTGGACAGAGTTTTGGTTGTTGGAATGCTAATGGCATAAATCTTAGTGTTGATGGGGATGCTAATGACTATGTTGGAAAGGGTATGAATGGCGGGAAGATTATTATAAAAAATGAAAATAATTATGCTTTGAGTGATAGTAAAACGGTATTGGTAGGCAATACTTGTTTATATGGCGCAACTGGAGGAGAGCTTTATGTCGGTGGTTCGGCTGGTGAAAGATTTGGTGTAAGAAATTCTGGAGCTAAAGCAGTGATTGAAGGTGCGGGTGATCATTGTTGTGAGTATATGACAGGAGGCCATATAACAGTTTTAGGACCTGTGGGTGCTAATTTTGGAGCAGGCATGACAGGAGGATTTGCATATGTATTAGATGAAGACAGGTCCTTCTTTGATAAATGTAACAGAGGCATGGTTAATATAGAAAGAATTACAACAGAAGACATGCAGCCGCATAGAAAACATTTAAAGGAAATTATCGAAAGACACTATAGATATACTAATAGCCCTAAGTCAAAGCAATTATATGAAGACTTTGACAAGTTTGAACCACATTTTTGGTTGGTTTCTCCTGCAGCTTTAAATATTCAAGATCTACTAAAAGCTACAAGATCTAATGCAGCCTAAGCTAGTCGAAAAGCTTTTGATAGATTTAATTTATTAAACTTATTTGTTTTATATCCTTCTAGATTTCTATCAAGAAGTATTAAGTTTAGTTTTCCACCAGAGATTTTTTTATCGTTGTAAATAAATTTCTTAAGATCACTATATTTAAATTGACTAAAATCTGTTCTTAGTTTTAATAGAGAGAGTGTCCTATCTATTTTTTGATAATCCTCTTTCTTAATGAGCCCTTCCAAGAATGATATTCTGGCAACTATCTGTATTCCATATACAACAGCCTGACCATGAGTAACACCTTTAAAATTCATACAACCTTCGATTGCATGACCAAAAGTATGACCCAGATTCAAAATAGCCCTTAATCCATTCTCTTTTTCATCTTTAGTAACTATGGCAGCTTTAGTTTTTATTGATTCTTTAATAATCTCACCTAAGACAATAGGATCTTTATTAAGTATTTTATCTGAAGAAGATTCAAGAATTTTTTTTATCTTTTTATTTCCAAGCAAGCTGTATTTAAAGACTTCACCCAAACCAGACTTAAACTGTTTATCTGACAATGTATCCAGAAAAGACGTGCTTATTAAAACAAGTTCGGGATTATAAAATGCGCCTACCAGGTTTTTACCCTGTTTTATATTTATTGCAGTTTTTCCTCCAACAGAAGAATCTACTTGAGCCAAAAGTGTTGTAGGTATCTGGATAAAGCTTATTCCTCTCAGGTATGAAGAGGCAGCAAAGCCAGTTATATCTCCAACCACACCCCCACCAAGAGCAATCATTTGATCAGATCTATCAAATTTTAATTCTGCAAGCTTATCTAAGATTTTTACATATTCTTTAATTGACTTAGAGGTCTCACCTTCAGGAATAACATGGACATAAATTTTTTTCTTAGCCCCCAATTTGTCAATAATATTATTGACGTATGTTTTTGGTATTCCTGAATCAGTTATTATTAATATATTCTTTGATAAATTAATATGAGGCCTTAAATTAGATTTAGTAATTGCATTTTTAGCAATGATCACCGGATAACTTGTAGAACCTTTTCCTGCTTTTATAATATTAGCCATAGTTTTTAACTAATTTAATGATCTCTGCAGCAACTTCCTGACTACTTAAATTTTCAGTATTTACAACATAGTCAGCAACTTCTTCATATAAAGAAACTCTTTGTTCGTGGAGTTTTTGAAGGATCTGACCCGGGTCTCCTTCTTTCAACAATGGCCTATCTTTATCTTTAGATGTTCTCTCAAGCTGAACGTTTATTGGAGTTGCTAGATAAAAAACCGTTCCCCTTGAAGATAATATATCCCTATTTTTATCGGAAAGTATTATTCCTCCACCTGTTGAAAGGACGATTGAATTAAGTTCGGCCAACTCTTCGAGAATATTACTTTCTCTTTTTCTAAAACCCTCTTCACCCTCAAGATCAAAAATCCAATCTATAGAAGCACCAGTTCTTGATTCAATCTCAGCATCAGTATCATAAAATGTTAAAAATAGCTCGCTAGATATGATCTTGCCAACTGTTGATTTACCAGAACCCATAGGGCCAACAATAAAAATATTCATTATTAAATTTTGTTAAAATATTCTCAATTTTAACACCTAACTATATAAAATAGATTTTTTAGTAGTAGAAAAGTTGTATGCTACATATTGAACAAATTTGACTAATTGATGTTAAAGATTATAAAAATAACTTTTTACTCTTCTCTGCTGATATGTTTTTTATCTATTCTGGCTGTAGTTGGCGTCTATTTAAATCTTAAACCAAATCTACCAGAAATATCGCTTGTCAATGAATCTCAACTTCAGATGCCCCTAAAGATATATACTCAAGATGAGGTTTTAATTGGCGAGTATGGAGAAATAAAAAGAAGGCCGGTATCTTTTAACGAAATACCAATTAATTTAAGAAATGCATTTTTAGCTGCTGAAGATGATGGATTTTTTCGACACCAAGGAATCAGTTATACAGGCCTATTAAGAGCACTAATTCAATATATACAAGCTGGAGAAATTGTAAGTGGTGGCGGCACTATTTCTATGCAAGTTGTTAGAGGCTACCTCTTAACAAGAGATCAAAAGCTTACAAGAAAAGTTAAAGAGATATATCTTGCTCTTGAGCTTGAAAGCATTGCTTCCAAAGAAGACATATTTGAGCTCTATGTTAATAGAATTTTCTTAGGAAATCGTTCATATGGAATTGAAGCCGCATCAAATACATATTTTAATAAATCCGTTGATCAATTGTCGCTTGCAGAGTCTGCAACTATAGCTGCACTAGCTCAACTACCATCAACAATAAATCCAATCAAAGCACCTGCTCGCACAACTCAAAGAAGAAACTGGATCTTATCAAGGATGCTCATGCTAAATATGATCTCTCAGCAGCAGCATGAAGAGGCAATAAATACAGGAATGGAAGTAGTAAAAAACATTGACCTGTATGAAGTTGATGCAAGATATTTGGCTGAACTTGCTAGACAAGAGATCATAAAAAGATATGGATTAAAAGCATATAAAGAAGGATGGAAAGTTTTCACTACCATAAATTCAGAATATCAATTAGCTGCCTCTAACAGCGTTAATAAACATCTATTTGATTACGACAAAAGACATGGATGGAGAGAAGCTGATAACTATCTTAATATTTTCGATGACTATCAGCTTGAATTACTCTCCTCTGGTAACGTAGATTTCCTTAATGAGAGCATCCAAAATCAATATATATTTAATCAAGATAAGGATGCTATAGGCAGCATACTTAGCGAGATATTTTCTTCTTACCCATATTATCAATCTCATGTGAAAGGATTGGTTGTAGGAGTCTTTGATAAGAAAATTAATTTCATTAATGAAAATTTTGAAATTGATTCTATCAACTGGTCTTCGAACTACACATGGGCTAGAAAATTTATCGATATTAATAAAAAATCTCAAATCCCATCTGGTTTTAATGATTTTTTATCAACAGGAGATTTCATATATTTAAAAAAAATTGACGATTTGCTTTTTTTAGATCAAATTCCACTCGCTGAGTCAGCTGTAATATCTTCCAACCCAAACACAGGTGCAATTAAAGCTTATATAGGCGGATCAAATTTTAACAAGAGTAATTTTGATAGAGTAAGACTATCTTTTCCTCAATCAGGTTCTAGCTTCAAACCATTCATTTATTCAGCAGCTCTTGCTAATGAATATAACTTATCATCATTAATTAATGATGCTCCCATTGCCTTTGAAGATAAAAATCTTGAAAGCATATGGAGGCCTCAAAACTATACAGGTAAATTTTACGGACTAACCTCTTTAAGAAGCGCGCTTATTAGATCTATTAATATCGTATCAATTAAACTTTTAAGAGAAGTAGGTATACAAAAATCTTATAAAGTCATTGAAAAATTTGGATTTGATAAGAAAAGATTGCCAAATGATCTCTCATTGGCCCTTGGATCAGGTAATTTTTCTCCTGCTGAAATGGTAAGAGCTTTTGGCGTTATAGCAAGCGGAGGCAATATTAGCGACCTTTATTATGTTGATAGAGTGGAAGATCGATATGGAAATATAATTTTTTCATCTCAAACTAAAATCCCATCAAAGCAAGATAATCTTATAGCTTTTCCTTGGTTAAATACTTTAGAGATGAACATTAAGAAACCTTATTACCTTTTAGACCCTATTAATAATTCGGAAAAGGTTATAGATGAAAGAGTTGCATATTTGATAAAAGATACATTGAAAGATTTCATGAAGAATGGAACGGCTGGAAGAAAGTCTGCATTTCTCAATAGAGATGATATTGGCGGCAAAACTGGCACAACTAATGATGCAGTCAGCACCTGGTTCTCCGGCTTTCATGATGATTTGGTTACTACTGTATGGGTTGGTTCGGATGACTTTTCATCGCTTGGTGAGAATGAGTATGGATCAACAATATCAATGCCTATATGGCTTGACTTTATGTCTGTGGCTTTAAAAGATCTTGAAATAAAACCAGTTACAATACCTAGCGGAATGACTTATGCAAAGGTAAGTAAAAAGACTGGAAAAATTGACAGTACAGAGACTTCTAAGAATAGTTATTTTGAATTATTTTTAGATGAAAATATTAAAAACTAGCTCTTAAAAATATTTATTGATAATAACTCCCAGGCATTATCAATATAGTTGCTAGGCGAGTCTTTAAATTTTGATCTAATATATCTAGAAACATTACCTTCAAGAAATGTTGTAATTAGTTGCGCTGATATGCCTGGTTGAGAAACTAGCGCATCAGATCCATCTGCTAAGATTTGCTTAAGTGTAAGCTCTAGTCTTTCATAAAATTGATTTACAGAATCTGAAACATTTTTTTCTGCCGGAGATAGTGCTTCTCTAGAAAGGAGTCTGGCAAAACCTTTATTCTTCTCTACAAATAACATAAAAAAGATAAATATATTTTTCACTTTTTCTTTTGAACTAAGTTCTGACTTTTTAAGTTCAGCACATTTCGCAAATATTGCGTCATCACAAAATGAAAATAATTCAGCATAGATAGATCTTTTGCTTGGGAAGTGTCTATATAGAGCAGCCTCTGTTATCCCTGATTTTTTTGCAAGCACCGCAGTAGTTATCTTTGTTGAAGATGCCTCTTCAAGCAGGCCTGCAAGTGATTGCAAAATAGTATTTTTGCGATTTTTATCCATACTAAGTTAAATTTATATCAATATCAGGCGAAATGCGAGAAAGCTCTGCAATAAAATCAGCTTGTATTTTCTCCATATCCTTAATTGTGTCTCCTTCAAATCGAAGAACCAATTTAGGAGATGTCTGCGATGCTCTTAATAAACCCCATCCGTTCTCAAAGTTTACTCGCAATCCATCTAATGTTATTTTTTCTCCATCAAGATTATTCTCAGATATAAAACTTTCTACAATATTAAATTTATTTTCATCAGTTACATCAATATTAAGCTCTGGCGTAGAAAAAGACTGAGGGTATGAACTAATAATCTCAGAGATTGTTTCGTAATTAGTATTTTTAGACAATGCCTCGATTATCCTTGCTCCAGAATAAGGACCATCATCAAAGCCATACCACTTATCATTAAAAAAAATATGCCCACTCATTTCACCTCCAAGGAGTGAGTTATTCTCTTTTATGGTTTTTTTTATGTGAAAATGGCCTGTAGGCGCCATAATTGGAATCCCTGAACTATTCCTTATAATCTTTTCAAGATGATTGGAGCATTTAACATCATAAACTATTGATCCATTTGAATCAGATAAAATACTTTCAGACAGCATCATCATATATTTATCAGGAAATACATTTTCACCTAAATTGGTAATCAAGCCAACCCTGTCACCATCCCCATCAAAAGCAAGCCCAAGATCTGCATTATTTTCTTTTACACTTTTTATAAGGTCTTGAACATTCTCTAGCTTGCTAGGGTCCGGGTGATGATTTGGAAAGTTTCCATCAACATCACTAAACAAATCAATAACTTCACACCCAATTCTTTTAAATAAGTCAGGGGCCACGTGGCCAGCAACTCCATTTCCTGAATCTATGACAACTTTATATCTTTTAGATCCCTTTATACTTATTGATGCTTCAACCTCATTAAGATAATCTTCTTTGATATCTTTATGTTTTAGAGTTCCTTTTTCATAACTATTATCATCAAGATCTTCAATAGTTTTTAACACCTCTAGGCCGGACATAGGCTTATCATTAATTACCATTTTTAAACCATTATGATTTTTTGGGTTATGGCTGCCGGTAATAACAATGCCACTCTTAGAAGCATTTTTTTTTGCTTCAAAATAGAGCATGGGGCTTGTAACTAAACCAACATTTGTGACATCCAGCCCTGCAGAAACAAGACTGTCACAAAAGCTGCTTAAAAGACTTTCACCTGACAATCGCCCATCTCTACCAACTGAGATAGAGCAGATGCCCTGACTTCTGCATTTTTGAGCAATCGCTTTGCCAATAATAGATATGGTATTTTCATTTAATTGATCAGGATAAATACCCCTTATGTCATTTTCTCTAAATATTGATTTGTTAACTTGCATTTTCTCTTTAGTTATATGATGTTGTTTGTCATAATGAACTGCTAATTATAACTGGATACATATGTTTAATAACACAGATTCAAAATTTATTTGGAAAAATGGAAAATTCCAAAAATGGAATGAATCTACAGTTCATTTAATGTCACATACTTTAAATTATGGCACAGGTGCATTTGAAGGAGTTCGAGCATACAAAACTGAACATGGGCCAGCAATTTTTAGATTACAAGATCATACAGATAGGCTTTTTAATACTGCTGGAAAAATTGATATAGAAATTCCATATTCTAAGGAAGAGTTAAATGAAGCTCAAAAAAATATATTTATAGAAAATAACCTCGACGAAGGATACATAAGACCAATAGTTTATCTCGGAGCTGAATCTTTAGGAATAAGAGCGTTTGATTTGTCTGTTAATGTTGCTGTTGCAGCATGGGAATGGCCGTCTTATATGGATCCAGAAGCTAAAGAAAGAGGCATATCAATTATCAAGTCTTCCTATGAACAATATTCAAATCCACTTCATTCTGGAAACAAAATAATTGGAACTTATATTAACTCTACCATGGCTCTTCACGAAGCTATTAAAGCAGGAGCAGATGAAGCCCTTTTAATGGATAAAGATGGTTTTATATCAGAAGGGAGCGGCGAAAATATTTTCATTGTTGATTCAAATAATATTTATACACCCACTATAAATCATTGCCTCAATGGAATTACAAGGCAGTCTGTTATAACGATTGCAAAAGACGAGGGCTTTAATGTAATTGAAAAAGATCTAACTTATCAAGATTTAGTTAATGCTGATGAAGCATTCTTTACAGGAACAGCAGTTGAAATAACTCCCATAACAAAAATAGATAATTTACCAATAGGTTCTGGAAGAAGAGGGGAAATAACTCATAGGCTTCAGTCTATATATGAAGATGTGATTTCAGGGAATTCTGAGAAATACAGATCATGGCTGTCATTCGCCAAACCTTTAAAAAGTGACTAAGTTAAAAATAGCTATTCTTAGCTACAGATCTGCTCCATTTGGAGGAGGTCAGGGAGTCTATGTAAAAGATATTTCATATGCACTCTCTTCTCTTGGACACTCTGTAGATGTCATTTCAGGAGAGCCATACCCTCATCTCCATGCAGACATTAATTTAATTAAGCTTCCAGGAATGAATCTTTTTGAAAGTTTTAGTTTCAGAGACAGATTAAAAAAATTCATCCAAAATCCAAAATCAATATTAAATATTTATGAATTCACATCTACTTTATTTGGGGGCTTCCCTGAGATGCATACTTTTGGAAACAGAGTTAATGATTTTCTTAAAAAAGAAGATAAATATGATGTAATTATCGACAACCAATCCCTTAGTTATGGAATGCTAGAAGTGCAAAAGCGATTCCCATTTATAGAAGTTATTCATCACCCAATAACAATGGATTTAAAACATGATCTTGAAACAAATCAAAAGTTTTTATACAAACTATCTAGAAAAAGATGGTATTCATTTTTGAATATGCAAAAGAAAGTTGCCCCAAAAATCAATTCTATAATTACTCCTTCAAACAATTCAAAGAAAGATATCATCAATGACTTTAAGTGCTTAAAAGAAAATATAGAAGTAATTAATAATGGTTTAGATACTAATATCTTTAAGCCTCGTAAAGATATTAAAAGAGAGGCTTATAGATTAATAACAACTGCTAGTGCTGATGTCCCCTTGAAAGGTTTAGATTACACATTAAAAGCATTAGCTAGGTTAAAAGAAGATCTAGATATAAATCTATTAATTATTGGAAAACTCAAAAAAGATGGACATACATCAAGGCTTATTAAAAATTTAGGAATTGAAAAAAATATCGAGTTTAAGACCAACTTAACACAAGAGGAAATAGCAATAGAATATGCAAAAAGCTCAATAGCTATAGTCAGCTCCCTTTATGAGGGCTTTGGTTACCCAGTGATAGAGGCAATGAGTTGCTCCATACCTTTGATAGCAACAAACACCTCTTCAATTCCAGAATTAGTTGGAGATTATGCCCATTTAATTGCCCCAAAAAATAGTGAATTATTGGCAAATACTATTAAGAGCATTCTTAGCGACTATCAAACTAACATAAATATTGCAGAGAAAGGGCGAGACCATGTGATTGAGAAATTTCATTGGGATGAAATATCTAAACAGTATGAAGATACTATTCTTATAAACATTAGAGATTTTAAAAATGCTGACATTTAATTTTAAACATATTGATCTCCCACAAAATAAAGGATTAATGTTAGATATAGGCTGTGGGGAGGGCAGGCATGTTTTTGGCACAATGCAAAATTTTAAAAATACTTTTTGTATTGGACTTGATATGGACGAGGCTTCTCTAAAAAAATCACAAGAGGGATATGAGTTTTTCAAAACTATCTCAGATGAGGGTGCTGTTTTTATAAAAGGATCAGCATACAACCTGCCCATACCTTCAAATTCTCTAGATTTAGTTGTATGTTCTGAGGTATTGGAGCATCTAGATGATTATCATGCAGCTTTAGACGAGATCAAAAGGGTTTTAAAGCCTGGAGGCAAATTTCTTGCCAGTGTCCCATCATTCTTCCCAGAAAAAATTTGTTGGCTATTATCAAAAGATTATCAAAATATGCCAGGCGGACATGTAAGAATTTTTAAGAAAAAACAAATTATTAAAGATATCAAAAATATAGGATTTACATTTAAAAGATCAGAAAGATTCCACTCTATTCATAGTGCCTATTGGTGGTTAAGATGTATTTTTTGGGATACACAAGAGACAAATTGGTTTATTGGTATTTATAAGTTTTTTTTAGAAAAGCACATTTTAGAAAAACCTCTGTATATAGATTTGATTGACAAGGTCTTTAATCCATTTCTTGGGAAAAGCCTATCCTTATACTTTGAGAAAGATTAATGATATTTAAGCCCCAAAAAAAAGAAGACAATTTTTCAAATTTTGAGAGCAAAGAGTTTTATGAGTCTATTGCTTCTTATGTGATGAATGAGCAGCTAGACAATGGTGTAATTCCATCAAATAAAGATGGATCCTTTGATCCATGGGATTTTATTGAATCTATAACAGCTTTAAATTTTTTAAGAAGTGGTATCGAGTCTAAAAAAGCCTTTAGGTGGCTAAAAGATAATCAAAATTCTGATGGAAGCTGGTATTCAAAATACTCTAGTGAAGGAGAACCAGTTGAAAAAAATAAACCTACCCATTTCTCTTCATATATTTCAGTCGGCATACTACATCACTATAAAATTTTTTTAGATAAAGAATTTCTTTTAGAAATGTGGCCATCAGTTAAAAGTGCTATTAATTTTTCCATTTCAAATCAAACTAAAGAGGGCACTATACCTTGGTCGGTGGATGAGCATAATTTTATTGAGAAAGACTATCTCATCACAGGATCAAGCTCTATATTAAAAGGATTAGAGTGCGCCTTAGCAATAGTGAAAATTTTAGATATTCAAGTAAATGAAACTAATTGGCATGACTCATATATATCTCTTTCAAATGCATTAAGAAACCCAAGGGAACTTTTTGATTTGCAAAAGGATAGATCAAATTTTTCTATGGACTCCTATTATCCAATTCTTTCAGGATGCCTAGATGACAGTGAGATTAAAGAAGCAGTTAATAAGACCCTTAAAGATTTTTATATAGATACCCTAGGCATCAAGTGTGTCAAAGAAGAGCCCTGGATTACTGTCGCAGAAACAAATGAGTTTGTTATTGCTCTTTTAATTGCTAAAGAAAAAGAGCTAGCAAAGAAAATTTTAATAGAATCCATTCAAATATCAGATAAAAATAATATCCCGTACATGGGATGGCAGTACAAAGAGAATATATTTTGGCCAGATGAGAAGCCTACATGGACTGCGGCTGCATTAATTCTTGCTGCCGATGCCTTATTTAATTTTACAGATGCATCAACTTTATTTTTAGTAAATCAATCAGACTTTTATTAAACAGACGATAGTATCTTCTCTATCAAATTCAACAAAACCACTTTTCAATGCTTTTTTGTATATCATATATGGCGCTTGGCCGCCTTTATTTGGATCTTCATAAATATCATGAATAACAAGAGCACCCTTTTTTTCTACATGCTTAGACCAAGAACTATAATCATCTAGTGCAGACTGCATCGAATGCCCTCCATCAATGAAAACTAATCCAGCAGAGGTATCCCAAGATTTTGCCGCTACGGTTGATTTTGCTACCAAGGGAACAATATTTTCCAGATCGTAGCTTTTAATATTTTTAAGGAATAAGGGGAATGTATTCACTTTTCTTTCATTAAGATCATAAACTTCTGCATCAAAATATTCCTCCTTTTCTTGATGCTCTTCAGATCCAGAATGATGATCTATGGTGTAAACAATCTGATTATTATTTTTAGCTGCATGAGCTAAATATATAGTCGACTTTCCGCAGTATGTTCCAATTTCTATAATAGGACCTATTTGAGAAAATTTTTCTGCCCAGCGAAATAGAGCTTTACCTTCATGCTCAGGCATAAAACCTTTTATCTTATCAATACCTTCAATAATCATTTATAAAAATCCTTTTTACCTAAAGTTGACTTGAATCGCCTGTGTTGCCATAAATATTCTGCAGGCTTAATTCTAATAAATTTTTCCATAATTTTATTAAGATTTTGAGACATTTCTTTTGATGAGCTCATATCTAAATCAATTTTCACAATATCAATCTTATGCTCATTTTTATCAATATAGCTATTCAAGAAATATGTTTGACAATTTGTTCTTTCAATAATTTTATATGGAGCAGAAATAGTGGCCGCTGGCTGGTTAAAAAAATCTACTATCTCTGATCCATTTAGACCGTAATCTTGATCAGTTGCATACAGAACAGTTTTTCCAGATTTTAGCCACTTGATAAATTTAAGCGGGTTATTTTTATCACATAAATCCTTAACCCCTCTTAACCTACCTGCTTTTTGAACCTTGTCAAAGAATCTAGAATTATGATTTCTTTCAACGCCGTATATGTCTAGATTCATTCCAAGCAGTCTTGCATCAAGCTCAAGATGCAATGAATGTTTAAAGAATAAAAGAACGCCGTTTCCATGATCCTGTTCTTTTTTTAATTCTTTTAATCCAGTTATATTGAAATTCACTTCTTTATTTACTCTGTGATCACTCCAAAACCAAGCGATGCCAGTATCGAAGACTGCTGATCCCGATTTAGAAATATTTTGATTTATCAAATTTTTTCTTTCTTTATCTGAAAGATTAGCAAAACACCTATCAATATTTTTTTTACTTATAACATTTCTTTTCTTTAAAAAAACATTCATTAAGCGGCTTATCCTAAGACCTAATTTGGAGTGAAAACGCCTAGGAATAGAAACAAGTATTTTCCAAAAAAATATAATAAGTGATAAAAAAATATTTTTCATATGATATTAAAATGTATTATTACATTAATGTAAGCAATGATTGGAATAATGAGACTTCTTTTTTATAACTTTATAATCCTACTTTCTACCCCAGTAGCAATAACAAGAATTTTTTTTAAAAGTCTCAAAGATAAAGATTACAGATTAAATCTTCAACATAGGTTTGGAATATATGACTTTAAGATAGGTAATAAAAAGCCTATCTGGTTTCATGCAGTAAGTCTTGGCGAGGTAATATCCTCAGAAAGAATTATTCTCAAGCTCATCGAGCATCATGAAGTTATCTTAACTGTATCTACTCCAACAGGATTGAGACATGCTAAGAAGCTATATGATAAAAAATTAAATATTTTATATGCGCCATGGGACTTTTCTCTATTTGTTTTAAATGCTTTTCAGACATTTAAACCATCTGCATTAGTTATTTTTGAAACTGAAATCTGGCCTTCTATTATAAATAAGGCCTATAAACAAAAAATTCCTGTGATTCTTTGTAATGGCAGAATGTCTGAAAAATCATTCAGAAACTATTCGAAGTTTCAAAGCTTGATGTCTGATACTTTGAAAAAGTTCTCAACAATATTTGTTCAAAGTGAGTCACAAGCTAAAAGATTTATTGAATTAGGCGCCAGCCAAGAAAAACTAACTATTGCTCCTTCTGTAAAATTTGATTCTATAAGTTCACCAGAAAATAAAATCGTTTCTGATAGTGATCTAAACAATAGTAAAACACTTATTTTCGCAAGCACTCATAAAGGAGAGGATGAAAGGTTAATAAATATTTTTCAAAAACTTCTATCTAAATTTGAGGATCTTAGGTTAATAATTGTTCCCAGACATCCAGAAAGAGCTGAAGATATTGGAGGCATGCTCTTAAAAAAAAATATCACTTATTCTATTAAGAAATCAGATGGAATAGAATTTAATTCAGAAAAAGTAATTGTAATTGGCGCCATAGGATTGCTAAATTCTCTTTATAAAAAAGCTGATCTAGCATTTATTGGAGGAAGCATGCTCGGCACAACTGGAGGTCATAACATAATTGAACCTGCTGCTGCAGGCTGTCCATTCGTTGTAGGTCCCTATATGTATAACTTTGAAGATGTTTTAGATGTATTTTTATCTAATAAAGCGTGTATTCAAGCGCAAAACGATCATGAGATTGAATTATCTTTAAAAAGAATATTGACTGATCATGAGTGGCATGGAAAAATCAATGCATTATCTGTGATTAGTAAAAATAAAGGATCATCAGAGCAGCAGGCAAATAGCATATTAAATTATTTAAAAAATTAGAGGAATATTGTGAAACTAGTAACAGCAATCATTAAACCTTTTAAGGTTGAAGAGGTAAGATCATCCTTAGAAAAAATTGGTATTTCAGGTATGACGATGACAGAAGTGAAAGGTTTTGGTCGACAAAAAGGACATACAGAATTGTATCGTGGCGCCGAATATACAATTGATTTTCTTCCAAAAATTAAACTTGAGATTGCAGTATCTGATGACATGGTAGAGTCTGCAAAAAGCGCTATTATTGAATCAGCAGCATCGGGAAAAATTGGCGATGGTAAAATCTTTATTTCACCCATTGAAGAAGTGGTTAGAATTAGGACCGGTGAGACCGATGAGGATGCACTCTAATAATCAAAAAAATTACTAAAAAGAAGGTTATCTTTTTACTTGGCCCAACTGCATCTGGGAAAACTGATATAGCTATAAATCTACTTAAAAAATTTGATATAGAGTTAATTAGCACAGATTCAGTTATGGTTTACAAAGAAACCAATATTGGATCAGCAAAGCCATCAGCTAATACTCTTAAGAAATTTCCACACCATCTAGTTAATATTAGATCTTTAAAACAAATCTACTCAGTTGCCGAGTTCTGCAAAGACTCTCATAGAATTATTGAAGAAGTGCATTCAAGAAAAAAAATTCCAATATTTGTTGGCGGTTCGATGATGTACTTTAAGTCCTTATTAAATGGCATCAGCCAACTTCCAGAGAGAGACGATTCATACAGAGAAGAATTATCGTTTAAAAATAAGCAAGAACCTGGCTATTTATATAATCTTTTGAAAACTAGGGATGAATTATATGCAAAAAAAATTGAACCAAATGATGAAAAAAGAATTATTAGGGCACTTGAGGTTATAGACAAAACAGGCAAGCTGATGTCAAAGCATTTAGATGATAAAAAGGGTTCAGGCTTGCAAGAAAAATATGAAGTTCTCCAATTAGGGATTAATGATGAAAATAGAGAACTGCTCCATGCAAGAATAGAAAATAGATTAGAGGTCATGCTTGATGATGGATTGCTTGATGAGGTTAGAAACATTAAACAAAAATATGAATTAAAAGAGGGGCATCCTATTTTAAGAGCAGTTAACTACAAACAAGCATTTGACTATTTAGATTTGCACCATGATAAGAAAGAATTCTTCAATAGAGCCTTGTTCGCTTCTCGGCAATTAGCTAAAAGACAAGTAACTTGGATTAGATCATGGAAAAATCTTCATTTATTTAACATAAACTCTCAAGAAGAAATTGAAAGAAGTGTTAAGAATTTCTTGTAATTAGCTTTAAATTTTTAATTAAGACCATAGATAAGGTTTATAATATCAATACATTAAGAGGTATTTAAATGAATTGGGACAATAAAGATAAAGATCCATGGGGCGGCAAGAATGATGCTCCAGACTTTGATGATCTATTAAAGAAGTTTTCATCTATTTTAGGCGCAAAAAAAGCAAATTCTACTAATGGCTCGGGCCCGTCAGGTGGAGGTAACAAACTTTCATCATCTAGAATGTTCTTTTATGCATTCTTTGCCTTCTTAATTGTCTATGCATCTCAATGCATATATCAATTAGATGCTTCAGAAAGAGCTGTAATATTGAGATTTGGCAAGTTCTATGAAGAGCAAACAGAAGGCCTAAACTTTAGACTTGCCGGTATAGATGATAGATATATTGAAAATGTATCTCTTACAAGACGGTATTCTCAAACAAATAGCATGTTAACTAAAGATGAAAACATAGTTGATGTTACTGTTTCAGCTCAATACAGAGTAGCAAACCTTAAAGATTTTGTTTTAAATGTTAAAGATCCGGAGGGAAGCTTGAGAAATGCTATTGAGAGTGCTCTTCGTCATGTTGTTGGAGATAATACCCTTGATCAAACATTAACAGTAGGAAGGGAAAATATAGCTTTCGATGTTCAAAATAGACTTCAAGAATATCTAGATTCTTATAAAACAGGATTGCTAGTTCAGCAAGTTAATATTGAAAAAACTGATCCACCTTCAGCAGTTAAAGACTCTTTTGATGATGTTGTTGCTGCAAGGGAAGACAAGGAAAGACTTCAAAATGAAGCTCAAAGATATGCATTAACAATAGTTCCAGAAGCTCGAGGTCAAGCACAAGCAAGAATTAGGCAGGCTGAAGGTTATAAGCTTGAAGTCGTAGCAAATGCAGAGGGTGAAGTTGCAAGATTCTCTAACCTTTTAAATGAATATAAAAAAGCGCCCGAAGTCACTAGAGATAGACTTTATTTAGATGCACTGCAATCAGTTTTATCTAACTCAACTAAAATTATGGTTGATGTTGAGGGTGGAAACAATCTATTGTATTTACCTCTCGACAAGATAATGGAAGAAAACAAAAAACAAGAAAATTCTAGAATTAATTTAAGGAGACTAGATGATGAATAAGAGCTCATATTTACTAGTATTCGCTGCATTATTGGTGGCGATTGGTTTTAATAGTTTCTTTATTGTAGATGAAAAAGAAAAAGCTATAGTGCTTCAGTTTGGTGAAGCTGTCAGAACTGATATAGATGTTGGTCTTTCATTTAAACTTCCGATTGTTCAAGAAGTTAAAAAATATGACGCAAGGATTCAAACTTTGGATGAGGCCCCAGATAGAATTTTGACAGTTGAAAGTAAGTATTTGCTTGTTGATTCATTTATCAAATATAGAATCGCAGATGTTTTAACTTTCTATAAAGCTAACAATGGAAGTTTCAACAGTTTAAACAGTCTTCTAGGTCAAAGGTCTGAATTTATTCTTAAGAACCAGTTTGGTAGAAGAACTGTTAAAGAGGTTGTCTCTGGAGAAAGAGATGAGCTGATGACCACAATGCTAAATCAACTAAATGATTCAGTTGTAGACCTCGGAGTTGAAATTATTGACTTTAGGGTTAAAAGGATTGATCTTCCCTCAAACTTAAGTAACTCTGTTTATGAAAGAATGAAAACTGAAAGGAACAGGCTGGCTGAAGAACTCAGATCCGAAGGAAAAGAAATAGCTAGAGAAATTAGAGCTATAGCTGACAAAGATAAAGTAGTTATTTTGGCTGAAGCATATAAACAATCTGAGCAACTAAGAGGTGAGGGTGATGCCAAAGCTACTGCAATTTATGCTGAAGCTTACTCTGTTGATCCTGAGTTTTACGAGTTTACAAGAAGTCTCAAGGCTTATACTGAAACTTTTCAAAGCAAATCAGATGTTATGTTAATTGATTCAAATTCAGAATTTTTTAAATACTTAAATAAGCAAAGCCAACCTTAGCAGGGTTAAGATGTCAGAAAACACATTAATTCTTGGTCTTCAATGGGGAGATGAAGGTAAAGGGAAAATTGTTGACGCATTAAGTAATGACATTCATGCTGTATGTAGATTTCAAGGCGGTCATAATGCTGGCCACACCATTAAAGTTAATGGGGAGCAGACAGTACTCCACTTAATTCCATCTGGCATACTTCATCCTAATATTAATTGTGTAATTGGCAATGGTGTTGTTTTATCCCTTGAAGCATTAAGTAAAGAAATAAATAAATTAAAAGATACTGGGATATCTTTTAATAATAGATTTCATATTAGTTCAGGCTGCTGCTTAATTCTTCCAACTCATATAAGAATAGATCAGGTAAGAGATAAAAAAGAATCTATTGGTACCACAGGAAGAGGTATTGGGCCTGCCTATGAAGATAAAATTGCTAGAAGAGCAATTAGATTTGGGGACTTTGAAAATGAAGATCTTCTTAATGATAAATTATCAAAACTAGTTAATTACCATAACAAGGTTCTAGACAGAATGTATGATGAGGAACCTATACCAGTAGATAGTGTGATAGATGAAATTTTATCTTTCAAACATACATATGATGACTATTGCAATGATACTCAGGACCTTTTATTGAATTGGGTCAATGAAAAGAAGTCTATTTTATTTGAAGGAGCTCAAGGAACGCTACTAGATATTGATCAGGGAACTTATCCATTTGTAACATCATCAAGCACAACCGCAGGGGGAGTTTCAACTGGCTTGGGAATAGGCCCTAAATACATAGATAAAGTCATTGGGATAACTAAAGCTTATACAACTCGTGTTGGTGAGGGTCCCTTCATGACTGAGTTGTTTGATGAAGATGGAAAGATGTTAGCTAAAAAAGGGCATGAGTTTGGCGCAACAACAGGAAGGCCTAGAAGGTGTGGTTGGCTAGACTTGGTTGCATTAAAAAAAGCTGTCTTTACTAACTCTGTCACAGACTTATGCCTAACTAAATTAGATGTTTTGGATGGCTTTAAAAATATATCTGTCTGCGTTGATTATAAGAATAATGAACCAGTATATAAGATATTTGATGGCTGGGATGATAAGACAGAGGGAGTGACTGAATACGATGATCTTACAGATAATGCTAAATCTTATATTAACTTCATAGAAAATTTTGTTGGTTGTAACATCACTATTGTTTCTACCGGGCCCTCAAGAGATCAGACCATAACAAGAGAATCTTAATGTCTAAAATCCGATTACATGGATTTTAGATATTTATCTAAATAAGTATTAATAAATTTATATGACTCTGGATTAGAGAACTTCTTTGATAGCCTTAGCGACTCATCAATAATCAAGGGACCATCAATATCTCCAGATAAAAACTCATTCAAGGCAAAATATAAAATGGATTTGTCAATTAACTCCATATCAGAATCTTTTATGCCAAGGCCTTCTATTAAAGCCTGTATCGCATCTGAATTAATTTCGATAGATACAAGAGATCTATGAAAATATGCAAAATCAATATTTTTACCCTCATGCTCTTTTTTAAATTGCTTGAGGATATCCTGGACATCTTGCTTGTTAAATAGAAATTGAAAGATTGCTTGAACAAGATATTCACGCGCTCTGATAATTTTTTTAAACTTAGATAAATTTTTCAATTAAATTTCCAACATTTCTAGCAAAGACTGAGTTACTTCCCTGCCTTTATTTAATTTGTGCACAGATGATCTTTCTATTGCTTGGTCCAAGTTATTGGTTGCAAGAATACCATTTGCAATGGGAACGCCTCTATTTAAAGAAAGATTCATTATTGCCTGAGAAGATGTATTTGAAATGATCTCAAAATGTGGCGTTTCACCCTTAATAATTGCACCAAATGTAATAATGCCGTTAGCTCCATTATCAATTGCTTTCAAAGATGCATATGGTATTTCCCATGCACCTGGAACTCTTATAACCTCTATATTCTTTATTCCCAAATCATTCATAAAGGACAAGGATTCATTAACCATTTCTGAAACAATGGCATTATTCCATTTACTAGCAACGATATAAATTCTTTTTTCTTTGATTAGATTTGATAGTTCTAAAAATTCGAAACCATTTTCATTTTTCATTTTTCAAAGCCTACCACTTCAAGATCAAAGCCAGAAAGAGAGGGGTACTTTAGAGGGGCTGCAAGCAGCTTAATTTTTTTCAATCCTAGCTCTCGTAAAATTTGAGAACCCACCCCTGAAACTCTTGTGTCTGGAATCCATTTCTCTTCAGATCCTTTAAGGTTGCCAAGAAGTTGTTCTGGAGTTTCTTGATTCCCTATAAGTAAGACAATACCCGATTCTTCTTTAGATACTCTTTCAAGTGCCGCTTGAAATGAAAGTCTAGACCCAAACTCATTTATTCCAATTAAATCATGAATTAAATTTGGAGCATGCACTCTTACCAATGGGACCGAGTCTGACGAGATATCTCCTTTTGCAAATGCTAGATGTAAATTATTGAAAATACTATCTTTCCAGGCTGTTAACATAAATTCTCTACCTTCAATATTTACAGGTCTTTCAAATTCTTTTATAACGGATTTTTCTTTTACTGCCCTATATTGAATAAAGTCAGCAATTGTTCCAATTTTTAAATTATATTTACTTGCGAATTTCATAAGGTCATCTCTTCGAGCCATACTTCCATCATCATTCATAATTTCACAAATCACGCCCGCAGATTGAAAACCAGCAAGTTTGGCTAAATCACAGGCAGCTTCTGTATGCCCTGCTCTACTTAAAATACCACCCTCCATAGCCTTAAGGGGAAATATATGTCCAGGTTGAACAATATCTGATGCCTTGGAGTTTCTATCCATTGCAGTCTTAATTGTGTGAGCTCTATCAGCAGCGGAGATCCCGGTTGTTATTCCTTCTGCAGCTTCAATTGAGACAGTGAAGGCTGTTCTATTTGCAGCTTTATTATTATTTGTCATCATTTGCAGATTGAATTTGTTTATTAGGCTCTCACTCATAGGAAGGCATATCAAACCTTTGCCTCTTGAGGCCATAAAGTTAATTATTTCAGGGGTAACTTGATCAGCAGCACAAACCAGATCGCCCTCATTTTCACGAGATTCATCATCAAGGATAATAACCATTTTTCCATCTCGGATGTCCTTAATTAATTCTTCTACAGTATTGAATTTCATTTTTAGTAATTATTTTCTACGCATTATAATCTTAATATCATCTCCAACCGTCATAGATTTTAAGATTTTAAAATTCTTAGCATTATTTAAAGTTTTTGGGGATATAACTTCAGTTGCATTTTTTGATGAATTGCCTAGTATTTTTGGAGATAGATAGACTATTAATTCATCGACAATATTTTCTTCAATAAATGAAGTGAATACCTGGGAGCCTCCTTCTATCAGCAAAGAGTTTATTTCGTATTTTGTTAATTCCTTTAAAAGCTGTTTTAAAGAATTTTGTTTCTTCAATTTTTTGAATATAACTTTAGAATGATTGCTTACAAAGTCATCATTTGAAAAAATTATATTTTCAGAATCTTCTTTAAATAATTTCAAGCCAGATAAGGTTGAATAGTCAATTTTGCCTAATATAATTTTTTTAGGTTGCCTATTTATTGCTTTGTATTTATTGCTATTTCTTACATTCAGTCTTGGATTATCTTTCAAAACAGTTCCGGAGCCAACTAAAATTGCATCCACCTCAGCTCTCAAATTTTGAACATCGCTTCTAGATTCTTTTGAAGAAATCCATTTACTATCTCCATTCGCCAGGGCAATCTTTCCATCTATTGATTGAGCAACCTTCATTCTAACAAAAGGCCTTCCTTTGTTATGCCTAAAAAAGAATTCCTCATTAATTTTAACAGCTTCCTTTTTAAGAAGACCAACCTTTACATTTAATCCTGCTTTCCTTAAAACTCTAACTCCTCTGCCGTTTATAGCTGGATTTGGATCCAATGATGCACAAAAAATATTTTTTATTTCATACTTAAGAATTGTATCTGTACAGGGAGGGGTTTTAGAGAAAATAGAGCAGGGCTCTAAGGTTATATATGCAGTTGATCCTCTGAGTAAATCCACTCCCTTATTTTTACCAAATTTATTTAAGCAATATTTGACCGCATTTACTTCCGCATGATTGCTGCCAAAAGATTTGTGATAGCCTTTTCCAATAATAGTATTATCTTTTGTAATAACACATCCAACTCTTGGGTTTGGGTGTGTATAAACAGATCCCTTAAGTGCAAGCTTTATAGCTTCATTCATGAAATCTAGATCTTGCATTGCCTATTTCTTTTTGGGTTTTTCTTTATTCAGAGAATGAATCTCAGCAGAGAAATCTTTAATGTCTTGAAAATCTCTGTAAACGGATGCAAATCGAACATAAGCAACTTTATCAACATCTTTTAATGATTCCATCATTATTTCACCAATTCTTAATGATTTAATTTCACGCTCACCACAAGTTCTAATTTTATATAAAATCTTACTAAAACATGCATCAATCTCTTCGGTTGATAAAGGACGTTTTTCTAACGCCCTTAACATCCCTTTTTTAAGTTTAGACCCATCAAATGGCTGTCTTTTGCCATCGCTCTTTATAACTTTTGGTAATGCTAGGTCTGCAGTCTCAAATGTAGTAAATCTTGATTGACATACCTCACATGATCTCCTTCTTCTAGTTTGCGAGCCATCTGCAACCAAACGAGAGTCAATGACTTTCGTATCTTCAGCTTGGCAAAAAGGACAATACATTTATAGATTATAGACTGGATATTTTCTACAAAGCTTATTAACTTTTACTTTAATCTCTTCTAGTTTCTCTTCATTATTCATATCAAGAATTACGTCACATATCCAATTACTTATTAACTCAACTTCTTTTTCCTTAAAGCCTCTAGTTGTTATTGCTGGAGTTCCAAGCCTTACGCCAGAAGTTACAAAAGGAGATTTGGGATCATTAGGAACAGAATTTTTATTTACAGTAATGCCAACCTTGCCAAGAGCGTTTTCTAAGTCTTTGCCTGTAATACCCTTGCTTCTTAAATCAACCAAAATAATATGGTTTTCAGTACCCCCTGTAACAACATCAACACCCCTTGACATGATGGTTTTACTCATAATTTTGGCATTATCAACTACATTCTTAATATATTTTTTAAATTCAGGGTCTAGCGCCTCTTTAAAACAAATTGCCTTAGCTGCAATCACATGCATAAGCGGACCACCTTGAGATCCTGGGAAAACAGCTGAGTTAAGTTTTTTATGTATTTCAGGGTTTTCTTTAGCCAATATAATTCCAGATCTAGGCCCTCTAAGAGTCTTATGAGTTGTTGAAGTAACTACATCAGCATATGGAACTGGGGATGGATAAAGTCCAGCTGCAACCAAGCCAGAAACATGAGCCATATCAACAAGCAGGTATGCTCCAACTTCATCAGCGATTTCTCTAAATTTTGACCAATCAATTATTCCTGAAAATGCAGAAAAACCAGCAATAATTAGTTTTGGGTTATGTTTTCTTGCCATCTCCAAAACTTGCCCATAATCAATATCATGAGTCTCCGGATGCAGGCCATATTGGTAACTAACATAATTTCTTCCTGAAAAATTAACTTTAGCACCATGTGTTAAGTGACCACCATGGTCCAGGCTCATACCTAAAATTATGTCATTTGGTTCTAGAAGGGCTAAAAATGCTGCAGCATTTGCTGATGAACCAGAATGAGGTTGAACATTTGCATATGAAGCTCCAAATAATTCTTTCGCTCTAGCAATTGCTAAGTCTTCCGCAATATCGACAAATTCGCATCCACCATAATATCTTTTAGAGGGATATCCTTCCGCATACTTGTTTGTAAGGACAGAGCCTTGCGCTTCAAGTATTCTATTGCTTGCATAGTTTTCAGATGCTATCAGCTCTATATGATCTTCTTGTCGCTGTGACTCTTTCTTTAATGAATCCCACAACTCGCCATCATAAGCCTCTATACTTTGAGTATTAGAAAAAATAGTATCAGACTTTGACACTAGTTTTTTTTTACCTAAAAGACCATTCTTAATCTTATTAAACAATTTTTGCTCCAAAAACATTTATTAGAGGCTATATTTTAAATCATCTAAGGCTGCTTGTGGACAAAACGCCTTACTCTTTTTGGATTACATGTCTTACATATCTTACATTCAAGCGCATAACAGCTTCTAGCCTTACAAAATTCTCTTCCCCAAAATATGATCTGTAAATGTAGTTTATTCCATTTATCCTTTGGGAAGATCTTTTTAAGATCCCTTTCTGTTTTAACTACATTTTTTCCATTTGTTAACCCCCACCTTTGTGAAAGTCTATGGATATGAGTATCTACAGGAAAGGCCGGAATACCAAAGCCTTGACTTATAACAACTGAAGCTGTTTTATGTCCAACCCCAGGAAGTTTTTCAAGTTTTCTAATGTCACTTGGTACTTCTGAATCATATTCATTGACCAATATCTCAGAAAGGGCCTTAATTGCTTTAGATTTTTTTGGACCAAGACCGCATGGCTTTATGATTCTATATATTTCATCCTCTGTTAACTTAGACATCTTTAAAGGATTCTTAGCTTTAGAAAATAAAGTTGGCGTTACCTTATTCACTCTTTCGTCAGTGCATTGTGCTGAAAGAAGAACAGCAACAAGAAGAGTAAAATGGTCCTGGTGATCTAATGGAACAGGAGTGCTGGGATAATGGCGGTCTAAAATATTTACTATTAATGCAGCTTTTTCTGATTTTTTCATAATAAGAAATGTAGCATAATAATAACTTAATTATGAATTCAAAAAAATTACAACAGTACCTTTTAAAATTAAAGGAGAGCTTCTTAGAGGAATCAGATGAGAATAGGAAGATGCTTGATATATATGTTAAATATATCGAGGGCACTGCATCAGATGATGAGCTTGACTATGCAAACGAACAACTTACTCAAGTTTTCAAGAGTGTTGGTTTGGGGGTTCTAGTCATATTACCTTTTAGCCCTATCACCATTCCTTATATTTTGAAGAAAGCCAAAGAGCTTGAGATTGATTTGATACCAAGTTGGTATAAAGCTTTCAGAAGTGACGAGGATCGATTAGAATAATCTTGTAAATTTTTTACCAATGGAGAAATTATGAAAAATGTTGTTATAGTCGACAGCGTAAGAACTGGTCTAGCTAAGTCTCACAGAGGCGGATTTAACATGACAAGGCCAGATGATATGTTAGCTCATATTATTGATGCTTTGCTTGATAGAAACCCAAACCTTCCACCTGAAGCAGTTGAAGATATCATTATGGGTTGTGGAAATCCTGAAGGAGCACAAGGACATAACGTTGGAAGAAATGCCGCTGTTCTTTCTAAGCTTCCAATGACAACAGGCGGAACAACTATTAATAGATACTGCTCATCTGGAATACAGTCAATTTCTATGGCTGCAGGTCAAATAATGGCTGGTTGTTACGATACAGTAATTGCTGGTGGTGCTGAAACAATCTCTATGATGAAAATGAATACAGATAATTTTGTTAATGAAAAATTAGCTGAGCAATCTCCAGGCATATACTATCCAATGGGAATGACTGCAGAAGTTGTTGCAAAAAGATATGGTATTTCTAGGGAGGCTCAGGATGAATTAGCATTTGAAAGTCAAATGAGAACTGCTGCTGCCCAGGAAGCAGGCATATATGAAGATGAAATAATTCCTATGGATACTAAAATGCTTCTAATGAACAAAGAAACTGGAGAATCTAAAGAAGTAGAGGTTACTGTGGATAAGGACGAGTGCAATAGACCAACAACTACCCTCGAAGGCCTCGCTGGATTAAAGCCAGTCTTTGATCCAGAAAACGGAAGTGTTACAGCAGGTAATTCTTCTCAGTTATCTGATGGCGCGTCTGTAAACTTAATAATGTCAGAAGAGAAAGCGCTTGAGCATGGCCTTAAGCCAATTGCATATTTTAGAGGTTTTACGACTATGGGTTGTGAGCCAGATGAAATGGGTATTGGGCCAGTCTATTCTGTACCAAAACTTCTTAAAAATTATGGTATGGAAATGTCTGACATTGATTTATGGGAGCTTAATGAAGCTTTTGCAGTTCAGGTAGCATACTGCAGAGATAAGCTTGGTATTCCAATGGATAAATTAAATGTTAATGGTGGTTCAATCTCTATTGGACATCCATTTGGAATGACTGGTTCAAGATGTGTTGGCCATTTAACCAGAGAGCTTGTTAGAAGAGATGCTCAATTTGGAGTGGTTACAATGTGTGTTGGAGGCGGAATGGGAGCCTCAGGGTTATTTGAAAGATACCCTAGCTAATCATTGGCATCAGAGTTTGAGCTAATAGATCTATTTAAAGATATTGGCTCTAAATATTATTCTAAAAACAGCATAATCATCCCTCCAGGTGATGATTGTGCTGCCTTTACATCTTCTAAACCTATTGTTACCTCTGTAGATTCTTCTATTGAAGATATCCACTTCCCAAAAGATATCAAGCCTTCATTAATAGCTTATAGGTCTATTGCAGTTGCGCTAAGTGATATTGCTGCAATGGGATGCAGACCTATCGCTTTTAGTATTTCAATTTCAAATTTAATAAACAATAGAGAATGGTATGAAGACTTTGCAAGCGGGGTAAAAGAAATATCTGATGAATATGAAATACCTTTGATTGGAGGTGATTTTGTAAAAGGGCCCTTAAATATAAATGTAATTGTTTATGGAGAGCCATATAACAAAGCTATATTAAAAAGAAATGGAGCACGAGAAGGAGATGGAATCTATATTTCAGAGCAAGTAGGCAGAGCAAAACAAGGATTGAATGAATTAAAGTCTGGATTAAAAGAATCTATTAATACTAACTACTACCTTAAACCAAAACCAAAATTTGCTCTTGGAGAAAAAATATCCGAGATAGCAAGCGCATGCATTGATACCTCAGATGGTTTATTGGTTGATCTTAAACATCTCCTTGACAGCTCGGGGGTTGGTGCTGAAATATATCTAGATGAAATACCAATAACCAAAGATATAAATGATGTTAATGCCGGAGATGATTATGATCTCTGTTTTACGGTTCCCAGCAAAGCTAACATAACTAATTTTTACAAAATAGGTGAAGTAACCAACGATAAATCCATAAAATTTTTTTCTGAAAAAGGTTATGATATTTCAATTGAAGGATATGAGCATTTTAAATGAATAATTTTCCAGATTTAAAAAAACCTACACATCTCATTGCAACACTTGGGGGTGTTGGTAATGCAAAATATGCACCGGGCACATGGGGTTCTGCCGTGTCTTTGGTTTTATTTATCATTATTTCTCATTACACAGATAATCTTGCTTTGTTAGTTCTAGCTACTACTATTTTTGCTATTTGGATTTGCCATGTAGTTTCAGTTGATCTTGATGAAAAAGACCATAAAGCTATCGTAATAGATGAGTTAGCTGGAATGTGGATAGGCGCCTACCCAGCAATCTTTTATACCACTCAATCTGAAAGAATTTCATTTGTAGTGCTAGCTTTCATTTTGTTTAGATTCTTTGATATCATCAAACCATTTCCAATTTCCTATGTTGATAAAAACCTTAAAGGAGGTCTTGGTATTGTTCTAGATGATGTTATTGCAGGAATTATTGCAGCATCAATTTCTATTCTTTTAATGACTGTATTATTTGCATAGCAGATAAGCCAGCATCTACTAACATTTGTTCTCTAGATGCATGTTCAATAAATTGATCAGGTATTCCAAATAGCTTTGACTTGATAGCAATTCCTTTTTGTGAACATAGTTCTTGAACAGCACTTCCTGCTCCTCCCATAATCGAACCATCTTCCAAGGAAACAAACATTTTGGCATTAGTGAGGTACTTTACTAAAATCTCCTCATCAATAGGCTTTACAAATCTCATGTCAATTAAAGTTAAACTAAGCTCATCTGATACAGCAAGGGCTTCCTCTAGCAATGCTCCAAAATTAAGAAATATAATTTCAGAACCTCTGTCTGCAATTACTCTAGCTTTACCAATTTCAATTTTTGAAAGGCTTGAATCTATCTCTACATTTGGCCCAGTTCCTCTGGGATATCTAATTGCTGCTGGACCATTATGCATATAACCAGTTGTTAGCATTTTTCTTGTTTCATCTTCATTGGAAGGTGTCATGACGACTATATTAGGTATACATCTAAGATACGATATATCATAATTTCCGGAGTGAGTTGGACCATCTTCACCAACTAAACCAGATCTATCTAATGCGAAGGTAACATCAAGATTTTGAACAGCCACATCATGAATTAGTTGATCATATGCTCTTTGTAAAAAAGTAGAATATATAGCCACAACAGGCTTTTTATTTTTTCTTGAAAGACCTGCCGCAAAAGTAACTGAGTGTTGTTCGGCGATCGCTACATCAAAATATCTGTCTGGAAATTTTTTACTGAATTCTACAAGACCAGAACCTTCTCTCATTGCAGGCGTTATAGCTATAAGGCTTTCATCATGATCTGCCATATCAACTATCCATTTTCCAAAAATATCCTGATATTTAGGTTTTTTTGTAGTTTCAGAATTTATACTGTTTATCTTTCCAATTGCATGAAATTCAATTCGATCTGCTTCAGCTGCATCAAGCCCAGCCCCTTTTTTTGTAATTATGTGAAGAAATTGAGGGCCTTCAAAATCTTTTAAGTTTCCAATCACTTCAATAAGTTCTTTAATATTATGGCCATCAATCGGGCCTATGTAATTAAATCCTAGCTCCTCAAAAATAGAACCTGGAGCGACCATTGCTTTCATTGAAGTTTCGACCTTTCTTGCAAGGTGGTATGCCTGAGGAAGAGGTTTGAGAAAGCTTGAGCCGCTTTTCTTAATTCCTTTATAGACTTTTGAAGCCCAGATTCTTGAAAAATAATTTGATAGGCCGCCAACATTTTCAGAAATAGACATATCATTGTCATTTAAAATAACTAGCATATTTGGCTTAATATGGCCTGCATGACTCAGAGCTTCAAAAGCCATTCCAGCAGTCATCGCCCCATCCCCAATTACAGCAACTGTTCTTTGATCGCTATCTGCACCGACAGCCATTCCAAGAGCGGCACTAATTGAAGTGCTTGAATGACCGACTCCAAAAGCATCAAATTCACTCTCATTAATACTAGGGAAGGGCGCCAAACCATTTTTATGCCTGATTGTTTGAATTTTATTTTTTCTTCCCGTCAATATCTTGTGCGGGTAAGCTTGATGACCTACATCCCATATCAAGTTATCATCTGGAGTATTAAAAATATAATGAAGTGCAATTGTAAGTTCAATCACCCCCAAACCTCCTCCCAAATGACCACCGCTTTGACCAACAGAATAAAGCAAGAATTCTCTTAATTCATTTGATAGAACTTCAAGCTCTTGGAGTGAAAAAGACCTAAAATCTGCAGGAGTATTAATACTATCTAATAATTTAGTGTTAGGCTTACTTTCTGGAATTTTTTTGAAAATTTTCAAACTTAGTTATCCCTATCAATAATAAATGTTGCTAGTTTTTCTAATTCTTTAGAATTAGCTCTATTGTTAAAAGAGATTTTTTTGAGCGATGAAATAGCATCTCTAGTTAATTTTTTATATCTAGATATCGATTCTTCTAAGCCAACAATACCCACATATGTTGATTTCTCATTCTTTTGATCTGAAAGGTTGCTCTTACCCATTTTTTCACTAGCTCCAACCACATCAAGCACATCATCTTTTATTTGAAACGCAAGACCAATCAATGCACTAAAGTTTTTTAAGTTCTGAAGATCTTTTTCTCCAAGACCTGAATCCACTTGTCCCAAAAGGATAGAGGATTCAATCAACTTTCCAGTTTTAAGTTTATGAATATTATCCAATTCAGATCTTTTAAGATTAGGGTTATTTTCATTTTCTATATCTAAATGCTGACCATAAATCATTCCATTTTTACCACAAGCCGATGCTAAAATTTTTATTGATTCAACTTTTTGCAAGGCGCTTAAATTTTTATCTCTTGCTATAACTTCAAATGCTAAAGCTTGAAGAGCATCTCCTGCTAATACAGCATTCGCTTCGCCAAAGACTACATGATTTGAAGGTTGATTTCTTCTCATATCATCATCATCCATGCACGGCAGATCATCGTGAATAAGAGAGTAGCTATGCATCATCTCAACAGCGCTTGCCATAGAAATAAGACTGTCACTCTTTATATTGTTATTTAAACCTCCAGAAGCAATTAATAAACCTGCTCTTATCATTTTGCTAGATGCTAATGATGTATGAGCCATTGATTTTTCAATTAGGTTTGAATCACCTATTAAAGATTTAATTCTAGAACTAACTTTTTTTTGAATAGATGGAAGAAAGCTGTCTAACATTTCTTCTTTAGATTTCTTCAGATTCTTCTAGGAGGCCATCATCAAGAAGTTTATTTACCTTTAATTCCGCCTCTTTTAGTTGTTTTTGACATTTCTTCACAAGTTCTATTCCAGTTTCAAATGATTGGACAGATTCTTCCAAATTAATACTATCATCCTCAAGCTTATTAACTATTTTTTCAAGCTCTAAAAGAGCTGATTCAAAATTAATTTCTTCTTTATTTTTACTCATAACTTATTGTAATAGATTAATCTGATGCTTTTATATATTTCTTCAAGTCATTCCTTATCCCATATGGCAGAGCTAGCACTGCTGGGGTGAGAATAAGAGTTATAAATGTACTAAAACCTAGGCCAAATACAATAGATATAGCAAGATTTGACCACCAGTCAACGATCCTACTTCCAATAAGTATCTCTCTTCCTATGAGATCGACACTAACACCCATTGCCAAAGGAAGCAGCCCAAAAATTGTTGTTAACGATGTTAATAATATAGGCCTAAGCCTTTGTTTGCATGCATCTACAATTAAATTAGATTTTTTTAAGTGAGGCGATTCATCTTTTAATTTATTGAATGTATCAATAAGTACGATATTGTTATTAACCACTATACCAGCCAATGTAACAATAGAAAGTCCAGTCATGGTTGTGCTAAAAGGACTATTTGTAATAAGAAGTCCAAGCATAACTCCTACAATAGAGATAGTTACCGAAGTAAGAATAATAATTGACTGATAAAAGCTATTAAATTGGGTAAGAAGCATTATCAGCATAATGAAAACAGCAGCTATGCCTGCACCAATCATAAATGAGTTCACTTCCTCGGTTTCCTCTTGCATACCTTCAAAAACAACATCAATATCTGAGGTAAATGGTTTTGTATTAACCCATTCTTGTATCTCTGCGATTTTATCAGCCACCTCTGATTCGTTTTCAGTTCCAGCACGAACCCTGTGATAATACCTCCCATTTCGCCTTGATACAGTTTGTCTATTTTCTTTAGGAACCACTGAAATAAAAGAACTAACGGGAATTAATCCCTGTCTGGTAGTAACATTAAGGTCTCTTATGCCAGTTAATGTTCTATCAGCCTCTGGAAATCTAGCTCTAATCTCAACCTCATCTTTTGAATCATCTGGCCTATATTCACCAACTTTAAAACCGTTTGTTAGCATTTGAACTAAGGCCCCAACATCTCCTATATTTACTCCAAGTTGAGCAGCTTTTTGCTTATCAACCTCAACACTCCATTCAACAGATGGGTATGCTTTGGATGATGATATATTGATTAAACCAGGAACGTTTTCAGTGATATATTTTTCAATTTTAGTAGCTGCATCATTAACCTGATCTTCTGTATTTGCATATATGGCAAGTTCTATTGGCGAATCAAATGAAGGCCCGCCTAGAACAGGCTTGGTCTCAACAATAATTCCAGGAATATCCTTTGTTGAATTTGTAACAAGCTCCATAACTTCTAATCCTGATATTGATCTTTCATAAGGAGGGGCAACTTCAATAAAGCCTCCACCTATTTTATCCGCACCTCTATCCCACCAGTTTGAGCCTGCTCTTAAATAAACACTGCTCAATTCATCAATTTCAAGAAATTTTTCTTCAACCTTTTGAATAATCTCTTTAGACTCAAGGGCAGAAAAATTACCTCTGGCTCTTATATTTACTTCAGCTTGCACCGGATCAACAATTGCAAAATAGACTGTTCCTTTGCCAAAATTTGTATAAGTAAAAATTATTACTGCAAGGACAGTAAAGACCCATAAAATAGTTTCAAATGGATTCTTAACAAACTTATAAGCATATTCTCCATAGCTCTCACCCAGCTTTGTAAAAAATGATGATTTATTTTCATCTGCTAAATGTAATGCTGACTGTTTTTGACCAAACAAAGAACCCAAAACAGGAATTACAATTAGTGAATAAAAGAGAGATGATATTAATACTAAAAATACTGTAATAGGTAGCTGCTTCATAAACTCGCCTGTAAATCCTGGCCATAACATAACCGGAATGAAGGCTGCCATTGTTGTTCCTGTAGAAGCTAGTATTGGATAAAACATCCTTTTTGAAGCGGTTTTATAACCTTCATATCGAGACATTCCACCTGCAATTTTTTTATCAGCATATTCTGTAATCACTATAGCGCCATCTATCAACATGCCCATTCCAAGCAATAATCCCATCATCACAAGGAAGCTAACTTCGCCACCCATTGAGTATATTGCAAGGTATGTAAGGAGGAAGCAAAAAGGAATTGATAATCCAACTAGCATGGAGACCCTTGGGCCTAAGCTAGCAATTATGAGAACCATGATCAAAACAACTGCTGTAATAATATTTCCGTTAAGCTCTTTTACCATTTCTCTAGAATAGACAGAATCATCATCAGTTATGACTACTCTTAAATTTGGAGGAAGCTTTTCTTTAAAAGAATTTAAAATGTTGTTAATTTTAGATGATGAATCTATTGCATTTGCTCCTTCTCTAAGGACAATCTCTAAGGTAACTGCATCCTCTCCATTAACTCTGGCATAAGAAGAAAAATCTTTAAAGGTTCTCCTTATGTCTGCAACATCGCCAAGGGTTACTATCGCATCTTTTGTTACTTTAATAGGTATAGAGTAAACATCTTGTGCAGTCTCTATAACACTAGGGACCTCAATATTAAAACTTCCTTTACCAGTATCTTGTGTTCCACCAGGAATAATAAGATTATTGTTTGCAACAGAATAATAAATATCTGAGAGAGTTACCCCATATGACTCAAGTTTGGACTTACTAAAAACTCCCTCCAATACTTCATCTGGAGCTCCTGCCATTTCAGCTTGAAGAATTTCTTCCAGTGATTCAATTTGATCTTTAAGATCTCTCGCATAAAAAACCTTTTGCCGAATTGAGCTTTCTCCAACTATGCTAATGTTCATTACAGGAAAGCTAGACTCATTGTATTCACTAACAATTGGATCTTCAGCTTCTTTTGGAAGCTCAAACTTAGTTTCCTCAACTGCTTGCTTAACATCAACAAGAGCTTTCTCCATATCATAACCAACTTCAAATTCTGTAAACACTCTTGAATAACTCAGAGAGCTTGTTGATGAAATATTTTTTATACCAGGCACAGTTTTTAATCTATTTTCAAGAGGCTTGGCTATTAACCTAGAGGTATCTGCTGGAGAAGCCCCATCAAGGTATACAGATATTGATAAAAAAGGTAGCTGAACATTTGGAGATGCTGATATGGGTATTTCTTGTCTTGCAAAGGTGCCAGCTATAACAACAAGAAAAGCTATAGTTAAGGTTGTCTTAGCTTTATTTAATGCAAAATCAACAATTGAAGTCATGAACTACTAACTAAAACTTTTTGATTGTTTTCTACAAAACCTTGACCTTGAATGATAAGTTGAATGTTATTTGGCACACCTGTTATCCAGATACCATCTTCTGAATCTTCTAATATATCTATAGGAAGAAATTTTACTCTATCTCCATTTTCTATTACCTTAATACCAAGAATGCCCTTATCATTTAACATTAAAACAGAAGGAGATATTTTATGAGCATAGATTTTTGAAGTTCTTATAATCATCTCTGAGGTAATTCCATCTCTGATCACCCCTTTTTCATTTTTAATTTCAGCTTCAACTTTAAATGTTCTGGTTAAATTTGAAGCACTCTTAGATACAAAACTAAGATTTCCTATGATAGATTCACCTGTAATTAGATTCAAAACAACCTCTTGACCTTCTTCAACTTTATTTATATCTGATTCAGGAACCTCCGCAACGAATGTTATTGGATTCAATTGAATTATTGTTGCACAAACCTGACCACGTTCTAGAAAATTACCAGGCTTAACAATCATTTCAAGGTAACCTGAAAATGGTGCCTTAACCTCAGTTCTATTTAATTCAACAATACCAAGGCTGCATAAAATAGAGTCTTTATTAACATAGTCACCTTGTCTTGAGCCTATTTTTACAACCTCACCTGATGTCTTGGCCTTTACCTCAACTCTTGTTTCTGAGACTGTTGTAGATTTTAGCTTTATAAGAGGTTGGTACGGAGATGCAGAAGTTTCTATAGTCTCAACAGTAAAGAGTTCTTTTTTTACAACTTTTTTTTCTACCTCATCTTCAAATTGGCCAGAAAGAAGTGTTAATAGGGCAATAATAAATATTGCTAAAGAAATTCTAATATTCTTATTCATAGCTTATATATTGTGCTTCTTTCTTAATTTTTCAAGAAGCTCCTTGTTGAATGGTTTTAACTCTTCATCTTTCTCTTCGGCAACTGGAATTGAAAATTTATATCCATTTGCTGCCTTATCCTTTAGCTTTAAATAAACTCTTGAGAAAGCATGAAACATTTCCTTTGAATCCTTGTCATCTAATACATTCCATCCTATTTTTTTTCCTGCAAAGTAAACGATTGGATGTGACCAGCCATAATCTTGCCTCGGTGAATAAGACTTTCTTGCTTCTATATAAGCTTCTTCTATAGAAGGAAAACCATCTAAACTAGAGATGTCATTACAAGACTTTATTAGATCAGTCAGAGTAGGTAAGTAAGGTTGATTGTCTATAACAATTTCTGCTGCTTCAGTAATAATGGATGGACTAAACTTTTTTAAACTAGATGCCCATAGTTTTTTACCTTCGGATAGTCTTTGGTCTGTACCAAAAACTTTATAAAATTGATAATGATATGCCAACTCAAGCTTCAAAAAGAGCGCATCAATAGCATCAATAAATTCTTTTCTATTCAAGGTTGATTTCTTCTGCCCAGGATTTATCATTTTTTCTTTCTTCAAACTCTTTTTTGAAATGTCCCGGCTCAGAATGGTTTTTACTTTTTTCATTATGATCTTTGTCTTTGACAAGATGCCTTCTTTTAACATGGTCAATGAATTTTGAGTTCCAGGTATTAAAGGCAGCGCCGTTATCTGTCCAGTATAGTATAAATTCAGCTAAATAACCCATAGCAGTATCCTTGGGTATTTCTGATAATTGAAGAATCTCAAACACATCATCACTTGGAATCCAATTTTTATCAATTGGGAAAGGCAAGCCTTTATTTGAATTATTTTCCTTAGCCCATTCTCTTCTAATATAGTCTATAAAGGTAGTATTCCAATTATTTCTTTGCTGACCTCTTTCAATCCAATAGATCTTGAACTCTGGAATTTTCATCTCGACAAATTCTAATTCTATTGCTCCCATATCTAGAACTTCTAGAGCTTCAGGGGAAGGAACCCACTCATCTCCCATAGCATTGCTATTAATTTTTCTTGCACTAGGAAGCTTTAAGCTTGAATTATTTTTTTTTGTTGATCCTGAAAATTTATTAGCTATTAAATTGAATCCAATAAGTTCTTCAAGGCTTTCTTCTATAATGTGTTGGCTTATGAAAGATAAGCTTTGAGATAATTTTTTTATCAGATCTTCTTTTACTAGAATTCTTCTATATAAATCTTCATTACATTTTTCTAGAATAATGGCACTTTCTAAAGAGAGAGTATCAGCAACCTCTTTAGAAAAAGATATCTTGTCATCTGTCATATTTTTATATATTTCTTCTATTCAAGACAGATCTATTTAAAGATTCTAGACATTCACTTGTGTCGTCTAAATTAATACATGCATCTGTAATACTTTGCCCGTATTTAAGATTAGAAGATATTTTCTGATTACCTTCGATAATATGGCTCTCGATCATAACTCCTTTTAAGTTGTTATTCCCAGAAGATATCTGATCTCCAATATTATTAATCACATTAATTTGTTCTTTAAATTTTTTCTGGCTATTGCCATGACTGGCATCAACCATTATTGATTCATTAACTTCAGCTTCCTTGAGTGCAGTTAATGTTTCTTTTATAGCGTCTTCTTTATAGTTAGGACTTTTACCGCCTCTTAAAATAATATGTGCATCATTATTACCAGCTGTTTTTAACATCGCTATCTCAGCCTCTTTTGTAGCACCTAAAAAAACATGAGAATGATTTGCAGCTTGAATGCCGTCAATTGCAGCCTTCAAACTGCCATTGGTTCCATTCTTAATTCCAATCGGACATGAAAGGCCAGATGCAAGCTCTCTGTGGATTTGACTTTCTGCTGTCCTGGCTCCGATTGCGCCCCATGATATTAAGTCTGTAACATATTGAGGAGATATCGGGTCGAGGAACTCAGTTCCAGCAGGCATATCAAGCTTAGAAATGTCTATTAAAAGTTTTCTAGCTTTTTCTATTCCTTTAGCAATTTTATAACTACCATCTAAGTCAGGATCATTTATTAAACCTTTCCAACCTACTGTTGTCCTTGGTTTTTCAAAGTAAACTCTCATGACTAAAAGAAGATTATCTTCATATTTTTTACTCTGGTTTTTTAACCACTGAGCATATTCCAATGCACTGTCAGTATCATGAATTGAGCATGGCCCTGAAACTACTAACAGCCTGTCATCTTTTCCATGAAGAATTTGGCTTATCTCATTCCTGGTCCCATATACCAACCTTGATATTTCATCGTCAATAGGATGCTTATTTACAAGCTCATAAGGGGCAGGAACTTTTTGCCTATCTATTATTCTTGTATTGTCTGTTAGGTAATTCATGGTCATTTTTTATTATATTAATCCCTCATATTAAATGAATGATATAAAAATAATATACAAAGAAGAAAAAAATAAAATTATTTTTTTACCAAACTAAATATATGCCAATTTATCTTGAATTAACTTGTTTTATTAAGACACAATATGTTGTATTAATAACATCTTAACCTTACACTATGTAGTGTTTACTATGATAAATAGCACGCAAACACAATTAGAAATTCCAATGGTAATGGGTCAGCCATATGAGACCCTCCCTGATGATTTATTCATACCTCCAAATGCACTTGAGCTTTGCTTGGAATCATTTTCAGGCCCAATGGATCTCCTCTTATACCTTATAAAAAAAGAAAATATTAATATTTTAGATCTAGATGTGTCTGAGATAACAGAGCAATATATTCAATACATTGAGCTAATGGATATTCTAAAGTTTGAGTTAGCTGCAGAATACCTAGTGATGGCAGCAACTTTAGCTGAAATAAAATCACGAATGATGCTTCCTGTAGTGGAAGCAGAAGAAGACGAAGAAGATCCAAAGCTAGCACTAATAAAAAGACTTCAAGAATACCAAAGATATAAGACAGCTTCTGAAAATTTAGCAATTCTTCCCAGAGTAGATCGAGATTTTTTCATAGCATCTACAGCCCTTCCAAAGATTGAAAGTGTAATACCAGATCTTGAAATAAATAAAGATGATCTCAGAGATATTTTTCATGAAATTCTTAGCAGACCAGATCTTAAATCTAGCCATCAGATAGATTTTGAAGAGTTATCTACTCAAGAAAGAATACAGATTATTTTAAGGATTTTATCTAAAAGAAATATTATTAGCTTTTCAAAAACTCTCAGAAAATCTGAGGGCAAACAAGGTATAGTAGTTTCATTACTAGCCTCACTAGAATTAGCAAAAGATGGGCATGTCGAATTAATTCAGAATGAATCAAATGAAATATTTTTAAAGTCAAAAGGGAGAGTCGGCAATGAGTAGCAACCTAATAACAAATACTATTGAAGCACTTCTGTTTGGTGCTGGAAGACCTCTAAGGCTTTCAGAGATAAGATCTTTATTAGAGAATAATGGCATTTATGAAGATTTACCCTCAATTAAAATATCAATTAATGCAATTGAAGAGCGATATGAAAATACTTCACTTGAAATTAAAGAGGTTTCATCAGGATATAGATTGCAAATAAAAGAAAGCTTTTCAAGCTGCCTTTCCAATCTTTGGAATGAAAAAACACCAAGAATTTCAAAAGCTTTAATGGAAACTATTTCTATAATTGCATACAAGCAGCCAGTCACAAGGGGCGATATTGAAGATATAAGAGGAGTTCATGTTGGCACTTCAAGCATTAGAGCTCTTCTTGAAAGAGATTGGATAAAAGTTTCAGGCTTTAGAGATGTTCCCGGAAGGCCCGCTTTATATGTCACTACTAGGCAATTTTTAGATGATTTTAATATGAAAAACATCTCTTCATTACCAGAATTACCTGAACCGATAGATCATAGCTCTGAGGCTTTTCTTTCTGAAGTAATTTAACTTTTATGAAAGAACGACTTCAGAAATTTCTTGCAAAGTCAGGAATAGGGTCAAGACGCTACTGTGAATCACTAATCAAAGACAGATTAATTTTAGTCAATGGTGAAATTGCTAAAATTGGTTGCTCCGTTTCTGAAAGAGATGAAGTTGTATATGACTCTAAAGTTATTCAACCAAGCCTAGAAGATTTAAAAGTGATTATTCTTAATAAGCCTGAGGGAGTCCTCTCCTCCAATGCAAGAGAAAAGAAACTACCAATAACATTTGATTATCTTCCAAATGAAAATAATCAAAGAAATTGGATATCAATTGGAAGACTTGATATCAATACTTCTGGTCTGATGTTATTTACTAACGATGGGTCTTTCGCAAACAAATGTATGCATCCCTCATATTTAGTTGATAAAGAATATCTTGTTAGAGCGAGGGGTTTATTTACTCCAGATATTAAAGCAAAAATGCTTGAAGGAGTTACTATTGAAGGAAGTATCTATAAATTTACAGATATAGTGGAGGGAGAAAAAACAGGATCAAATCAGTGGTTTTCTGTTTGCTTGATTAGTGGAAAAAATAGAGAAGTAAGAAAAATATTTAATCATTTTGATATGGAAGTTAGCAGGTTGAAAAGAACTAGATTTGGTCCAATTTTTTTACCATCGACGCTTACAAAAGGCAAAACCAAACTGTTATCTGAGAAAGAGATATCTGAACTGTCCCAGTATGGAAAGAAAAGATAAGCAAGCTTTAAAGTATTGTTTAAAAATAGCAAAGTTAAATAATCACAAAAAATTTTTAGCTCACTTAGAATCTTTTGAGCCTCCAACGCTAAATCAAAGGATAAATAATAAACTATCCCTTAAATTTTTTATTATAAAAACAATTATCGGACAACAAGTCTCTGTCAAAGCTGCCCAAGCTACATGGAAAAAAGTTGAGCCAATTCTGAATAAAAAATTATTCAAAAAAGCAGATTTACAGAATTTAGGCCTTTCAAAAATGAAGCAAGAATATATTTGGGGCATTTTTAATCATTTCTCTAATAATAAAATTTCAAAAAAATACTTAAAAAATTGTTCAGTTAATGAATTAGAAGAAATATTTCTATGTTTAAAAGGTGTAGGTCCCTGGACATTAAATATAATTAGAATGTTTTACATTTGCGATGAGGATGTATGGCTCCCAGAAGATTTAGCAATCAAGAAAAGTTTTAAATATTTTTTTCATGATAAAGATTCAGAACTTATCCAAAATTTGTACTCTCCATTCCGAACTTATCTTTGTTTGTATTTATGGTCAGGTATGAAATTAATTAAGTGAATCAAATGTAAAGTAGTGTTCTTGAGAAGAAGAGCTCTCCTCTGATAGTAACCACTCATAACACTTTAGCAAATCCTTTGGTTTTTTTAGAGTTGAAGGATCTTCTGCAGGATATGCAAATGCTCTCATAGAAGTTCTTGTAGCGCCTGGATCAAAATTAAATACTTTTATATTTGAAGTCCCTTCTAACTCTTCTTTAAATATTTCTGCCATTGATTTTGTTGCCGCCTTTGATATTGCATATGCACCCCAAAATGCTCTCCCTTGAATGGCCACACCTGATGACGTAAATATTATTCTTGGCATATCTGAGTTCAATAGCGCAGGTATTAAAGATTTACTTAATAAAAATGATGCTGTTAGATTTACTTTTATTATCCTGTCCCATGTCTTAAGCTCATAGTCAGATAAAGCAGACATCTTTCCAAGGAGGGACGCATTATTAATAACAGCATCTAAATTACCATAGGCTTTTAAAATTTCATTATTAATTTCATTTGCTTGGTTTTGATCTAAATTTTCTAAATCACACTCGATAATCATTGGAGATGTTTTGTACTCTTTGCTTATGTGGTCGTAAAGCTTTTCAAGTTCTTCGGAATTTCTTCCTAACAAAATTACATTTGCTCCTTTTGCACTAATTCCTAATGAGATTTCCTTACCTATACCCTTAGTAGAGCCTGTAATAAGAATATTTTTATTTGATAATTTAGACATCTTTATTTTTCAAGCATTCAATTAAGCTGCGCGGATTATCAATCCTAAGCTCATTAGCATTAGTTTTCTCGGGCAAGTCTCCATAACCATAGCTACAGGATACAATAGGTATATCTGCAGCTAGCGCTGCGTCTATATCAACAATATGATCGCCCACATAACACGCATGCTTTGGCTCTATATCCAATTTACTGCATGCCAAAAGTATCCCTTCTGGGCTTGGTTTGGCTTTCGTTAAATGGTCGGGGCATATAAGAATCTTGCATTCTTTAAATTCTTTAAAGTGATTTATTAATGGTGAGGCATATTCATATGGTTTGTTTGTAACAATTCCATAGTCAATGCCTAATATTTTGATCTGAGTAATTAATTCTTTAATATCAGAAAATAATTTAGAAGATCGTGTAAGATTTTTTTTATAAACATCCAATAGCTCTCTCTTATATTTTTCAAAATTAGCATCAACTTCATTAATACCAAAACCCACTTTTGTTAACATCCCGCTTCCATCAGAAATATGACTACGTATGTCTTCAAGAAATACTTGATCATATTTATTTTTTTGAAGCACCTCGTTTAATGAGAATAGAAAATCAGGAGCTGTATCAACCAATGTCCCGTCTAGGTCAAACAGAACAAGCTTAATATTATTTAATAGGTTTTTTTGCATGAACTATATAGTTAACACCCAAATCATTATTAAGCGTTGCATTATGTGAAATAGGGTTATAAAACATACCTTTAGTGTCAAGCAATTCTGCGCCAGCAGCTCTCACATATGAGGCTAAAGTAGAGGGTTTGATGAATTTATTATATTCATGTGTTCCCTTTGGAAGAATATTAAAAAGATATTCAGCTCCAACTATTGCTGTTACCCATGATCTTGGATTTTTATTTATAGTTGATAAAAATAAGTTACCACCTGGTTTTAAGAGTTTAACGCATACTTCAATTAAAGCCTTTGGATCAGGAACATGTTCTAAGACTTCTAAGCATGAAACAATATCGAAACTCTCATCATTTGAGGCAAAAAAACTTTCTGCAGTCCCATCAATATATCTTATGTCTTTAGATTCATTTTTTGCATGGAGTTTTGCAGCATTGATTCCTGGGCCAGCCGCATCAATTCCAGTTACCTTAGCTCCCTTATCATGGATCGCTTCAGCAAGTATGCCGCCCCCGCAACCAACATCTAAAAAGGTCTTATTTTGAACTATTGCAATATCATCTATGTATTTTGCTCGCAGAGGATTAATTTTATGGAGTGGCTTGAAATCACCATCCTTATCCCACCATTTATCGGCAAGCTTAGCAAACTTAGCTACTTCGTTTTCATCTATATTCATGCGCATAGTTTAACAATATTTTTTTTATTATTTTATTTAAGTTTAAATTTATTAATTATGTAGTAAAACTACATGATGCAATTATTAAAACCCTCTAAACTAAAGCACTTTTAATTTCAATTGACTTTTAAATCCACTTATTATTTACTTCACTACAAGACAAATTAATTAAAGTTAAATTGATAATTTCAGCATTAAAATCATCTGAGTCATCTGATACTAGATCTCCTATTCATTTAGAGACATTACAGGCGCTTATCGATTTAGATACGTCAATTATATTTGAAAGAGGTATAGGAGGGGGGATTTTTACAGATGATGATTCATTAGAAAATCTAGGCCTAAAAGCTAAAAGTCGTGAGGAATGCCTCTCTTTAGCTGATTTAATCATTACTCTTCAGCCTTTGAAAGTTGATGAGCTTAATGTTGTTAAGGAGGGAGCTACTATCCTAGGAATGGTTAATCCGTTCAACAATACTGAACATATTGAATCTTGCAAAGAAAAGAATATTAATCTTGTTAGTATGGAGTTCATCCCAAGAATCACGAGGGCACAAAAAATGGATGTCTTAAGCTCGCAAGCTAACCTTGCAGGCTATTCTGCTGTAATAGAGTCTGCCAAGCATCTAACAAAAGGATTGCCTATGATGATGACAGCCGCAGGAACATTAAAGCCTGCTAGGGTTTTTGTTATCGGTGTGGGCGTTGCTGGATTACAGGCAATAGCTACCGCAAAGAGATTAGGTGCTAGAGTTGAGGCGTTTGATACAAGAGATGTTGTTGAAGAGCAGGTAAATTCCCTAGGTGCAAAATTTGTCAAGATTGACCTGGGCGAAACAGGGCAGAATGAACAAGGCTATGCTAACGAACTGACCTCTGAACAAATACAAAAACAAAAAGACCTTCAATCGAAAGTCTGTGAAAGGTCTGATATTGTTATTACTACAGCACAATTATTTGGTAGACCTGCACCAAAAATAATAGATGAGCAAACCATTTCTAAAATGAAGCCTGGTAGTGTTATTTTTGATATGGCTGTAGAGTCCGGAGGTAATGTTGAAGGATCTATTCAAGATCAAATTGTGATTAAAAATGGAGTTAAAATAATTGGAATCTCAAATCTTACATCTTCTGTTTCTTCTCATGCCTCTCTAGCTATTTCAAATAATTTCAATCATTGGATATGTGATTTTTTTGATAAAGATAAACAATGTATTGATTTTAACTTTAAAGATGAAATTATTAAGAGCAGCGTTTTGGTTTATGAAGGAAAAATATTAAACGAGAGGTTTGCATAATGGAAGATTATATATTGCTTGGTTTTGTTTTAATTTTATCAATTTATCTTGGGCTTGAACTTATCTCAAAAGTGCCAAGCACGCTTCACACTCCTTTAATGTCTGGTGCAAATGCAATATCTGGTATTGCCCTTGTAGGAGCCCTTTTACTATCTGTAGACAGTCAACTTCAAACAGCTTTAGCTTTTCTTGCAGTAACATTTGCTTCAATTAATGTATTTGGCGGATATCTAGTCACTAATAGAATGTTAAAAATGTTTAAGAAAAAATAATGGATATTCCAGTAATACAAAATATAGTCTACATATTTTCATCAATATTATTTATAACCGGTATTAAAATGCTAGGCCGAGAAGATACTGCGGTAAAAGGCAATTTTTTATCAGCTTTAGCAATGTTAGTTGCAGTACTTGTTACTTTCATAAATATTTCTGATCCACTTATTCTTGTTGCTGGAATAGGCTTGGGTGCTGCAATAGGGTCTCTTATTGCGCTAAAGGTTAAGATGACATCAATACCTGAAATGGTTGCACTATTTAATGGTTTTGGAGGATTGGCTACCTTTCTAATCGCTTGGTCTGAATTTAATTCGACCCCAGATAACCTATTTCAACATATTCTAATAATGACAACGGTATATATTGGAGGGATTACATTTACAGGCAGCTTAATTGCTTATGGGAAGTTAGCTGAAAAAATTCAGATAGTAAAAACATCTTTCATTACAAAGCTGTTTACAACTATTTTTTATATCTCTTTAGCTTTCTTACTTTATTCAGCATTGGTTACACCGATCTTAGCCACAAACTTTGAGTTCTTTACCGTCTTACTCGTTCTAACTCTAATAGGTGGAATTGGTTTTGTTCTTCCCATTGGTGGAGGAGATATGCCTGTTGTTATTTCATTATTAAATTCATTCTCAGGCATTGCAGCAGCTTTTGCTGGTCTATTACTTCTAAACAATGTTCTTATAGTTGCAGGCTCTTTGGTTGGAGCAAGCGGGTTAATTTTAACTATTATCATGGCCAAAGCCATGAATAGATCTATTGGTAATATTTTGTTTGTTGGATACGCAAGCGCTTCTTCTTCAAACAGCGTAGAAGAGCAAGGCGAAGTAAACCCTATCAATGTATCTGATGCATATCTAATCTTGGAGAATGCAAGCTCAGTGCTTATAGTCCCTGGTTATGGTATGGCTGTTGCTCAAGCTCAGCATGTTGTTAGGGAGCTTGGTGAATTACTTGAAGAAAATGGTACAGAAGTTAAATATGGAATACATCCGGTTGCTGGAAGAATGCCAGGGCATATGAATGTACTTTTAGCCGAAGCAAATGTGTCATATGACGTATTAGCCGAGCCTGAAGATGTAAACCCAACTATGGACTCAGTAGATGTTGCTGTGGTAATCGGAGCCAATGATGTAGTAAACCCTTCTGCTACTGAAGAGCCTGGCAGCCCAATTTATGGCATGCCAATTATAGAGGTTCATAATGCAAAAACTGTTTTTGTCTTAAAAAGATCAATGTCTTCAGGATTTGCAGGGGTTCAGAACCCTTTATTTTTCAAACAAAATACAAGAATGTTATTTGGAGATGCTAAAGATTCTATCGGAGGAGTTGTTGCAGAATTTAAAGATTAATTGATTCTTTTATATAAAATCTCTCCTAATCTTTAATAAACAATTATCATAAGAGAATGAAAGTTATAGTTGTAAGTGGTGGCTTTGATCCAATTCATTCAGGACATATAGCTTATTTAAAATCAGCAAAAAACCTTGGAGATAAATTAGTAGTTGGATTAAACAGCGATAATTGGCTTAAAAATAAAAAAGATAAATTTTTTATGCCATTCAATGAAAGAAAAGCAATTATTGAAAATCTATCATTCGTAGATGAGGTGGTTGGATTTGAAGATGATGATAGAGGTAGCGCAATTCATGCCCTTGAAAAAGTAAAATCAAAGTACCCCAATTCTGAAATAATCTTCGCAAACGGAGGTGATAGGAATAAAGATAATATTCCAGAAATGGCTGTTCAAGGTATTGAGTTTATTTTTGGTGTTGGTGGAGAAAATAAAAAAAATTCTTCTTCTTGGATTTTAAAAAAATGGAAATATTTTCAAGAAGAAAGAGTGTGGGGTTCATATTACAATCTATTCAAGGATAAAGATGTGAAGGTAAAAGAATTAATTGTTACCCCTGGTCAAGGTATGAGTTTTCAAAGACATAGCCTAAGAAGTGAAATTTGGCTTGTGAGCAAAGGCAAATGTGAAGTAAAATTTAGCAAAAAAGACCCTAATGATAGAGAAACTATTACTTTACAAAAGTTTGATCAATATCAAGCAAATGTAGGTGAATGGCATCAAATAACAAATCCTTTCAAAGAAGCATGTCATTTAATTGAGATTCAATATGGTGAAGAGGTGAGCGAAGATGATATTGAGAGAATTGACTACTATAAGCCTGAATAAATTCGCATAAATTCAATATAATCATGATAAAATTAACTTAAATTATTAAGTTTATTATCACGATTATTCAGGCCATAAAATGAGCGATTTTGCGAAAGAAATTATATCTGTAAATATAGAAGACGAATTAAAGCAGTCATACCTAAGTTATGCGTTAAGTGTTATTCATGGAAGGGCGCTCCCAGATATAAGAGATGGCTTAAAACCAGTTCATAGAAGAATTCTTTTCGCTATGTATGATCTTAAAAACTCCTATAACAAACCTTATAAAAAGTCAGCAAGGGTTGTTGGTGATGTTATAGGTAAATACCATCCTCATGGTGATTCTGCTGTTTATGATGCAATGGTGAGAATGGCTCAAGACTTTTCCCTTAGATATACTCTTGTTGAAGGTCAGGGTAACTTTGGCTCTATTGACGGCGATCCTCCAGCTGCCATGAGATATACAGAAGTTCGCATGGCTAAGATAACAGACCAAATGTTAGGAGATCTTGAAAAAGAGACTGTATCTTTTTCTCCTAACTATGATGGTAGTGAATTTATTCCCGATGTGCTTCCTACTAAAATACCTAATCTTTTAATCAATGGTTCATCTGGAATAGCTGTTGGTATGGCAACAAATATACCGCCCCACAACTTAAACGAAGTGATTACTGGTTGCATTAATTTGATTGAGAATCCAAAGCTAACAATCGACGATTTAATAAAAGATATACCTGGTCCAGATTTTCCTACAGGAGGCACTATTGATGGTCGTTCCGGCATTTACGAGGCCTACAAGACTGGTAGGGGTATTATTCATATTCGATCTAACACATCCATAGAGGAAGATAAATCTGGTAAACAATCCCTTATTATCAATGAGATACCCTTTATGGTTAACAAAGCTCGAATGCTTGAAAAGATTGCAGAGCTGGTTAAGGACAAGAAGATAGAAGGCATAACTGAAATCAGAGATGAGTCAGACAAGGATGGCTTGAGAGTTGTTATTGAGGTTAGAAAAGGCGACTCAGTAGAGGTATTAGAGAACAATCTTTTTGCTCAAACTCAATTAGAACAATCATTTGGAATAAACCTTACAGTTTTATCTAAAGGTCAGCCTAAAGAAGTAAACATTAAAGAAATTTTAGAAGCTTTTATAGAGCATAGAAAAGACGTCATTATCAAAAGGACAAAATTTGATTTAAGAAAAGCTAAAGATAGAGGACATATTGTTGAAGGTCTTATGGTCTCAATCGCCAACATAGATGAAGTTATCTCTATCATTAAAAAATCAAAGGATCCTAAAGTAGCAGCAGAAGCTTTATGTAAAAAACAATGGGATGCAGGTCCTTTATTTGCAATACTCAAGAAAGTTGGTGAGGATGCATGTAAGCCTAAAGGACTTCCAAAAGATGTTGGTATAAAGGGAAAAAAATATAAACTTTCCTCTCTTCAAGCAAAAGCAATTCTTGAGCTTAGACTTGGAAGACTAACAGGGTTAGAGCAGGATAATTTAAATAATGAGTTTAATGACATCATCTCAAAAATATTAGAATTGCAAAATATTTTAGATGATAAAGCAACTCTTCAGACCTTAATTATCGATGAGTTAAATCAGATCAAAACTAGCTTTGGCGATGAGAGAAAAACATTAATTAATGACACAAGAAGAGGCATCACTAATGAAGATTTAATTCCTGAAGAAACAAGGGTATTAACTGTTTCAAGAAGTGGTTACGCTAAAACTCAACCATTAGATGAATATAGAGAGCAAAGAAGAGGCGGACAAGGCAAGGCAGCAGCAAGTGTTAAAGAAGAAGACCTAATTCAAAACCTCTATGTTCTTAGTAGCCATGTTCAAATCCTTTGTTTTACAACTAAAGGAAAAGTGTTTTGGTTAAAAGTTTATGAGATTCCTGTAGCATCTCGGATTTCTAAAGGGAGGCCATTAGTTAATATGCTCAATTTAGATGATGATGAATCAGTTAGTGAAATTCTCCCTGTGGAAGAATTTTCTGAGGATAAGTTCATTTTTATGGCTACTAAAAAAGGAACTACAAAGAAAACTAATTTAAGCTTATTTGCTAAAAAATATAAGTCTGGAATTAAGGCTATCAATCTTGATGATGACGATACTCTAATTGGTACTGCTATAACAACTGGGGATGATGAAATTCTCTTAGCAGCTTCTTCTGGAAAATTAATAAGATTCTCTGAATCTCATGTTAGACCTATGGGAAGGACTGCTAGAGGCGTTAGAGGTATTAAATTAAAGAAAGATGAGGAATTGATATCCCTAATGGTTGGTGATCCTACAAAGACTATATTATGTGTTTCAGAAAATGGTTATGGGAAGAAAACCAACCTAGATGACTTCCCTTCACATAATAGGGGTGGACAAGGTGTTATTTCTATGAAAACTAGCGATAGAAATGGCCTAATGGTCTCTTCAACCCTGGTAGAAGATAATGACGGTATCATGTTAATTAGTGATAAAGGAACAATGATAAGGACTTCCGTTGAGCAAGTCCCTACATTAAGTAGGAATACACAAGGCGTAAAAATAATAACCCCTAAAGATGGCGAAAAGCTCATTGAGTGCGTGACGATTCCTCATGAAGATGATGAGGACGGAGATCAATGAGAAAGTGGAACTTCTGTGCTGGTCCGGCAGTAATATCTGAAGAAGTTTTAGGTGAGGTAAAAGAAGAGCTGCTTGAATGGGGTAATTCAGGCATGTCTATCATGGAAATGAGTCATAGATCCTCAATATATGATCAAGTTGCAGTCGACGCAAAAAATGATCTAATTGAAATACTCTCAGTACCAGAATCTCATGATGTTCTTTTTCTTCAGGGAGGAGCCACCCAGCAATTTGCTACCATTCCAATGAATTTTGGTCATACTACAAATGAAGCAGACTATATTTTATCTGGTTCATGGTCAAAAAAAGCAATTGCTGAGGCATCAAAAGTTATAAAAGTTAATACAATTGCTTCTTCTGAGGATGGCGGCGGTTTTAATTACGCTCCTGATCCAAGCTCTTGGAAATTTTCTCCAAATACATCTTATGTTCACTATTGCCCAAACGAGACAATCCAGGGCGTGAGCATTCATGATGCTCCAAATATACCCAAACCATTAATAGCTGACATGTCATCAGTTATTCTTAGTGCGCCAATAGATATATCTCGTTTCTCAATGATATATGCTGGAGCACAAAAAAATATTGGTCCTGCAGGCCTAACAATGGTAATTATTGACAAGAAATTTATGGCTGATGACAATGAAGATCTTCCAAATATACTTAGATATTCTAAACATGCGGCATCTAATTCAATGTTAAATACGCCTCCTACTTTTGCATGGTATATGGCTGGAAAAGTTTTTAAATGGATTAAAAAGTCTGGTGGATTAAACTATTTTAAAAATCAAAATAATCTAAAAGCATCGACATTATATAGCTTTATTGATGAATCAGACTTTTATCAAAACCCGGTTAAGGTTGAAAATAGATCTATTATGAATGTGCCATTTATTTTAAAAAATCCTTCACTTGATGCAATATTTCTTAAAGAGTCTGAATCAGCTGGGTTATTAAATCTTAAAGGCCATAGATCTGTTGGAGGCATGCGAGCAAGTATATATAATGCAATGCCAATGGAAGGTATCAATGCTTTAATAGATTTCATGAAAGATTTTGAAGCAACAAATGGTTAAAAGTTATGTCTAAAAAAGATCTAGATGTATTAAGAAGAAAAATCGATAAAATCGATAAGGGCATTTTAAATCTTATTCAAGAGAGAGCAAATATTGCTATAAAAGTAGGAAATATAAAAAGCAAAAACGAGCCAGGTAAAACACTTTACAAGCCTGAAAGAGAGTCAAAAATCCTAAGAAGCATTATTGCAGCTAATGAAGGCCCTATATCGGATGAAAGAGTAAGGGTGATTTATAAAGAGTTAATTTCCGCTTGTTTATCTTTAGAGGAGGGCCTAAAAGTTGGTTACCTTGGGCCCGAAGGAACTCACTCAGAAGCAGCAGTTTTGGATCATTTCGGATCTAAGATAAAAAGATTTCCTAATTCAACTATTGATGATGTTTTTTATCAGGTGCTTAATAAAGAAATTAATTTAGGAGTGGTTCCGGTAGAAAATTCTTCTGAAGGGGTTATAAATACAACGCTAAATTGCTTGGCTGATAATAAAGATATCTATATTAATGGCGAAATATATTTAGATATCAATCATCAACTAGCAGGAGCTAAAAATTTTGAAATAAAAGATGCTATTGCTATAGCATCTCATCCTCAAGCACTAGGTCAATGTAATAAGTGGATTGAAAGAAATATTGGCTCAATTAAGAGGCTGGAGATGTCCAGCTCAGCAGAGGCTGCTAAATATGCTAGAGAAAACTCTAATATTTTATGTATTGTTAACACCCTGGCGGTATCAAAATATAAATTAAAAGTTATCAAAAATAATATTCAGGATTATTCAGAAAATAAGACTAGATTTTTAGTAGTTGGAAGAGAAAAAGTTAGCAAGACGGGAAACGATAAAACATCTATGTTAATTCAAACTGAAAATAATCCAGGAGCGTTGTTGGGCGTGCTAACACCTTTTGAAAAAAGGAATATCAATTTAAGCAAGATTGAGACTCGCCCCTCTAGAGATAATATAAATTCTCACGATTTTTTTATTGACTGTGAAGGCCATCAATCAGACAGAAAACTTAAAACAGTAATTGATGAAATTAAAGATTCTGGTGCATATGTCAGACTGCTTGGTTCATACCCTGAATTCATATGAAAGACATACTAGACTTCTTAAATCATGGAATTGATGATCTTCACCCATACGAGCCAGGAAGATCTATAGATGAGGTAATCGAAGAATACAAACCTGAGAAAGTTGTCAAACTTGCATCAAATGAAAACCCCCTAGGCCCATCCTCTAAAGCTTTAAATGCTATAAAGAATTTTTCTGAGGACTTGCATCTTTATCCTGATGGGGATGCCTCAAGATTAAAGAGATTGATATCAAAAACTGAAAATATTGATACGAATCAAATAATAATTGGTAATGGTTCCAATGAGATTCTTGAATTATCAGCTAGAGCGTTTTTGAATAAAGATTCAAGCGCCATAATGTCCAAACATGCTTTTGCTGTATACAAAATTGTTACTCAAGCCTGTGGCTCAGAGATCATAGAAGTACCAATGTTGAATTGGACCCATGATCTAGCTCGTTTTCCTGAATCTTTAAAAGATAATACCCGTGTATGTTTTGTTGCCAATCCAAATAACCCAACCGGGACATACAATAACCACAATGATTTTCTAGACTTGATGAAAAAAATACCATCATCAGTTCTAGTAATCCTCGATTTAGCATATTTCGAATATGTTGATGCAGAAGATTATGTAAAACCAAATGAATTATTGAAAGAGTTTAAAAATCTTTTAATAACCAAAACCTTTTCAAAAATCCAAGGATTAGCAAGTTTAAGAATTGGATACGGAATAGGGTCTGAAAAGCTTATTAGCACTTTAAATAAAATTCGCCAACCTTTTAATACCAATACTTTAGCTCAAGACGCTGCTTTTCATGCTATGAGTGATAGAGAACATATATCCAAAAGCATAGAACTGAATCTCTCTGAGAGAGACAGAGTTAATGATGAATTAACCAATATTGGTTTTGAGTGCATACCATCTCAAGGAAATTTCATATCTTTTAAAGGTAATTTTGATGCTCAATTAATTTTTGTAGAACTTATGAAGATGGGAGTTATTGTAAGACCAATATCCTTATATGAAATGCCTGAGTTCTTAAGAGTTACCATTGGTACCCAGGAAGAGAATAATTATTTTTTAAATAAAATTAAGAGCTTGGTAAATGAATAATATTCTTATAATAGGTCTTGGTTTGATTGGAGGCTCAATTGCCAAAGGATTAAACTCTTCTCAATTAGATCTCAAGATATTTGCATCAGACAAGAACCCATCTTCAATTTCTTCTGCTATTGATGATGGAATAATATCTATGGAAATCGATATTAATGATCTTAAAAGCATAAAAGAGAATGATATTGATCTTATTATTATTTCAACCCCAACATCTTCTATAAGAAAAATCTTAAAAGAATTTGAATCATCAGGAGTTCTTAACTCTAATATTACTATCACAGATACTGCTAGTGCCAAAAGTGAGCTTATTAATGAATTTAAGGATGTTAAAAATCTTGTTTTATCTCATCCAATGTCTGGTTCAGATGAGTCAGGGTATTCAGCATCAACTAGCAATCTTTTCAAGAATAAAAAAACTATAGTAATTGATTCTTTTGATGCAGACGAAAAGCATCTACGAATAGTTAACAGATTATGGGAGACTTTAGGAAGCACTTCTATTCTCATGGAGGCCATAGAGCATGATAGGGCAATGGCTTATGCAAGCCATCTACCTCATTTAATTTCTTTTGCCTTAATGCACTCAATCATGAAAGAAGACAATAGCAACATTAATGATTTTGCTGCCGGAGGGCTAAAAGAGTTTCTCAGAATAGCTGGGTCAGATCCAAAAATGTGGGCTGATATTTTTTCAAGTAATCATATAAATATTTCGAACTCACTTAATGAGTTCAAAAACAGCATAGATGAAATTCAAGATAAATTCTCTGATTCTAAGGATCTTGAAGATTTTATATCTAATATAAAAGCATACAAACAAAAATCATTTTGAATTTTCTAGCTAAAAATTCTGCAACTCTTGATGGTGAGATTAGATGTCCAGGCGATAAATCTATTTCTCAAAGAATTGTAATGATCTCATCTCTAATTAATTCTGATATGAAGATTTCAGGATTCTTGAATGGCAATGATCCTATCTCAACAGCCAATGCACTTATTCAAGTTGGAGCAGGGATAAAAATATCTGGAACAGATGTAATTATTAAAAAACAAGATTCAATATTCAAAAGCTCAGACCAACCAATTGATCTAGGAAATTCAGGAACAGGCATACGACTTTTGATGGGGTTTTTAGCTGGCTTAAATATAAAAGCCATATTAACCGGAGATGAGTCTTTGATAAAACGGCCAATGAGGAGGGTTACAGATCCTTTAACCCAAATGGGCGCAGATATTTCTACTACAGACATTGGAACGCCTCCAGTAGAGCTAAACTCTGGAAATATAATCAATGATTTCTTATACAAGATGCCAATTTCCAGCGCTCAGGTCAAATCATCAATATTATTAGCGGCACTGACATCAAAGAAAAAGGTAACAGTTATTGAAAATAAGATTACAAGAGATCATACCGAAAAGATGATTGATTATTTTGGCGGCGATATTCAGGTAGAGACATATAAAAATGGTAGAAAAATCATCCTAAATCCTTCAGAACTTCAACCAAGACAGAATTATAATGTAGCTGGTGATTTTTCATCAGCATCTTTTTTGATAGTTGCTGGACTAATTGCAAAAAGCTCCAACATCCTTATAAAAAATGTAGGGCTAAATAAAAGCAGATCTGGCTTATTAAATATTTTAAAAGAGATGGGTGCAAATATTAAAATTCACAATCAGCAAGAATCTTGTAATGAAAAAATTGGGGATATTGAAGTTTCTTCTTCAAATTTAAATGGTATTGAGATTGGCGGAACTATCATCCCAAATATAATTGATGAAATACCAATATTAAGTATTGCTGCTGCTGCAGCAAATGGTAAAACAATTATTAAAGATGCTAAGGAGTTAAGAGTTAAAGAATCAGACAGACTTGAAGCTATAGCAGCTGGTCTAGGAAAATTAAATGTACCATTTGAATTGTATGAGGATGGTATCCAGATCTCAGGGGTAAATGAATTGAGCCCTGATGATGATGAAATTGATTCATATGGCGATCATAGGATTGCAATGAGCTTTTTGATATCAAGTCTCATATCTAAGAAAGATATTAGAGTGAAAAATTGTGAAAATATTTATACTTCATTTCCAAATTTCTTTGAACTTATGGGTGATATGGGCCTTAAAATGGAAAGGTATGGATAATATTATTACTATTGATGGACCTTCGGCATCTGGAAAAGGATCTCTTACCAGAAGCATTGCAGATAATTTGTCTTTTGACGTTCTTGATAGTGGACTTCTTTATAGAGCATATGCGTATTTGTATGAAAAAGGCGTTCAAACTTCGGAAATTGCTTCATATATAAAAAATTTATCATTTAAATTTAATCTTAATGATGTCCATGTTTATGATAATAAAGAAGAAATTACAACAACATTAAGATCAGAAAAAATTGCTCAAGTTGCTTCCACCTTAAGTTCTATAGAAGAAACAAGGAAGAACCTTTTAGAAATTCAAAG
>Ga0213868_10000084_pt1 | contig 75692 bp, 64 predicted proteins | sample PICome_9_FD_160087 | JGI IMG/M metagenome (GOLD analysis project Ga0213868, IMG submission 160087) | Coastal seawater microbial communities near Pivers Island, North Carolina, United States - PICO127 | ecosystem: Environmental > Aquatic > Marine > Coastal | place: USA: North Carolina... | reverse complement strand
GGTCAGCGCGGGCATAGGCGATGGTGGCAAAGGCATCAAACATATCCTTCCACAGGTCGCGCACCTCGCGGCGGGGATCGCCAAGGGCAAATCCCCTGTGCACCCGGTCCTGAAGCCAATCGGCCACCACAAGGTCGATGCGGCGTTCGTTGGTATAGATCCCATGTTCCGTGATGACCGAGCGCGCACCCGTCTCGCGGGCGGCGCGTGCGGCGAACAGCCCTGCGTAGCCTGTAGAAATAGCGTGATAAATACGCGCCTCAGGCAGGGGGGCTGCCAGCACCGACATCAAGCCGCCAACCAATGTCCGCCAGGCCCAGAAGGCATCGGAAAACGACGCCTCCTGCGCCAGCCCGGTGGTGCAGGTCCTCAGCGCCTCCCATGCGGGGGTCGAAGAAATGAAATCGGCATGATCAGGCTGTGCATGGTGCCAGGGCCACGCTGGCAGCCCCCTGGCCACGGGGGTCTGCGCCAATGCGCACAGCCGGTCGAAAGCATCTGGATCGGCCTGCGCCCAGAATGCGCATAATGCAGCGCCGTAGGCCGCGCCGTCAATTTTGGGACTGCCCGCGCGGGGGCGATGCGGCCTTGGCATGAGGGGCAAGGTGCGAAATTCGGTGACGTTGTCGGGCAAGGGATATTTTGCCTCGCGGGGCTGATCATCGGCTGTGATCGCTACCACGGAAAACCGTGTCTCAGGCTGGGTTCGCAACAGCCAGTCCAGCCATGACGACACCCCTCCCATGACAAAGGGATAGCAGCCTTCGACCACGATGCAGACGTCGGCGCGCAGCGGCGCGTTCACGCCGCACCCGCCTGCGCGGGACCATGGCCCTGCCCGTGCCGTGACAACTCGGTGATTGTTGCCGCATCGATAAAGCCCGAGGCCGAGACGGCGCTGATCTCTGCTGCAAGGGCAGAGCCGGACAGGCCGGTCTCATCCGCCAGCAGCGCACGGGCGCGGGCGGTGAAACTGTCGCGCAGATGCGCCAAAATGGCCGCCGTTTGCACCCTGACAGCAGGTATCTCCGAGGCAAGGGCGCAGTCCAGCGCCGGGCCAAATTGCGGCGTATATTGACGCGCCATGGCATCAAGTGCGGTCTGCTGGTGGCAAAGGCTGCCGGAGGCAAAGACCTGGTCCAAGGCCGGCACAGCCGATGCGCGGTTGGATGGCCGCCGACCCTGAGCGATTTCGCCATAAATCCTTTGGGCTGTCGTGGGCTGGGGGACATCCTCGGCGGCGTTGATATCGCCCAGATGCAGCGCGGGACCTCGCGCTGCCAGCAACATCACCGGTCCTGCAAATGGTCCCAGCGTAAGGGCCGCAATGGCGATCGACAGCCCGCCTGACCGGTCAAAAGGAAACATCGCCAAAGCCAGCGCAAATGCCACGCAGGCATAGACCGCGACCGCAGGCCAAAGGCCTGAGTACCACGCCCCAAACAGCGCAAAGGCCCCCGCCAATGTCAGACCGACAAATGCAATGCGGCGCAGCATGAGCAGATCAATCATCGCGCGCGCCCCCGGCATCCGCATTCGATCTAGCGGCCAAGGTGCGGCTAAGCCGGTCAATGGCAATGCGCGTCATCTCGGCCAGCATCTCCACCTGCGGTGCGCTGGCCGCAGCCTGGGCGGCATCGGGGGCAAAGTGGATCACGGTCGCACTCAGTTGCGGCTCAAGCTGCGCGTGGTGGCGCGCAAGTTGGGCGGCCCCCGGGATCGCGATGCCGGTATCATGCAGCACGATCGTTGCCTCCCCGTCGCCCGGTTCAAGTGCCGTCAGGACCAGATCGGCCAAGGTCTGTGCCCCACCCTGAATTTCTGGTGCCGTGCCCATCAGCAACGTGCCCTGATCCGGCGACATCACGACCAGTGCGACCGGCGCATCAAAAAGCGCGGCGGCAGCGGCCTCGAAAGTGGTGGGCAGATCGTTTCCGCTGGAGCCTGCAAGGGCGGCCAGTTCCGGCAGGGCACGCCGAAGAACGGACAGGCTGTCCGGCGTTTCGGGCGGCTCGGGGGTTTCGGGCAGGACGGGGCGCACCGCTGCCTCGCGCTCCAGCGTCGTCACCATACCGTCCATCCGCTCCACTTCGGCGGCAAGGCTTTCGGACATGCGATCAAGGCGCATAACCTCGGCGCGCAGCTGGTCTGTTTGCGCAATTTCGCGTTGCCGGTAAAGCCCCACGATCAGCGCAACCACAAGCCATTGCAAGGGCAGAACCGCAACCCGCGCCGCATAGACAGAGGCAGATTCGCCCACAAAGCGGTCGGGCCAGGCGACCAACACCGCTGCCATGATCACAGTGGCAAACCCTACGCCGACACCATGTTGCATGGCGGCGATCAGGATGACGATCCAAAAGGGATGCAAGCTGAGTTGGGCGTAATATCCAGCGCCAAAGAACATGATTTCGGCAGCGGCCAGACCCAGCAACAGAACAACCGCGCCGATCAGACCTTGTTGAAAATTCTCGGTGCCGCCTGTCGCAAACAAACGCGCGTGGCCTTGATCGGGGATTGCTGTCATTGATCCCGTCCTTTTGCCGCGGCAAGCTGCGCCTCATCCGCGCGCGTCACGGTCACGATGTCGCCGGGCAACAAAGGGTCATTGTCCTGCAGATCAAACGTCACGATGTCGCCGCCCCGCTGCCGTTCAACGCGGACAATGCGGCCCGCAGATCCGCCCAAATCCAGGATTTGCGACTCTATGGCTGCGATCTGTGCCTCCAGCGCGTTCAACTGGCCAAGTGTCTCGGCAATGGCGCGGGCTTGCGTGTTTTCGGCTTCAGCAAGGCTCAGCGCGACGCTGCGGTCATGGCTGACAATGGCATGGCGTGCCTGTGTGACGCGGGTTTGCGCATCCTGCAGCGTCAGATCAAGGTCGGACAATCGGTTGCTCAGGCTGTCCAGCCGCAATTCGTCATAGCGCCGGACAGGGCCACATCGTCCTCGACAGGCCTTGGCCAGTTCAGGTTCCAGCGCATCGCGTTGATGGCTCAGCGCGTCAAAACGGTGGCGCACAAGGTTCTGGCGCTGCAGGGCCATGTCCAGCACGGCCTCAAGATCAGCACGGGTTGACGCGTCGCGTGCGCGGCGCAATGCCCGCTCTTGCTGTGCGGCGATCAAGACCGCCGTTTCGCTGTCGATCCTGTCGGGTCCCAATGTGTTTCGCAAAACGTCGCGCCTGGCCTGCGACAGGTCAAGAGCCTGCGCGCCTCTGCGCTGTGCAGACAGGCGCGCGCTTTTGAGCAGCAAATCCGCATGCAGGCTGCGCAATTCCTGACCGCGCGCGTCAAGCGCGCGGCGGCGTATGCTGTCCGCGCTGCTGCCGCCTGCCCCGGCCTTGGCCAAAAGCGCGGCCACTGTCAGATTGGGGGTATAATCATAGCTGCCCGGCGCGATCACGCTGCCCCGGATCAAGACCGCAGGTCGGCTTGCGAATGTCGCGGTAACGGTGGCAATGATCCCCATTTCGGATTCAAGGGCAGTGACAACCGGCGTTTCCAGACAGGCCAAGGGCCGCTCTGCCGCAGGCAGCCTGCCGATGCCGGGCAAGGCAATCTGTCCGCCCATGTCGACCGCGAAAGTGCCCGAGAGATCCCGCCGCTCGAACCGCTCAGAGCCAGAGGCCACAGCCACGAAAACCCGCAGCGTGATGGTATCACCAGGCACGATCCAATCGGCGTGAGATACATCCCGGTCGCAGGCGTCACCCGGCACCATTTCGCCCCGCAGAACTGGCCTGAGGGGATGGTCACCCGCCAACCCCGGACTGGCCTGCCGGCTGGCAAGTGTAAGGGCGGGCTGCACCGGCAGCGCCAGGGGGCGGGTTTGGTCATAGAAGGCCTGCCAGTCCAAAAGGTCCGGCATCCGGCCCGCAAAGGACGGCAATCTCTCGATCCCGCCCAGGGCCAACAAGGCCGCGAGGCCGATCCCTGCCTTGGACATCATGGCACCGAGCATCTTTGTCCTTTCCCTCCGAGCGGAAGTTCAACACGGTAAACAAACTCTTGTTTTTATGATATTCTTGGGCAGTTGCTTCGACAATCCTCCATAAGGTGGGAGTTCTACCTCCTTTTGCGCATCGCATCAGTCGAAAGGTGTATTCATGAGTTTCATCTGGGCTCGAACGGTTCTTGTCACAGCCATTGCACTGGCACCCCTTGGGGCGGCGGCGGCCTGCGTGACGGCGACAGCGCAGCCCAATCGGGTCATCGCGCTTTTTGACGGGCGGGCAGAACCTGAGCCCGAGGCCAGTCACATCGCATCTTATCTGGCGGGGCCGATGGCCGGGATGGGCCTGTTTCCGACATATGTCGACGTGGCGCACCCCCTGCCTGCGGAAATGGCCACCGGGCCTGTCGCGGGGGTGATAAGTTGGTTTGGCGGGCCGGTAAAAGACGCCGAAGCCTTGGCGGCCTGGCTGGATGCCAGGGATGCGGAATGTGGCCGCGTGCTGCCGATGGTCGCGATCGGTGATGCTGGCGGGGCGGCGTTGTGGGCGCGGCTTGGGGTGGATGGAACAACCGCATGGATGCTGCACAACGGGGTGTCGCGCGGCATAGAGGTGGCGCCGATGTGGCGCGGGACGCAGGCCCCTCTTGCTGTGCCGCCGGGTCGCCTGCTGGCACCGGTGCTGCCGTCCGGGGCGGCGGCGATGATCACCCTGCCGGGGCTGGACGGGACAAGGCGTGCCTTGGGCTTCCGGTTGGGATCACGCATGTGGCTGTCGGCATTGACAGTCGTGGCGCAAGAGGGGCGCGCGGGCCCGCTTCTTGTGGCTGATCCCGATCAGATCATCACGGCCTTCACCGGCGAGGGATCCCGTCCTGTGCCCGATCTTGCCGTGTTCCAGGGCCGCCGGATCGCGCTGTCGATCCTGTTGGCTGATGGTTGGCGGATGCGCGGGCCTGCCTTGGGAATGGCATCGCTGGGTCAGCCTGCCTATGCGCGCGCCCTGGAGGTATTCGGCCAATCGGGCGCGAAGGTGGCCTTTGGCTGGCCAGACGCACATCAGGACCAGACCGGTAGCGATGCCGCCGCAACGGCGGCAGGGCGCGCCCTGGCGGCTTTGCCGCATGTTCGTGCCCTGCCCCTTGACGTCACGGCCGATGGGTTTGCGCTGGGGGCACCATCGCTGCTGCGCCTGTCCTATCGCGATGCTGGCGGGCAGAACCTGACCCCGCGCGCGGACCCGCCGGTGGTCTATGCGCAGATGGGGGGGGCTGGATTTGCCGATCCAACGGGGTTGCACGCAAGGACCGGGGCCGTCACGCGCAGTGACCTGCCGCGACCCACCGCCCCCGATACCCTTGTGGTGCGGGCCCGGGACCTGCTGGAGGCCTCGGGCCAGGCAGCCGTTGTCAAAGCGCTGGCAACCCATGCGTCACCTGCCCGCGCCTCGATGGATGTGGTGCAATATGCGGCCTGGCTGAAGGGGGCGGTTTCGGCACGGATCATCGCTGAGGCCCCGCAGGCGTGGCGCGTGTATGACAGGGGCGCATTGGCCACGCTGCGGATTGATCGGGCCGTTGATTGGGCATTGGACATGCACCGCAGCACCGGCACACTGGGCAGCTGGCGGGCAGGATCCGCTCTCTTTGTGGCCATGGATCCCGCAGTTGAGGTCCCCCTTGTCGCGCTCAACCCCCGCAGTGATGCGATGCGCGCGGGCCAGTCAGTGACCCAGATTGTTGAGGCGGGGCCAGCCCTGTCTGATCGCCGCCATAAGGGGTGTGAGACATCCTTCACCGCACAGGGCAGCGGTCGCATAACGTTCCGGGCGGGCGGCAAAGTTGCAGCGCGCCTGGGCACCCTGCCCCTTGAGGTCACATCACCGCAAGAAGGGGTGATGCAGGTCGTTCTGCCCGCGCATGCGGCCCCTCAGACAGTTTTCATCGCGGGGGCATGTCCGTGATGCAGGAACGTGGTGCCCTGCTGACCCTGATCGCGCTTGCTGTTGCTGCGGCCGGTGCGGCGGTTTTGCTGGTCCCCAGGGGAGAGTTGAAAACCGAAGCCGAGCTTGCCGCCGTGCCTGCCCCCGAAGCACTGGCGCAGCTGGATGCGGTTCAGGACCCGCTCACACCGCAGCTGGCGTTCCGGCAGGCGGAATGGACCGCCGCATCAGGCGAGACGGAAAAAGCCGACACCTTGCTGGCAGCCTTGGCCAGCCGCACGCCCCAGAGTGCCATGATAGCTGCTGCGCGGGCTGATCTTGCGCTGCGCAAGGGCGAGCTTGTGCAGGCCGCATTTCATCTGGCGCAGGCCCAATCCGCCGCACCGCAGCCTGTACTGCGACACCGTTTGGGTATGATCTATCGCCGCCTCGGCGACAGTGGATCAGAGCGCGCGCTTCTTGCGGCGGCACAGCTTGGGGATCTCACGGAGTGGGAGCGGATCAGGCTGGTTGACCTGACCGCATCGGATGGTGCCACGGCCGAGGCGATGGCACTGGCGGGTGCCGCAGTGTCGTTGGGCGGTCCGCAGGCCCCGCAACTGGCAGAGCGGTTCGTGGCCCTTGCCCTGACCGGCGGTGCGTTTGACGAGCTGGCGCAGGCGGCCGCCGGATGGCTGAGCGGTGCAGACGGGCCGTCCTTGGCAGAGCCACTGGCGCAGGGGATCGCGCTTGTGCCGCGACAGGCAAGCGCGCTGGCGCAAGCGGTGATGAGCCTTGCGCCCGACGCCCGCGCACCTCTGGCCGCAGCCCTGACCAAGGCGCAGGTCTACGGCGTCGCGCGGGAGCTGATCCAGCCATGGTCTGAGCGCGGTTTGCCAGGTGCCGAAGCTTGGGCAACGCTGATCCTTTATGCTGAACGGAGCGGTGATGTTTCCGTGCTGGAATTGGCCTTGCAGGAATTGGCTTTTAGGGGGCTTTCGCCAGAAGAGGCTTTGCCCCCCGGTGCCCTGCTGCCTCTTGTTCGCTATCACGGTGGGCAGGCGCTGCTGCCCTATCAATCATGGTTGACCCCCGAGTACCTTGCCGATGCGCCGCTGGTGGCGGCATCCTGGGCCATCTGGCAGCAACGCCCCGGTGTCGCCTTTGACGCGTTGCAACGCGCGGCTGGGCGTGAGGTTGATCCCGTGCTCTGGCGCGCGATTGCCGATGAGCTGCAGGGCACAGGATATTTTGCGCGTCTCAAGGCGCTGGCCCGGACGGACCCCGATCTGGCCCAGATGTTTGCAAGGTAGCGCCCCGGCGTCACGGGTCTGGAACAGCAGGCGGTGACAGCGATGCAAAGCTGCCCTCTGGGACTACATAGGGCGTATAGCCTTTCGCCCGCGCCTGCTGCGTGACGGCATCGGCCTTTGCCCCCGTCGCGAAATCCAGTGACAAGACCGGCAGCCCCTGGGCAAGGTAATCCTGTTGCAAGGCGGCGTGCAGATTTGGGACCTCATCGGCTTTCAGCCCGTCTTCGATCATGATGCCATCAATGGATTGGCGGTAGCTGTCAAATGCCGCGCGGCTTTGGATGCCTGCGTCGCGTCCCACGAAAACGGCGTTGTTCACCACGACCAATGCATCGCAGCGCACCGCACGGGCGGCGGCAGCGACCTCTTGCACGACATCCATCATGATCCTTGCGGCTGCAGGCACGTCGCGCGGTTTACCGGCGGCGTCCGACGTCAACGATCCTGCAACGAAATACCCCAGCGCATCATCCAGAAATATCCCGTCTGCCCCGGTTGCCATCAACCGCGCGGCACGGTCACGCAAAAGCCTGCGCCATTCTGGATGCCAAAACGCGGCAAGGCGATCGCCGCCTTGGGTGAGCGGCCCCAACCAAGGCGGCAGCGTGCCGTCTGCTGGCCAGTAATCGCGCCAGGGTTCAACCAATGTGAGGTTCAGATAGACCAGCACCGGTCTGCGGCCTGCAAGTTGGATGGTGCGCATTTCATCGCGGCTGAACATCAGCTCGCGGCCATCGGCGGCGTCAGGGGCACCGACTTTGGCGGCCTCGATGATCAGCAGGCCATGCGGTGCGCGCGCCAACCCTTGGGCGGTATAGGCCTGCCCCCAATATTGCACCCCATAGCCCGATTGCAGCGCAGCCCCCAGGCGCGCTGCCCGCGCGCCCGGGGACTGCGGCGCACAGGCGCTTGCGGCAAGGGGGGCTACCGCGAAAATCATGGGCATCAACAGGCGTGCCGGTCGCATCAGATCATCGCGCCACGGCCCAGGCCTCTGCGCGACAGGCCCGTGCTTGCAACAGCGGGGTTGAACAGGGCCTTCTGGGCGGACAGCAGCATGCGCAGCCCGCGCGTGCGATGCTCAATCACGCCTTGCTGAAAACGCCACAGGTCACGGCACATCTGGTCAAGCCCATGGGCGGGCGTCCAGTTGAACAGGGCCCGCGCCAGCGACGCATCGGCCAGAGAGGCTGCCGCATCACCGGGTCTGCGCGCAGTGATGCGATAAGGCACCTCAAAGCCGCAGGCTTCTGAGAAGGCCCGCATTACCTGCAGCACGGTATAGCCTGTGCCTGTGCCAAGGTTCACCCGGCGATGCGGCAGGACCTCTGCGGTGGGCGACAGCAGATGTTCGACCGCCGCCACATGGCCACGGGCCAGATCGACCACATGGATGTAGTCGCGGCTGCCCGTGCCATCGACCGTCTCGTAATCATCCCCGTAAATCTGGACCTCGTCGCGGATACCTGCGGCGGCCTGCGCAATATAGGGAAACAGATTGTTGGGCACGCCCATCGGGTTTTCCCCGATCAAGCCAAAGGGATCCGCGCCGACCGGGTTGAAATACCGCAGCGAAACCGCGCGGAAATCGGCATTCGCGGCGGCCATATCGTCAATGACCTCTTCTGCCATCAGCTTGGTCCGGCCGTAGGGGTTGGTAATTGAGGTGGGCGCTGTCTCGGGGATCGGCAGTACTTTTGCATCCCCATAGACCGTGGCCGAGGAAGAGAAGACAAGTCGGCCGCAGCCGCTGTCGCGCAGCGCTGAAAGGACAGAAAGCACGCCCATCAGGTTGTCATGATAGTAAAGCAGCGGATTTGCGACGGATTCCCCCACCGCCTTCTTGCCTGCGAAATGGATCACCGCGTCGATCTTGTGCTGGCGCAATACGTCCGCCACCAGACGCGCATCACGCACGTCGCCCTCAACAAGGCGGATATCGCCTGCCCCTGCAATCAGCGGAATGCGCGCCACCAGATCACGGCTGGAGTTTTCGAAATTGTCCAGGATCACGACCGAATACCCGGCTCTCAACAGCTCAACACAGGTGTGTGATCCGATATATCCAGCCCCGCCTGTCGCGAGAATCCGTCTGGTCATGGTGTTCTCCTCATGCGGTTATGTGGCTCTGTCCGGGTCATGACGCAAAGAACGTATCGCCGAACTGGAAACTGTTCTTGTCCAGCTCGCTGCGTGAAATGCCGACCAGATCAATCAGGAAAGTGTCTCCATAGGTCAGTTGGGTGCCGCCGTCGTAATCAACGAAACTCTTCATGACCTCCTTTTCCTTGTTCCAGGGGCTGGCGTCGCTGCTGGGTGACCAGTTCAGCACAAAGCTGTCCGCCTTTGGATCAAAGTCCATGATGACGGTGCCCGCGGAATTCAGATCGATCACAAAGGTATCGCGGCCCGCGCCGCCGAACATCACATCTGCCCCGCCTTGGCCGAACAAGATATCATCGCCAGCGCCCGCGATCATGATCTCGCTTGCGGTCGTGCCGGGGGTGTCGCCGGTCACATAAGCAACGGAAAGAGTGTTCAGCCCCTTGCCCAGCACAAGGTCGATCCCAGTGTCGGTCACAGCGGTCACGCCAGCGGCCCCCTGGATGAGGACGATGTCGGCGCCAATATCAGGCCCCAGGTTGACCGAAACCGCGCCGCCGCCCTCGATCACGGCTGACAGGTCGCGCCCGTCCCCGGTGAGCGAGACCAGTTCGGCGCGGTCGGGCAGTGCGCTCAGCCGGGTGACATCCTGTGCGGGGCCGCCAATTGTGATGTCAAACACACCGCCGCCCTGTGCCAGAAAGACCTGCGTGCCATCCCAGGCATACCAATCGGCGACCGAAACGATCTGCGCGCCCACATCCAGCGCAAAATGCCCCGCTGCATCGCCCGAGACCACGTCTGCGGTGATCACATCATCTGTGCGGCTCAGGGTCAGCACGCTGGCCTGGAATGTCGCGATGCGTTCGGCCAGATCCTGACCGGTGACAAATTCTGTCCCCGATGCATGGGCATAGGCCAGAAAATTGTCGAACATCTCAAGGGTGTAGCGCGACTTTTGCCCGTCGAAACTCCATTCGGTCGGTCCGTAATCATGCCATGGAAAGGCGATGATGGGGGTGTCGCCATAAGAGACGATATCGTCAAATTCCGCAGCCCAGATTGCTGCGGCTTCTTGTGGGGTGCGGCCCTGAAATTCGATCAGGGAAAAGTCAAAGGACATGTTCGGCGCAAGATATACCGCATCCATCTGATCGGGTGTCAGATAGCCAAAGGCACCCGGATAGCCCGCCCCCTCGCCCGCATAGCCCCCTGAAATATAATCGAAAAAGCGGATGATTTCGAGCGACGTGTCAAGCTTTTCCGGCGCGCCGGGCACGGCGGCACCCGTGACCGTAATGCCGAGCCGCTCCTGAATTTCCAGCGCTGAGGTCTCGAACTGAAACCGGTATGACGCGGCAAGAAGCGCCTGGTCTGCCTGTGACAGCTCCCAGGGGTCGAGCGAATTGGGGTTGCGCGGATCAATCCGTTCCAGCAGGGCCAACAGCTCTGGGGTGTCGGCCTGCAGCAGGTTGGTATCCTCGGGGTGGGTATAGCTGTGGGTCCCGATCTCATTGCCCATTGCCAGCAGCTCTTGGTAATAGGGCGTTGAGATGGCCCAATCCGTCTGTTGATCCGGCGGGTTCGCACCGATGTTGATGTAGTAAGAGCCGACAAAGTCGTAGCGTTCATACCAATCCGTAAGGATCGCGTTCAGCCGTTCGTAGATCGAAGGCTGTAGCAGGGCCACATCATAGTATTCCTGGCTTTGGTCCATGTCGTTGCGGGAATAGAAGATCGACGTATTGCGCGACATCTGCAAGGAAATGTCAGCGGTGCTGGCGTCATCCTTGGCGACCCAATCGATGGCCTCATGCAGGATGTTGGCGTTGCCGATCACCGCATCGGTGGCGAAGTGGACATTGCGGTTGCCCCCCACTTGCGTGGCGATCACCGCCGCCTGTGCCGAGGATTGCCCATTGTTGTTGATTACCTGGTCAAACAGGATCTCGCCGGAGCCTGTGGTGTCACGGAAATGCAGAAAGCTGGTCAGGGTCTCATAGCTGTCCACGGCGGCACCGGGCGCGTAGTCATCCAGGATCGGGTTGCTGCCGCCGCTTGCCACAATGTCGATGCCCTGGGTCGTGCCGTAGCCGTCCAATGTGACACCCAGCAATGATTTCATCTGCGCATAGGAATTGCCAGCCAGCGGTGCACCGGTTTCATCATTGGTCATGAAATTACCGGCTGCAATGATGCCAGTGCCCGCTTCGCCCGCCAGCTGCAGCGCTGAGACGATGGCGCGCAGCTGGGCGATTGGCACATGGGAGAAGGCCGGAAAGACCAGCACATCATATTGCGCCAAAAGCGCTGCATCCGTCAGATCCGCCTCGCCCAGCAGGTCAAACGGGATACCGGCCTGCATCGCCTGATTTTGCGCAGACATGACCAGTTGGCCGTAGTTGGTAAGGTCGAAATAATTGGCAGCCGTGGTTTCGGAATAGACAATGCCGACCCGCAGATCAGGGGCAGAGGGCGGTGCATCCGGCCCGCCTGCGATCAGCACATCGTTGATGTAATCGCCGGGCAGAAACAGGCTGTTGTTAATGTCGGCAAGCACCCGCACCTGATCCCCAAGCGCCGCAACATCGCGCCCGACGGCAATTTCGGCCACGCTGCCATCGCTGGAATAGCGAATGCCAAGGTCTGTCACAAAAACCTCGCCCGCGCCGCCTGTATAAAGGGCAGCAGACCCGTCGGCGGCAATTTCGATGTTATATTCGGCGCCCCCGGCAAAGCCCCAGATCTGGTAGCCCGTGGATTGGTTCAGATCCGTATCCAGCCAAAGTGTCGTGGCAGCGCCGATTGCGAAATTGGCGGACAGCCCGATCACCAGACCTTCGGCGATCACATCCCCGAACAACTGTGCCGCGCCGTCTGGTGTGGTATACAGCAAGGTGTCGGTGGCGTATTCATTGAGCACGCCGTCAATTGTGTAGCTGCCAAAGTCGAAGGGTCCCGGCCCTGCCGGAAGATCGCCCGCGATCAGGTCGATGTTCGCATAATCGCCGGGCAGGAAGATGCTGTTGTTGATGTCGGCAAAGACCCGGACCGCGTCCTTGATGCCCGCCAGTGCCAGGGGCACGGCCACCTCGGCGATGGTCCCATCGGGCGCGTATCGCACGTCAAGCTGGGCCACAAAGGTCTGTCCCGCGCCCCCTGAATAGAGCGCGGCCGTGCCATCTGCTGCGAATTCAATGTTGTATTCGACGCCGCCGGTGACCCCCCATATCTGGTAGCCCGTCGTGCGATCCAGATCGGTATCCAGCCAGATCGTGGTCCCCTGCCCGATCGGCACAGCCCCGCTGAGCGCAAAGACAGCATAGTCGCCACTGACCGTGCCGCGCAGGGCCGCCCCCGCGCCGTCGACATATAGCAATGCTGTATCGGCCCCGTCAGGCCCGAACCAGTCAGATAAATCGCCATCCAGCGTCATCGCACCGGCTGCTACAGGTGGCGGCGGTGCTTGCCCGCTGGGCTGGACGATCAGATCCTCGTTGGAATAATCGCCGGGCAGGAACACCTGATCGTTCACATCCGCATAGACGCGAAAGGCGCTTTGCAGATCGAGCACGGAGGCGGGAAATGCGACCTCCATGGTCAGATTGTCAGGCCCGTATTGCACTTCAAGATCGGCGATAAAGGTCTGGCCCCCCGCACCGCTATATAATGCTGCAGATCCGTCTGCGGCGATCTGGATGTTGTATTCGGCACCGCCGGTGAACCCCCAGATCTGATGACCTGTGGACCGGTCAAGGTCGGTGTCCAGCCAGATCGTCGTATTGGCCCCGATGGGTGCGGTGCCACTGATCGCGAATATGGTCCCATCTGCCCATGTCTCGCCGTAGAGCGCATAAGAGCCATATCCGCTGTGGGTATAAAGCGGCCTGACGCCGGTCCAATCCTTCAGGTATCCATCAACGCGTTTTGACCCGACTTCTAACGGCATCTGTCCCACTCCACACAGGCTGGGACCCATGCCATGCATCGCGCATTGGCCCCGCGCTTCTTTATCCGCCAGAGAGAACACAGCGCGCAATTATGCAGAGGGTGCAGTTCGCCGAGGGTTTTATCATCAAAAGGTGCAGGAAAAGACGCAAAACCCGCCTTTGGTCGTCAAAACCTCAGCCTTTTGGTAAGTGGATTTGGATGCAGGGATTTGCGTGGGATCACCGCGCGGCGCGCATGATTGGCGCGGTCAGGTGCCGCCCCCTGCGCGATATGCGCGGGGGGCGGCGGGTCAGCTCAGGTGGGACATTTCACACCAAGGGGCAAAGCGGGCGTGCACCGGTTCGCACACCGTCAGCCCATCAGGACGTCGCCAAATGCTTCGCGCAGGTTCCGCTTGAGCACCTTGCCGGTTGCGTTGCGCGGCAGGACATCGGTGAAAACCACACGGTCCGGCACCTGCCATTTTGCGATCTTGCCATCAAAGATCGACAGAACCTCTTGCTCTGACGGGTCCTGCCCTTCGGCCTTGACGGCCACCAGAACGGGGCGTTCGTCCCATTTGGCATGCCGGGCACCGATCACGGCGGCGTCTGACAGGCCGGGATGGGCGATGGCGATATTCTCAAGCTCGACAGAGCTGATCCATTCGCCACCCGATTTGATGATGTCCTTTGACCGGTCGCGGATGGTGACATAGCCGTCGGGGTCCATCGTGGCCACATCGCCGGTGTCGAACCATCCGTTTGTCAGCGTCTCTTCGGTGGTTGAGCGGAAATAGGCATCCAGGATCCAGTGACCCCGGGTGACCAGATCACCCTGGGCCTTGCCGTCATGGGGCAAGGGATTGCCGTCGTCGTCCAGAATTTCCAGCTCCACCCCGAACACCGGGCGCCCCTGGTTCTCGCGCAGGCGGTGCTGCTCTTCGATGGGCAGGTCCTTGTGTTTGGCCAAGGGGTGGTTGACCGACCCCAGCGGCGACATTTCCGTCATCCCCCAGGCATGGACCGTATCCACGCCGTATTGCTCGCGGAAGGCGGTGATCATGGAGGGCGGACAGGCAGAGCCGCCCACAACCGTCCGTTTCAGGCTTTCCAGCTTGCTGCCGATCTTTTTTGCCTCGCCCAGCAGACCCAGCCAGATCGTGGGCACGCCCAGGGCGATTGTGACCCGGTAGGTGTCGATCAGATTGACCAGCGATGGCCCGTCCAGACCCGGACCGGGCATCACCATGCGCGCACCGGCCATGGCGCAGGCATAGGGCGAGCCCCATGCGTTCACATGGAACATCGGCACTACCGGCAGCACCACATCAGCGGCCGAAATGCCGATGGAATCGGTCATGTTCACGCCAAAGGAATGCAGCACAGTGGACCGGTGAGAATAGAGAACACCCTTGGGGTTCCCAGTGGTTCCCGATGTATAACAAAGGCTTGAGGCGGTCAGTTCATCCAAATTGGGCCAGCTGTAATCATCGTCGCCGGTGGCGATCAGATCGTCATAGAATGTCAGCCCCGGCAGCGCCTTTGCGGCTTCGTCATCGGCCGCTTCCATCAAGACGATATGCTCAAGATGCTCCAGCTTGTCGCGGATCGCGGCCACCAGTGGCACAAAGGTCTTGTCGATGAACAGGACCTTATCTTCGGCGTGGTTCAGGATATAGACCAATTGCTCGGGAAACAGGCGCGGGTTGATCGTGTGGCAGACAAAGCCACCGCCCGAGACACCAAAATAGATCTCAAGATGGCGGCGGTTGTTCCATGCGATCGTACCGCAGCGGGCCTGCGGCTCCAGCCCCAGCTTGCTCAGCGCACAGGCCAGTTTCCTTGCGTTCAGACCCACCTGCCCCCATGAGGTTTGCTCAACCCCGCCGCCGGTGTTGACGGAATAGATCTCCGCTCCTGAATGATAGCGTTCTGCATGTGCCACCAAGCTGGAAATCAGCAAGGGCTGTGTCATCATCTGGCCAAGCATGTCGGGCTCCTCCTCTGGCATGGTTGACGCAACTTGGCCAAAACCAAGCGCTGTTGCAAGCGGCAGGTGATGGGCCTAGAAATCGTGATAGTCGCTATTTTCAACGCCCCTTGGGCCCCTGGCCCGTGATCGGGCAGATGCCGTTGCGTCAAAAGGATAAAAACATGCCCCTGACAATCCGCCCCCTTGCCCCTGCCGATCGCCCCGCCTGGGATAACCTGTACCAAGGCTATGCCGATTTTTACAAGGTTGAGCAGACCCCACAGATGCGCGACCGGGTGTTCGGCTGGCTGATGGATGCGGATCACGAATGCAACGGGATGGTGGCCGTGAATGATGACGGCAGGCTGATCGGTCTGGCGCATTTCCGCCCCTTCGCCAGCCCCTTGCGGGCTGCGACAAACGGTTTTCTGGATGATCTATTTGTAGATCCGGCAGTGCGCGGTTCTGGTGCTGCCGATGCGTTGATCAATGCCGTTGCGGATGTGGCCCGCGACAAAGGCTGGCTGACACTGCGCTGGATCACGGCGGACAACAATTACCGCGCGCGCGGCGTCTATGACAAGCTAGCGACCCGGACCATGTGGGTCACCTATGATCTAAAGCCCTGATCGGGAAACGCCGTGAACAGCGGGCGGTTGCAATACCCTAAGGGGATCAGGCTCGTTTCGCAGGCACCCTAGCTGTCGCGGTGCCGGATCAGGTAGTCGACCAAAGCGGCGGTTGATCCGTCCTTGCCCTCTGCCGTGACCGCGCCCTCCACCACCGGCTGCAGGGACGTGGCCAGTTCCTTGCCCAGCTCCACCCCCCATTGGTCATAGGAATTGATGCCAAGGATCACCCCTTCGACAAAGACACGATGTTCATAAAGGGCAATGATCTGGCCCAGCGTATAAGGGTCGAGCCGTTCATAGACCAAGGTGGTCGATGGCCGGTTGCCCGGAAACACCCGGTGACGGGCCTGACGCTCCAGTTCATCACCGCTCAGGCCTTTTTCCGCCATCAGTTTGCGCGCCGCCGTCAAGGACCGGCCGCGCATCAAGGCTTCTGACTGGGCAAGACAATTGGCCACCAGCAGATGATGGTGATGGGCCAGTTCCGGCTCGTGCCCATTGGCTGCCACCATGAATTCGCACGGGATCACACGTGTGCCTTGATGGATCAGCTGGTAGAACGCATGTTGCCCATTGGTGCCCGCAGCGCCCCAGACCACCGGACCGGTGTGGTGTTCCACGTCTGCGCCGTCCATGCGCACGCGTTTGCCGTTGGACTCCATCTCAAGCTGTTGCAGATAGGCGGGCAGCAGCGCCAAACGCTGGTCATAGGGCAGCACCGCGCGGCTGCTGTAGCCGCAGATCTGGTTGTGCCAAAGCCCGACCAGCGCCAGCATGATCGGCATGTTCTCAAGCGGTTCGGCGGCGCGAAAATGGGTGTCCATCGCCTGTGCGCCCCGCAGAAAGGCCTCAAAACCGTCGGGCCCGATGGCCATCATGACGGACAGCCCGATAGGCCCCCAGACCGAATAGCGCCCGCCGACCCAATCCTCAAACCCAAAGACCTGTTCGGGGTCGATGCCAAAGGTGGCGGTCTTGTCCCCGGCGGTGCTGAGCGCTGCGAACTGCGACTTGGGGTCGCCGCCGTGATCGACCATCCATGCGCGTGCGGTGCGCGCGTTGGTCATCGTCTCGATGGTGGTAAATGTCTTGGAGGCGACGATCACCAGGGTCGTCTTTGCATCCAATCCGCGCAGGGTATCGGCGATATGCGCGCCATCCACATTGGAGACGAAATGGCAGCGCGGCCCGTCGTGATAGGGTGCCAGCGCCGCCACGGCCATGGCAGGGCCAAGGTCAGAGCCGCCAATGCCGATGTTGACCACATCCGTGATCGCGCTGCTGCGGATCTTGGTGGCATAGGCCTTCATCCGGTTGAGGGTGACGCGGATGCCGGGCATGACATCGGCCCCGTCCGTCTTGATGGGCTGCCCGTTCATATTGCGCAGCGCCGTATGCAGCACCGCGCGCCCTTCGGTGTCGTTGATCTGGTCGCCCGCGAACATGGCCGCGCGTTTGGCGGCAACGCCTGTCGCTTCGGCCAGGGCGATCAGGTCAGCGCGGGTATCTGCATCAATATTGGTCTTGGAATAGTCAAAACGCATGTCTTGCGTTTGCACGCTAAAGTCATCGGCACGCCCGCCCTGTTCAAACAAGGCCAGCAGCGGGCGTTCGGCGATAGCGGCCTGACGGCTTTGCAATTTTGTCCAGATATCCATTATTCAGCCCAATGTACTGTGATGCCGCTCAAGACAGCCGCGATCGGTGCCTCTTGGTCCGGCAGGGTTTGCGCGCGCTTGAGGGCTGCGCGTTTTTCGTCTCCGAATATGATCAGATGCTTGTCCAACGCGCCCTCCAGCGCGTGGGCGGGCAATGTCACGCGTTCAATCTTCTGGCCCTGTGGCTGGACCGGGCACAACAGCGGCGCATCGGCGGCCATGGCGGCCTGCACCCCCGGTGCGCCGGGAAACAGCGATGCGGTATGCATGTCGGCCCCCATCCCCAGCACCAGCAAGGACAGCGGCATCTGCGGCTTCAGGGTATCTGCGACCTCTGCACAGCCTTCGGCGGCGGTTTTGTCGGGGCGGTAAAAGGGGATCAGGGTCGCGGCGGCGGCCTTGCCGATCAAAAGCCGTTCCTTGAGCAGTTTGGTATTTGACTGTGCGTCGTCCTCTGGCACCCAGCGTTCGTCGGTCAGCATGACGCGCACCCGGTCCCAGTGCAGGTCTACCGCGCTGAGCAGATCAAATATCGGGCCGGGTGTCGTGCCGCCGGGCACGGCAATACTGACGACATCATTGTGCGACAGCGCCTCGCGCAGGGCGCTGGCCAGTATGTCCGTCACGCCCATGGCCAGCAATTCGCGGTCAGCGTATTCAATGATCTTCATGGTTTTACCTCGCGCCATTTGCGCCCGTCACGCCGCATCAGTTCATGCGAATCCGTGGTCCCGTCAGAGCCGCTGTCATAGGGTTTAGGCACTTCGCCACGAGCTTCCCAGCCATGAATGATCGGGTCTGTCCAGGCCCAGGCGGCCTCCACCTCGTCGCCGCGCATGAACAGGGTCTGATTGCCCCGGATCACATCCATGATCAGCCGTTCATAAGCATCGACCTGTTCGATATCCCCGCCAAGGGCTTCGGCAAAGGACATGTCGAGCGGCACATCGATCAGGCGCATGCCCCCCGGTCCGGGTTCCTTGATGGTCACGCCCAGGGTGATGCCCTCATTCGGCTGCAGGCGGATCGACAGCACATTGCGGTGCTTGCCCGCTTCCTCGCCAAAGATCGAATGCGGGGTTTCCTTGAACACCACGGTGATTTCTGAGCTGCGCGCCGACATGCGTTTGCCGGTGCGCATGTAAAACGGTGTGCCCGCCCAACGCCAGTTGCTGATATGGGTCTTGAGCGCGATAAAGCTTTCGGTCTTGGAGCGCGGATCACCGACCGCTTCGCGGTAGCTGGGTTGCTGCACCTCATTGCCAATTTCCGCCGCATATTGACCGCGCATGATATGATGCGGCAGCACCGGATCCAGCGCCCGGATCACCTTGAGCTTTTCATCGCGGACAGCGTCGGGATCAAAGCGCGCGGGCGGTTCCATCGCGATAAGGCACAGCAGCTGCATCAGGTGGTTTTGCACCATGTCGCGCATCGCACCGGATTTGTCATAATATTCACCCCGGCCACCCACGCCCACGGTCTCTGCCACGGTGATCTGGATATGATCGACGTATTGGGCGTTCCACAAAGGTTCAAACAGCATGTTGCCGAAACGCACGGCCATCAGGTTCTGGACCGTTTCCTTGCCCAGATAATGGTCGATGCGGTAAATCTGCTTTTCGTTGAAATATTTGGCCAGGGTTCCGTTCAATGCCTTTGCCGTTGCCAGATCCCTGCCAAAGGGCTTTTCAACCACGATGCGCGCTTCGTCGCCGGCCATGCCCCACAGCTGCAGGCGTTCCGCCAGATCACCGAACAGGGTTGGTGCGACCGAAAAGTAATAGGCCTCTACCCGGTCCGCGCCTTCGGTCAGCTGCTGCAATTCGGCCCAACCGCTTTCGCCCTTCGCGTCAATGGCGACATAACAAACCTGCGCCAGAAAGGCATCCAGCTTGTCGGTCGGCGGTGTGGGATCGCTGAATTCCGTGATCGCCTCGGCAACCATCTGGCGGTAGCCAGCCACGTCCAGATCGGTGCGCGCGGCACCGATGATCCGCGATGTGGGCGGCATTTGTCCCGCGCAATAGCGCCGGAAAAGCCCCGGCAGGATCTTGCGCCGCGCGAGGTCACCCGTGCCGCCGAAAATCACCAGATCGAATGGATCGACCGGGATAACCCGCGACACCATGCGCGGCATTGCTTCTTGGACAACGGTCATTTTGCTCTCGCTTCATTCAAATGTTAGCGCAATCATATTCGAAAACAGCCGGTTCACAAGGCCGTGCGCATAGATTTGCGGGGCTTTTCTTGGGATGCGCAATGACGTACCCAGTGGACAACATCGCATTGACCGAAACAAGCACCTATGACGGGAACCGCCAATGAAAGATCTGGATACGCGCAGCCTTGACGTAAATGTTGGCAAATTCCAGAATCCAGAGGTCACGGCCAAAGGCGAAGCCCGCGCCAAGGTCGCGCTGACCAATCCGCAGACCTTGTGGTTCAACACAGGCACCTTGTGCAACATTGAATGCGCGCATTGCTACATCGCCTCCAGCCCGACAAATGACGCCTTGGTCTATATCACCACCGATGAGGTGCGCGGCTATCTTGACCAGATCAAGGACCGGAACTGGCCGGTGCGCGAAATCGCCTTTACCGGCGGCGAGCCTTTCATGAACCCGCAGATGATCGATATCACCGAGGCCTCCCTCGCGCACGGCTATGAGGTGTTGATCCTGACCAATGCCATGCGCCCGATGCTGCGTAAATCCGTGCAGGCGGGGCTCAAGCGGTTGAACGCGGCCTATCCGGGCAAGTTGACCCTGCGCATTTCGGTGGATCACTACCGCGCTGATCTGCATGACGCAGAGCGCGGCGCAGGTGCCTTTGACAAGACGCTGGAAGGCATGATGTGGTTGCGCGATCACGGCTTTGCCATGGCGGTGGCCGGGCGGTCGGTCTTTGGCGACAGTGATGCGGACAGCCGTCAGGGCTATGCCGCCTTCTATGCCGCCCATGGTTTTGACATCGACGCGCATGACCCCGGCATGACCGTGCTGTTCCCAGAGATGGACGAAAGCGTTGAAGTGCCGGAAATTACCACCGCGTGCTGGGGCATTCTGGACAAATCGCCCGATACGGTGATGTGCGCGTCTTCGCGGATGGTGGTCAAGCGCAAGGGGGCGGATAGCCCTGCGGTGCTGGCCTGCACCCTGCTGCCCTATTCCCCTGAATTTGAATTGGGCACCACGCTGCAGGAGGCAGAGCGCGATGTCGCGCTCAACCATCCGCATTGTGCAAAGTTCTGCGTTTTGGGCGGGGCAAGCTGCTCTGCTTGAAACGCGTTAGGGTATCAGACGAATGATATGCCCTTCGCGCGGATCAGCCGTCCCTTGGGCCAGCGCGGCATAGACGGCAGGGGCTGTTTCCAGCCCATGATGGACCTTCACGGTCAGCCAGTCTGACGCTTGTCCCGCCAGCCGCATGAAGGCATCTGTGATCCGGCGGTCGATCTCTCCGGGGCCCCATTCCTGGCGTCTTTTGGCGATCTGTGCGGGGGCAAAGAAGAATTCGGGTTTCACCCCTTCGAGGGCGACTGAGGGATTGAACTGGTCCCAATGGCTGATCCCGACGGCGGCGGAATGTTTCAGCTGATCTTTCAGATGACCATGCAGGCTGGCCTTGACCAGCGCATTGCCTGCCATGTCCACATAGACCGCCGGGACCTGCGCGATATCCGCGATCTGATCATAGCTCAGAACGCTGTCACAGGCCCCCAGCCCCTCAACAAAGGCGCGGTTGCGCTCTGAGGTTAGCCCGACGATCCTGAAAGCACGGTCGTGTTTTTCGGCAAGGTATTTGCACAGCCCCAGCCCTGTCTTGGAGGAGGCACTGCCCACGATGACCTGCTGGGCCCCGAAATAGGCGTTGTCCTCCAGCCAGTCGGACAGCAGATAGGAGTTCGCCAGCAAGGGTTGCAGCAAGGCGCGTATGTGGTCCTGATCCGGCGTGGTCTGGCCCACGGGGACATAGCTGTTGTAGACGGCGGGCAATTCACGGCGGTGGGCGGCCACATCGGTCACATTCCCGCGCGCAGAGACTTCGGGCTGGATCACCAGCTGGTCTGCCATCGGATAAAAACCATAAAGCCGCGTGCCCGGTGCCAGCGCGTCACAGCGGCTTTCGGTGACTTCGGCGATGCCCCAGACCGGCACCAGGCCTTGGCCCGCTTTGCCGGTCGGAAAGAACTTCCAATAGCCGATGGCAAAGCCAGAGGCGGCATAGGTCACGTTATTGGCCGTCAGCGCAAAGCTTTCGAGGGTCAAGCGTGCCTCACCAGCAGCAAGGGGGGCCGCGTCGGTTGCGTCAGCTTGTGTCTGGGTGATCTTTTGCTGGTCTACCAAGATTCTGTTCATGTCCGTCTCTCCCGAATTTGGAACAGACTAGACCGCTTCGCCCCGCAAGGCGTCCAGAAAATCAACCGACGTTGCGGCACGCGCCTAATGCAGCGTGAACTCCCCGACCTGATTTTGCCATTCGCCGGGCCCGATCAGTTTGCGATGGGTGAAACGGACGGAATGCAACGGACCTTCGATTTCGGATTGCCAGAATTCGACGAATTGAAAGAGTTTCGGATGGTCGGGAGCGATGTCATAGTCCTGCCAGACATAGCTGTTCAGAACATGGACGTAATCCGGCATGTGATAAAAGAATTCCGCCGTGGTCAGGCCATAGCCCTTGAGCATCAACTCAGTTTCAGATGGAGACATATGCACCTCTTTTTGATGATCTGGGACCAGCCTGGCACAAGCGTTTTACTTTTCAACAAAAACAACACCTTGCTCTGTCGCGGCCATTCAATGCGATGCAAGGCGGCCACAGGCATTGCACCTTATCTGCTGCCTCTGCTATAAAAAACCCCAATATCTAGTTGCGAATGAAAGCCGAGTATTCAACGTGAGCGACACGCCAGAAACACCTGATAACGAAGAAGAAAACCGGCCAGAGCGGCCCGTGTACGATGGCCCGACGGTCACCATCGAACATGAGATGCGCACGTCCTATCTGGATTATGCCATGTCGGTTATCGTCTCGCGCGCCATTCCAGATCTGCGTGATGGGTTGAAACCGGTCCACCGGCGCATCCTGTTTGCGATGCACGAGACCGGCAATACCCACGACAAGTCCTATCGCAAATCGGCGCGGCCGGTGGGCGATGTGATGGGTCAGTATCACCCGCATGGTGACTCTGCGATCTATGACGCGCTGGTGCGGATGGCACAGGATTTCTCCATGTCGCTGCCCTTGCTGGATGGTCAGGGCAACTTTGGCTCAATGGACGGCGATAACGCGGCCGCCATGCGCTATACCGAAGTGCGGATGGACAAGCCTGCCGGTTATCTGTTGGCCGATATCGACAAAGATACTGTTGATTTTCAGGACAATTACGACGGCAAACAAAAAGAGCCAAGCGTGCTGCCGGCCCGTTTTCCAAATATGTTGGTCAATGGTGCGGGCGGGATTGCAGTTGGCATGGCCACCAATATTCCCCCCCATAACCTGGGCGAAGTGATTGACGCCTGTCTGGCCCTGATCGAAGAACCCGATCTGACCTCAGAGCAGTTGATCGACTATGTCCCCGGCCCCGATTTCCCCACGGGCGGCATCATGCTGGGCCGGTCCGGTGCGCGCAAAGCCTATCTGGAAGGGCGCGGCAGCGTTGTGATCCGGGCCAAGACCCGTGTCGAAGAGATCCGCAAGGACCGTTGGGCCATTGTGGTCGATGAGATCCCCTATCAGGTGAACAAGGCCACGATGATCGAACGGATCGCCGAGGCCGCGCGCGACAAAAAGATTGAAGGCATCGCCCATGTGCAGGACGAATCCGACCGCAACGGTGTGCGCGTCGTGGTCGAACTGAAACGTGATGCCACGGCTGAAGTGGTGATGAACCAGCTGTTCCGCTTTACGCCGCTTCAGACCTATTTCGGCTGTAACATGCTGGCGCTGAACGGTGGCCGTCCCGAAACCCTGACGCTGCGCCGCTTCCTGACCTGCTTTCTTGATTTCCGTGAAGAAGTCGTGGCGCGCCGCACCGCCTATCTGCTGCGCAAGGCCCGTGACCGCAGTCACATCCTGTGTGGTCTGGCCGTGGCCGTCACCAATATTGACGAAATCGTCGCTACCATCCGGTCCTCTGCCGATGCGGCAGAGGCGCGTGAAAAGCTGATGACCCGCCGTTGGCCCGCGCAGGACATCCTGCCCTATATCGCCTTGATCGACGATCCGACCCATACCGCGAATGAGGACGGCACCTATAACCTGTCCGAAATTCAGGCCCGCGCCATTCTGGAGCTGCGTTTGCAGCGCCTGACCCAGATCGGCGTCAAGGAAGTGACGGACGAATTGGAAGACCTGGCCGGTAAGATCAAGGAATACCTTGAAATTCTGGGCAGCCGTGAGCGGATCATGGGCATCATCTCGGATGAGCTGCAAGAGTGCAAAGACCTCTTTGCCGTGCCGCGCCGCACAGAGATTGTCGATTGGTCCGGCGACATGGACGACGAAGATCTGATTGCGCGCGAAGACATGGTCGTGACGGTGACATCGGGCGGCTATATCAAACGCACCCATCTGGACGAATTCCGCAGCCAGCGTCGCGGCGGCAAGGGCGTGTCAGGCATGGCCACCAAGGAAGAGGATGTGGTCACCACCCTCTTTGTGGCCAATACCCATACGCAGCTGTTGTTCTTTACGACCGATGGCATGGTGTACAAGCTCAAGACATGGCGGCTGCCGCAAGGGGGGCGCACCTCCAAGGGTAAGGCGATTGTGAATATCCTGCCGATCCCTGTGGGCGTGTCGATTGCCGCGATCATGCCGGTGGACCGGGATGAAAAGGAATGGGACGATCTGCAGGTTGTCTTTGCGACGTCGGCAGGCACGGTGCGCCGGAACAAATTGTCAGACTTCACCAATGTCATGCGCAACGGCAAGATCGCGATGAAGTTTGAGGACGAGCACGCCGATACCACGCTGATCAACGCCCGCATCGCGTCAAATGATGACGATGTGATGCTGATTACCAACTCTGGCCGGGCGATCCGTTTCCCTGCCACTGATGTGCGCGTGTTCAACTCGCGTGCCTCTGTCGGTGTGCGCGGCATCAGGCTGTCGGGCAAGGATACGGTTGTTTCCATGTCGATCATCCGCCACTTCGACGCCACCAGCGACGAACGCGCGGCCTATCTCAAGATGCGCCGTGCGATGGCGGGTCTGGCGGATGATGCCGAAGGCACGGATGAAGACGCCGATCCGAATGCGACCATTGATCAGGCCCGTTATGCCGAAATGTCCGCCGCAGAGAACCTGATCCTGACGATCACGGCCAAAGGGTCCGGCAAGCTGAGTTCCAGCCATGACTACCCTGTGCGCGGCCGTGGTGGCATGGGCGTGACCGCCATGGACAAGGCGATGCGCGGCGGTGAGATTGTGGCCTCCTTCCCGGTTGAGATGGACGATCAGATCATGCTGGCCACGTCAAAGGGTCAATCAATCCGCGTCCCGGTCGAGGGGATTTCCTTCCGTTCGCGCAGTGCCGGTGGCGTCAAAGTGTTCGATACGGGCAAGGGCGAAGAAGTCGTCAGCGTGGCATGGATCGCCGATCAGGGCAGCGAAGATGATGCCGCTGGTGATGGTGCTGTTGACGGTGCCGGGACCGAGGCGAAATAAACCTGCGGCCCCAGCCCTAGAAAGCAATAAAAAAGGCTCCCTTTGGGGAGCCTTTTTACGTTTGGGGTTCATGGGTCGTGACCCTGGTGGCAGGACCCTATGCAGACAGATCGTAAAGGTCGCTGAACTTGTCGGTCAGATATGTCAGCAACGGGGCCTCATTGGGGGCCTGGCCGCTGGCCCGTTCGATCACTTCCTTGGGTTCATAAAGGCCGCCATGGGTCTGTACATTGGCCCGCAACCAATCGGTGGCTGCTGTCGTGTCGCCTGCGGCCAGCTGGCTGTCCAAGGCGCTGACGTCGCGGCGCAGCGCTTCGTGCAGGCAACCGGCATAGACATTGCCAAGGCTGTAGGTCGGGAAATAACCAAACAACCCGACGGACCAATGCACATCCTGCAAAACACCGTTCGAGGCTTTATCAACCTTATAGCCGAAATCAGCCTCAAAACGGTCATTCCAGGCGGCCTCAAGGTCGCTGACCTGAAGGTCGTGCGATACCAGGGCGCGTTCCAGATCAAAGCGCAAGAGCACATGGAGGTTGTATTGCAGCTCGTCCGCCTCGGTGCGGATAAAACCGTCGGAGACGCGGTTCACAACGCGGTAGAACGTCTCTGCATCCGGGACGCCGAAATCGCCAAAAGCGTCTTTCATCTGACCAAAGAGCCATTCCGTAAAGGCGCGGCTGCGGCCCAGCTGGTTTTCATAGATGCGGCTTTGGCTTTCATGCACCCCCATCGACACGCCCTGCCCCAATGGGGTCAGCAGATAATCGCGGTGGATGCCCTGCTCATAGGCGGCATGGCCGACCTCGTGGATGGTTGAATAAAAGCAGTTGAACGGATCAAGGTCATTGGTGCGGGTCGTGATGCGCACGTCCAGACCAGAGCCCGACGAAAACGGATGTACGGCCTTGTCCACCCGCCCATGGGTCATGTCATAACCAAAGGTCTTGGCCAGACGGCGGGTCAGTTTCATTTGTGCGTTCTCGTCAAAACGCCCCGACAGACGGGGTGGTGCCTTGGCGTCGCGGACGGCGGCGCGCAGGGCGCTGAGTTTGGGGCGCAATGCACCAAACATCGCCTCTAGTTCCGCGCCCGTGGCACCGGGCTCATAGTCATCCAGCATCGCGTCATAGACATTGCCGCCCATGGCCAATGCCTGGCCCTCTTCGCGTTTCAGCGACAACACTTCGGTCAGGGTTGGGGCGAAGGCCTTGAAAACATCACTTGCGCGCGCTTCTGCCCAGATGCCCTGGGCCTCCGACGTGACGCGTGCGATCCGGGCGGCCAATGCGGCGGGGACTTTGCTGGCTCGCTCAAAGCTGCGGCGGATGTGGCGCAGGTTGGCGCGGCCTTGATCGTCAAGCGCCTGGGGTGCGATCTGGGCCAACCAGCTTTCGATCCTTGGGTCCGTGCGGCGGGCATGCAGCACGCTTTCCATTGCGGCCATTTCCTCGCCGCGCTGGGGGGCGGCGCCGCGCGGCATCATGGTTTCCTGATCCCAGCCCAGACGCCCCGCCACCTGTGCCAAGGCCTGCGTTTCGCGCTGATGCGCCATCAGATCGTCATAAGCAGTCATCACGAAGTTCCTCTCAGGGATGTGGCGATGGGATAGGCGCTCAGGTAGCGGGCGCGCAGGATCAGGACCCAAAGGACCACGGCAAGCGCCTGATGGACAAGCGCAATATGAACAGGGGCCGCATAGAGCACGGTAGTAATACCCCAGACAATCTGCAGGCTTAGCACTGCCATGACGGCGTTGAAGGCAAACCGCGTCTTGGCATGGGCCGATTGACGTCCGCGCAGCCAGACGATGACGCCAAAGACGAACAGCAGATAGCCGCTGATGCGGTGCATGAACTGCACCAGGCCGGGATTTTCAAAAAAGTTGCGCCACAAGGGGTCGATGCTGAAGGCGTCTGGCGGAAAGAACTGCCCCTGCATCAGCGGCCAGTCAATAAAGTAGCGGCCCGCATCGATACCCGCGACCAAAGCACCCAACAGGATCTGCAAAAAGCTGAAATGCAACAATCCGGTGGCAAGGCCGAATTGCTTGGCCTCCTTGGCGCGGCGGGCCTGGATCAGATCACGCTCCGTGCGGCCCAAAAGCAGCATGTACCAGGTGATAAAGCCCAAGATCACAAAGGCCAGGCCCAGATGGGTCGCCAGCCTGTAGCTGGCCACATCCAACACGCCCTCACCAGAGGTCACACCAGAGGATACCATCCACCAGCCAATCCCGCCCTGCGCGCCCCCAAGGGCCCCCAGCAACAACAGGCGGGGCGTCCAGCCTGCCGGGATCTGACGGCGCAGCAAGAACCACAAGAACCCAAGTCCCCATACCAGACCGATCACCCGGCCCAATTGGCGGTGACCCCATTCCCACCAATAAATGACTTTGAAATCAGCCAGTTCCATCCAGGCATTCTGTAGCTTGAATTCATCAATGGCTTGGTATTTCTCAAACTCTGAAATCCAGTGCGCCTCTGACAGCGGGGGGATCGCCCCGGTGACGGGGCGCCATTCGGTGATCGACAATCCACTGTCGGTCAGCCGCGTCATACCGCCCACGGCGATCATCACAAAGACCAGCGCGAAAAGGATCATCAGCCAGATCCTGATGGCACCACGGCCCGATTTGCGGCCCCGGTCGATCACGCCGGCCTGTGTTACGGGACGGGCGGCATCCATGCTGCCCACTTCTTCGAATAGCTTGCGTTTCTCAGCCATGTTCCGCCTCTAAATCGCTTTTGGCATGTGGTAGGCCAAAGGCTGCCCAAGGTCTAGGGGCGCAGGCCTGTCGGATCGTTTTGTCGCAACCCTTGTGGGACCTGCCCCCGATTGCCGACCCGCAGCAGGCCGGCAGCCCCGCATTCAATCGCGTTCCTTCCAGCGGACCATCTGGCGCATCATGCCGTGCAGCATCTGCACATCCGCCCGCGTCAGTGGCATGCGCGACCACATGTTGCGCAGGTTGACCTTCATAGAGGTCGCCTTGTGTTCGGGATAAAAGAACCCTGCATTTTCCATCCGCTCTTCGTAATGGGCGGCCAGATGTTCAACCTCCTGGCCAGATGCCCATTGCGTGCCGGCCATGCCTTCGGCGACCGGCACCGCGTCACCGGTCTGGCGCATCCATTCATAGCCCATAAGCAGCACACATTGCGCAAGGTTCAGCGAGGCAAAGGCCGGGTTCACCGGCACGGACACGATCGCATTGGCCCGCGCGATGTCGTCGTTTTCCAGACCAGCCCTTTCGGGACCAAACAGCACGGCAACCCGCTGGCCTGCCGCGATCCGGCTGGCCGCTTCGGCCATGGCGGCCTCGGGGGTAAAGACGGGTTTGGTCAGGTCTCGGTCACGGGCGGTGGTGGCAAAGACAAAATCGGTATCGGCCAGCGCCTGGGGCAGATCGGCACATAGCCGCGCCTCATCCAGCAACCGCCCCGCACCAGAGGCCATGGCGACAGCGGCAGGATTGGGCCAGCCATCGCGGGGGGCGACAACGCGCATGTGATCCAGCCCAAAGTTCCACATGGCCCGGGCGGCGGCACCAATATTTTCCCCCATCTGGGGGCGCACCAGCACAAAGGCCGGGATGGTCGGTTTTTGAACAGGATTTGACATGAACAGGCTCTTACGCTGGCCCCATCTTTCCTGCAAGCGGCTGCTGATGATGTCCCGGACCGCGCATAACAGTTTTCTTTTGCCAATGCTTAGGCTAGTCAGACGCAAAAGACGCCGAGGGAGCCAATGATGGACACGCCGGAAAAGCCACAGATTTATCTGATCACGCCACCTGAAATTGAGCTTTCCAGCTTTTCCAAGGATTTGGCAGCCGTTCTTGATACCCATGAGATTGGCTGTGTCCGACTGGCGCTGTCCTCCAAGGATGAGGACCGGGTGGCGCGCACTGCCGATGCCTTGCGCGAAATCACCCATGCCCGCGATGTGGCGCTGGTGATCTCGGATCATATGCTGCTGGTTGAAAAACTGGGGCTGGACGGTGTGCACCTGAGCGATGGCGCGCGCACCGTGCGCTATGCCCGCAAGGAACTGGGCGAAGACCCGATCGTGGGCTGCTTTTGCGGCCCCTCCAAACATGACGGGATGTCTGCGGGCGAGGCTGGTGCGGACTACGTCAGCTTTGGGCCTGTGCAGCCGCGCGCGCTGGGGGATGGATCATTCGCTCCGCTGGAGCTGTTCCAGTGGTGGTCCGAAGTCATCGAGGTGCCCATCGTCGCCGAAGGCGCACTGGACGAGGCCATGATCCGAACCCTCACGCCCTTTACCGACTTTTTCGGCATTGGTGATGAAATCTGGGGCCAGGATGATCCGACCGCCGCTTTGGCCACCTTGATCAAGGCGATGGAATAGGCCGAACTTTCGTCCGGCCCTCCGGTTTACAAAAAGACCCGTTCAATCACCCACCACAGACCGATGATGGCAATCACCAGTGATCCGGTGACGGATACGGCGCGGAACATCACCGGGTAGCTGCGCACAGCGGTCTGGTCTGTCTCAAGCCGGGCGACGGATGCGGCGCGCACCGCCAGCCAGATCACCAGTGCCGCCAGCGCGATGACGGTCAGCTGGCCCAATTCGACGCCCACGTTGAACCCGATCAACGCCGGTACAAACTGTCCTTCGGGCAGGCCGAATTCACCCAGCACAGAGGCAAAGCCAAGTCCGTGCAGCAGCCCGAACCCAAAGACCACCAAGGGGCGCCAGCGGTTCAGCCCTGAAGAGAAGATATTCTCAACCGCCACATAGACAATGGAGGCCGCGATCAGCGGCTCTACGATGGCGGCAGGGATCGTGACCAGCCCCAGCGCGCCCAGGGCCAATGTCACCGTATGGGCCAGCGTAAAGGCCGACACCTGCCACAGCAGCGGGGCCAGATGGGTAGAGAGGAAAAACAAGCCAAGCACAAACAGGATATGGTCAAGACCCTGTGGCAGGATATGATCGAACCCGACAGGAATATAGCTGCCAAAGGCCTGCCAGAGGGTCTGTGCGCCGCCGCCTGCAAGGGCGATCTCGGGGCTGGTTTCGCCCCCGGCAAGATAGCCGGTGAAAGGTGCCTCAACGCCCTGCTGGCGCAGCACCATCGCCCCGGCCCCTTCGGGCCAGGTCAGCGTGATCTTTTGGGCTCCATCGGGCACATCGGCCTGCAGGGTCCATTCCGCCACACGCGCCAGTTCAATGTTCACATCCTGCGGCATGACCACCCCGACAGAGCGCAGCTCTGCCGCCTGCCCGTCCACCAGCAACATCGGCAAGCCGTTCCATCCGGGCAGCAGATCTGGTGCCAGATCCGCTATTTGCGCTGCGGGCTGGGCGCGCAGACTGTCATAATCGCCAGCGTTTTCGGCATCATTTGTGTCGGTCACCTGATCCAGGTCGATACCGGCCAGAAACGCCTCCAGATTGATCCGCAAGACAAGCGCTGCCTGCCCATTCTCGACCGTCAGATCGCCGATGGTTGGTTGTACCTCATGCGCACGCAGCGCACTTGCAAAGCCGAAGGCCAGCGTTGACAATGCCAACATCGGCATCACGTTTCGGCATGTCCTTATGAAAGTTGTCCACATGTTTCTGTCCCGTCTTCTAGCCATCTTGATCTGTGCCCTCCCTGTGAGCGTCGCTGCCCATGAATTCTGGATCGAACCAGAGACTTATCAAGTAGAACCGGGCGAAAGACTACAGGCGGTTTTCAAAAACGGACAGGAATTCGAAGGAAGTTCGCTGTCTTTCTTTGAACGCAGCTCAGCCCGCTTTGAGATGTACGCCGATGGGCAGGTGATGGCATTGACGCCGCGATCTGGTGATTCCCCGGCGCTGGATGTGGATGCGCCTGTGACAGACGGTCTGGTCAGCGTGGTGCATGAAACGACCCCCTCGCTGTTGACCTATCGCGAATGGGAAAAATTCCTGAAATTCGCCGCACATAAGGATTTCAAGACCGCCGCCGCCGATCATATCGCGGCAGGCTGGTCCCAAGAGATGTTCCGCGAACGGTATACCCGCCACGTCAAGGCGCTGTTCGCAGTTGGCAGCGGGCAAGGCGATGATGCCGCCACCGGCATGGAGACAGAGTTTATCGCCCTGACCAACCCCTATGTCGCGGGGTTTGACAACAACATGCGCGTCGAAGTGCAGTACAGGGGTGCCCCCCGTGCGGATGCCCAGGTTGAGGTTTTCGACCGTGCGCCGGACAATTCTGTCACCATCAGCCTGTTTCGCACGGATGCCGCCGGACAGGTGAGTGTCCCGGTTCAGAACGGCCATGAATACCTGTTTGACGCGGTGGTCTTGCGCAGCATTCCGGCACCGGTGGCAGAAGAGAACCCGTTGGTCTGGGAAACCCTCTGGGCGGCTTTGACCTTCAAGGTACCTGAGTAAATTCAGAGGGGACGCACAAGCATGGCCATGAGGCTTGAGGCCGCTTGCCTCTTCCTGCGCCAAGACGTTAAAGCCCTGCTATGGAAAATACGCCAGACATAAACACAGCAAAAACAGAACCGCCTGAAGCAAGATCGCCCGATATCTTGTGCATCGGTTCTGTTCTTTGGGATGTGATAGGCCGTTCTGAAAATGCAATGCGCCAAGGCTCTGATATGCCGGGCCGGATCACCCGTTTGCCCGGTGGCGTGGCGCTCAATATCGGGATGGCACTGGCGCGTTTTGGCCTGCAGCCCGCCCTGCTCAGCGCTGTGGGGCGCGACGCCGAAGGTGCGGCCCTGATCGAAGCCTGCGAAATTCGCGGGCTGATCACGTCTTTCATCTACCGTTCGGACGACCTGCCAACGGATAAATACATGGCTGTCGAAGGGTCAAACGGGCTGATTGCCGCGATTGCCGATGCGCATTCTCTTGAGGCGGCGGGGGCCAAGATCCTGCTGCCCCTGTCCGATGACCGTCTGCCCCAACCCTATACAGGTGCCGTGGCGCTGGATGGCAACCTGACGCCAGAGCTGTTGGCCCAAGTGGCACATAGCCCGTTGTTGGCTGAGGCGGATTTGCGGGTGGCCCCGGCCTCCCCGGGAAAGGCCCTCAGGCTCAGCCCCTTTGTGCAGGCCGGACGGGGCACGATCTATGTCAACCTTGAGGAGGCAGGGCTGCTTTGCCAGGCCAGTTTCACCTCTTCGGCAGAGGCTGCAGAGGCGCTGTTGGCACGCGGCGCGCTGCGGGCGGTGGTGACCCATGGCGGGGCCCCCGCATCGGTGGGCAGTGCCAAGGGGCTGATCACCCAACAGCCGCCCCAAGTGCATGTGGCCCGTGTCACCGGTGCCGGAGATACCTTCATGGCCGCGCATATTTCAGCCGAACTGAAAGGGGCCGACCCTGAGGCGGCCCTTGCGCAAGCGCTGGATGCGGCTGCCCTTTATGTCTCAGGAGAGACCAAGATATGACACCATTTCCCCTGACCTTCAGTGCCGAAGTCGATGCCGCGCGCAAGGCGGGCCATCCGATCGTCGCATTGGAAAGCACGATCATCACCCACGGGATGCCCTATCCGCAAAACCTTGAGGTGGCCCAGCAGGTCGAGGACGACGTGCGCGCCGCCGGGGCCACGCCTGCTACGATCGCGGTTCTGGACGGCGCCTTGCATATCGGGCTGGACCCTGAGCAGCTCAGCACGCTGGCGCAGGCCAAGGGCGTGGCCAAGCTGAGCCGTGCCGATATTGCCGTTTGCATCGCAACGGGACGCACCGGGGCCACGACGGTCGCCGCCACGATGATTGCCGCCCATCTGGCGGGGATCGCGGTCTTTGCCACGGGCGGCATCGGCGGTGTGCACAAGGGGGCAGAGGAAAGTTTTGACATTTCGGCAGACCTGATGGAGCTGGCGCAAACCCCCGTGACGGTTGTTGCGGCGGGGGCCAAGGCGATCCTTGATGTGGCCAAGACTCTTGAGGTGCTTGAGACACAGGGCGTGCCGGTGATTGCCGTGGGCCAAGACAGTTTTCCGGCCTTCTGGTCGTCCACATCACCGCTGAAAGCGCCCTTGCGGCTGGATACTGCGGCCCAGATTGCACGGGCCCACAGGACACGGGTGGCCATGGGCCTGCCCGGTGGACAATTGATTGCCAATCCAATCCCTGTTGCCGATGAAATCCCGGCTGCGGTTCTGGCCCCTGTCATTGCACAGGCGCAGGCCAATGCGCAGGCCCATGGGATCAGCGGCAAGGCGGTTACCCCCTATCTGCTGCAACGTATCTTTGAGCTGACAGAGGGCCGTTCCCTGACCGCCAACATCGCCCTTGTGCGCAACAATGCCCGGCTGGCGGCAGCGATCGCAAAGGCCCTGACCCAAGCAGATGATTGAAATCGCGGCAATTGCCCGAAATTTCGACGCCAAAGCGGCGACAGCCATTGTCGCGCTGTGCCAAAGCGCCTAGCTAAAGCGCATCTGAGACCGGATTGTCCTATTCCATGAATACACCCTTTGATATCGAACCCCCAAAACCACGGCGCAGCCTTGTGGGGTCTTTGCGTGCTTCCTTCCTGACCGGATTGGTGGTCATTGCGCCTGTCGGGCTGACCATCTGGCTGATCTGGTCTGTTGTGGGCTGGATTGACGGCTTTGTCTTGCCGCTGGTGCCCCAGGCCTATCATCCTGATCGGATGTTGCAGGATTTCCTGGGCCTTGATCCGTCGGTTCAGATCAACATCCGCGGCTTGGGCGTTGTTATCTTTTTGCTTTTCACCATTGTCGTCGGGTGGACAGCCAAAGGTTTCATGGGGCGTTCGCTGATCCGTTTTGCCGAAGGGCTGGTGGAGCGCACGCCGGTGGTGCGGACAATCTACTCTGGCATCAAACAAATTTCCGAGACGATCTTTGCGCAGTCCGAACGCAGTTTCGAAAAGGCATGCCTGATCGAATACCCGCGCAAAGGGGTCTGGGCGCTCGGCTTTATCTCTACGGACGCCAAGGGCGAAGTGTCGGAAAAAGCCGGAGAGAAAGATGCGGAAATGGTATCGGTGTTTTTGCCGACCACGCCCAACCCGACCTCTGGTTTCTTGCTGTTTTTCCCCAAGGCCGATGTGATGGAACTGGACATGACCGTTGAGGATGCGGCCAAATTGGTCATCTCGGCCGGTCTGGTCTATCCGCCCGAACGTCCAAAGCTGCAAGCCAGCGCCGCTGATTTGCAGGCCTTGGCAGCTAAGACCATCGCCAACCCAAAGGGTTAGCGTTTTTGGTATAGCTGACGCACCCGCCGTGTCGACAAACGCCCTGGCGGGGCGGCCCTATCCAAACATCTCGCGCAGATCGACGCTGCTTTGCTTGCCGATCTTTGATTTATGGTCTGTCAGAAACCGCTCTGCTGCATCCTCGCCCGCTTTTTTGAGCGTGGCGATGACGGCCGGATTTGGCACCATCTTGGTGGCGACCGACAGTTTCTCCATCAGGTCGTCGTCTGCGATCATATGCACGTTCATCCGCCGATGCCCGCTGTCCTGCACGCTGCCCTGATCCAGCAGGCGCTGGACAAATTCAATGGCGCGCAATTCGCGCAAGAGGCTGGAATTAAAGCTGATCTCATTGATTCGGTTCTGGATCTGCTTTGGCGTGACTGGCAGTTCTTCGCGTTCCAGCGGGTTGATGTTGATGATCACGATGTCATCTGGCAGCCCCGCCTGAAACAGCGGAAACAGCGCCGGGTTCCCGGTATATCCGCCATCCCAGAACGCTTCCTTGCGGCCGGTGTCGGGGTCGTCAATCTCTATCGCCTGAAAGACCGTGGGCAGACAGGCCGAGGCCATGATGGCCTGCGCGGATATCTCATCGCCCGCAAAGACCTTGATCTTGCCGTTGCGGACCCTGGTGGCACAGATGAACAGCATCGGATCAATGCCATTGCAGACCCGGTCATAATCGAACCGGTTCACGATATCGCTAAGCGGGTTGCGAAAAAAGGGGCCCATCGCATAGGGCGATGTGACATTGGATACCGCGTCCGAAAACATCACCGGCCAGCTGTATTCCATGGCCTGGCTCAGCGCGCCTACGCCCCATGGGGCCATCCATTGCGACATCCGCAGGTCTGACACGCCCGCCACCTGTTCCCAGAGCCAGGCAAGGTTCTCGCGCGCGCCTTCAGGCCCGTTGACGACCCAGCCCGCCTTGAGGGCCGCACCGTTCAGCGCACCCGCTGAGGTGCCGGAAATGCCACCGATTTCGATGTCATCATCGCGCAACAGCCGGTCCAATGCGCCCCAGGTAAAGGCCCCATGCGCCCCTCCGCCCTGCAGCGCGAGGTTGATACGTTTCTTTGCCATCCAAACTGACCTAAAGCGCCGTCCAGCCGCCATCGACGCTGATGGTGGTGCCGGTGATCTGGGCCGCCGCCGCAGAGCATAAAAACGCCGTCGTGCCGCCGATCTGTTCGACGGTGGCGAATTCCTTGCTGGGTTGGCGCGTCAGGATGATGTTTTCCATCACCTCTTCACGGGTCATGTCGTATTCTTTCATCGTATCGGGGATCTGCTTTTCCACGATCGGTGTCAGCACGTAGCCTGGACAGATGGCGTTGCAGGTGATGTCTTCTTTTGCGGTCTCAAGGGCCGTGGTCTTGGTCAGGCCGACAACCCCGTGTTTGGCCGCGATATAGGCGGCCTTGTAGGGCGATGCGGTCAGCCCGTGGGCCGAGGCGATATTGACCACCCGGCCCCAACCGGCCGCGCGCATCATCGGCAGGGCCACGGCGGTGGTGTGAAAGGCCGATGACATGTTGATCGCGATGATGGCGTCCCATTTCTCAACCGGGAAATCCGGGATTGGGGCGACATGCTGAATGCCGGCGTTGTTGACCAGGATATCGCAGCGCCCGGCATCCTTGATCAATTGGCGGCATTGGTCGCCCTTTGACATATCCGCCTGGATGTAGCGGGCAGTGACGCCGGTCTCTGACGCGATCTTCTCTGCCAGGGCGTGATCTTCGTCGCTGTCGGTAAAGGAATTGAGCACGATGTCTGCACCGGCGCGCGCAAGTTCCCAGGCAATACCCAGACCGATGCCTGAGTTTGATCCGGTGATAACGGCTGTCTTGCCGGAAAGGTCGATGGTGAATGCCATGGGTCTGCTCCTTGGGGTGTTGCTGCGCTCGCATCATGCCGCGCTGCTGTGCAGAAGGAAACGCACAAACCGCCCAGAAGTTGCATCAGCCGTGGCAAAACCAAAAAAAAACGCCAGCACGAAGCTGGCGTTAAGTTATTGAGGCAGGTTTCATACAGGCAAGAAACCTATCGAGCAGTGACCTCTTTATAGCAGATGATCGGCTTAACGCCAAGTATAAAGTTTGAACTGGACGTGAACGCCAGTTACCCATAGGCCCAACAAAACAAGGGCAGTGAGGGATTGTTGCGAAAATGGGGATCGATTTTTTCCAAAAATTGCGGGGCGTTGCGGCTGTTTCTTCACTGATTCTATATGCCGCAGTGGCGCGTGCCGAACCCCAGCATGGTCTATCTATGTATGGTTCTCCTGCCTTACCACCTGATTTTGTGTCCCTGCCCTATGTAAACCCCGATGCGCCCAAAGGGGGGGCAATCACCTTGGGCAACACTGGCGGCTTTGACAGTCTCAATCCTTTTGTGCTGAAGGGAACGGTGCCCTGGCAGCTGAGTTTTTTCACCCATGAGAGCCTGATGGGCCGTTCGTGGGACGAACCGTTCACACTTTACGGTCTATTGGCCGAATCGGTTGAGGTTCCTGAGTCACGGGCGTGGGTGGCATTTACCCTGCGCCCCGAGGCGCGTTTTGCCGATGGCACCCCCGTGACAGTAGAAGATGTGATCTTCTCCTATGAGTTGTTGGGCAGCGAAGGGCATCCCCGCTACCACGGTCTGGCCCGCCAGATTGAGCGGATTGAGGCCACGGGCCCGCGCACGGTCCGGATCACCTTCAATACCGATAACAGAGAGTTGGCTCTTTTGGCGGGCATGCGCCCGATCCTGTCCAAGGCGCAATGGGAAGGGCGGGATTTCGCCAATGCCCCGCTGGCAGATTTCCCCATGGGCACCGGACCCTATGTGATTGCAGATTTCGATGCCGCCCGGCAGGTCACCTTGACCCGGAACCCTGACTACTGGGGCAAGGATGTGCCGTTCAGGCGTGGCACCCATAACTTTGACCGAATCAAGATCGATTTTTATGGCGATGCCAATGTGCTGTTTGAGGCCTTCAAGGCCGGAGAGATTTCCGCCGTGCGCGAATTCAACGCCGAGACCTGGGCCACGCAGTATGATTTTCCTGCGATCACACGTGGTGAGGTGGTCAAATCCACCTTTCCGCATCAAAAGCCATCGGGCATGACCGGTTTTGTGATGAACACCCGTCGCGCGCCCTTTGACGACTGGCGGGTGCGCGAGGCGCTGATCCAGGCGTTCAATTTCGAGTTCATCAATGAGACCCTGACCGGTGGTGCCCTGCCGCGGATCACCTCCTATTTCTCCAATTCAGAGCTTGCGATGCGCCCCGGTCCGGCGGAACCTGAGGTTGCCGCATTGCTTGCCCCTTACGCGCAAGGCCTGCTGCCTGGCACCATCGAGGGCTATGCCCTGCCCGTCTCGGACGGATCGGCCCGCAACCGCGCGGGCATCCGCGCCGCGATGCAGGCATTGCAAGAGGCGGGCTTTTCGGCCGAAGGCGGCACCATGCGCGATCCATCCGGCAAGCCACTGGCGTTCCGGATCCTGCTGTCCAAGGGCAACGCAGAACACACCAAGATTGCAGAGCTTTATGTGCAGGCCCTGACCCGGCTGGGGATCGCTGCCGAGGTCGAAAGCGTGGATGAGGCGCAGCTGACCGCAAGGATCAATGCCTTTGATTTCGACATGGCGCATTTCCGGCGCGCGCTGTCGCTGTCTCCGGGAAATGAGCAACGGTTTTACTGGGGCTCAGAGGCGGCCACGCAGGAAGGGTCGCGCAACCTGATGGGCGTCCAGAGCGCGGCGGTGGACGCGATGATCGACAGGATGCTTTCAGCCACATCCGCTGATGAATTTGTCTTTGCCACCCGCGCGCTGGACCGTGCCTTGACGGCGGGCCGCTATGTGATCCCGTTCTGGCAATTCAGCGAAGGGCTGATCGCGCATCAGTCGTTCATGAAATATCCCGACACCTTGCCGATTTACGGCGACGGTCCGAACTTTATGCCAGAGGTCTGGTGGGCCGAGGAATAATTTCTGTTGAAGATGCGACCACCGTCATAAAATTGAAACACAGCCCATCTATGCGCAATTTATGAACATTCTTGTCTTATGCACCGGTAATTCGGCCCGCTCGATCCTGTTGGAATCCCTGTTGAACCATTTGGGCCAGGGGCGTGTGACCGCCTATTCGGCAGGCAGCCAGCCTGCGGGCCGGGTGCATCCGCAGTCCCTTGCCCTGCTGGCGGCCAAAGGCCACGATGTTGCCGGTTTCCGCTCCAAGAGCTGGGATGAATTTGCCGCACAGGGGGCGCCCCAAATGGCCGCGGTGATCACCGTTTGCGGCTCTGCCGCGGGGGAAACATGCCCGATCTGGCCCGGTGCCCCGCTGCGGGCCCATTGGGGCGTCGAGGACCCCGCCGCCGCCACGCCAGATCAGGCTCCAGAGGCCCTTGCGCAGGCCTACGCCATCTTGCAGCGACGCGCTGAGGCGTTTCTGGCCGAGGATATCAGCCGCATGAATGATGCGCAGCTGTCCGCACATCTTACATCCTGCGCGGCGCTGTCATGATGCGCCGTCTGGCTGCCGAAGCGCTTGGCACGGGTATGCTGCTGATCTCGGTGATCGGTTCGGGGATCATGGCCGTGAACCTTGCGGATGGGAATGTCGCCTTGTCGCTTCTGGCCAATGCGATTGCCACGGGCTGTATGCTATATGCGATCATCACGGTTCTGGGTCCGATTTCGGGGGCGCATTTCAACCCGGCGGTCAGCCTTGCCTTTTATCTGCGGCGCGACCTGCCCTTGTCCGATCTGATCCGCTATGTGCCGGCGCAGATCGCGGGGGGCATATTGGGTGTCTGGGCTGCACATGTGATGTTTGACCTGCCCATCATGCAACTATCGTCCACCATGCACCGCACGGGCGGCGCACAGTGGTTTTCTGAAATCATCGCCACCTTTGGGCTGCTTTTCGTGATATTCGGCGGGCTTAGGGCGCGGCCCGAGGCGGTTCCGACGCTGGTGGCGCTTTATATTACCGGGGCCTATTGGTTCACCTCATCGACCAGCTTTGCCAATCCTGCGGTGACGATCGCGCGCGGGTTTTCGGACACATTCGCCGGGATCAATCCGGGGCATATCCCGATGTTCATCCTGGCCCAACTGCTGGCCGTGGGTGCTGCACATCTGATCTTGCGCCCCTTGCTCAAGGACGGCTGAACGCTCAGGTCAGGGAGGTGACCCAAAGGATGGTTGCATCTTCTGCGCTGACCGAGACGACATTATGCCCCATCGTGGCATCATAATAGGCGCTGTCGCCCCGGCGCAGCTCTACGGGTTCGTAGAATTCGGTAAACAATTGCACCACGCCCGTCAGCACATATAGGAACTCTTCGCCGTCGTGGCGCACCCAGCCGTCGAATTCTTCCATGCTGCGCGCCCTGATGCGGGCGCGGTAGGGCAACATCTGTTTCTTGCGCAGCGCGTCGCCCAGAAGTTCGTGTTCATAGGTCGTGGTGGCCTTGGCCGTGCCGTCGCCTGATTTGGTCACGGCCATACGTCCGTTGATCTTTTCGGCCGCAGGCGGTGTGAACAGCTGCGGCACTGAGATTTCAAGGCCAACTGCCAGTTTCTTCAAGGCATCATAGGTCGGTGACATCTGCCCGTTTTCGATCTTGGACAGGGTGGAGCGGGCCAGTCCGGCCTGTTTGGCCGCCTGTTCCAGCGTCCATTTGCGGCCCTTGCGCAGCTCGCGGACGCGCGCGCCCAGATCAACGGGCGGTGCTGTCTCAGTGCCACTGCTTTCGCGGGCGATCTGGATCATCTTGGGAGAGGTATCATTGCTCATGGGGGTTCATATAGCTGCCCGACTGACACCTTGCAACGCGCGCCGCGCTAGGCTAGCCGATGAACATGAACCAGGATGCAAACATGCCCTTAGCCTTCAACCTTGCGGCCTATGTGCTGCAGGCTGGCGCTGCGACGCCAGACAAGATGGCGCTGCAGCTTTTGTCCGCAGATGGGACCGAGGATTGGACCTACCAGCAACTGACCCAGGCGGTGCGCGGCACTGCCACGGGCCTGCTGGAGCTGGGTTTGCTGCCCGGTGACACGGTGCTGATGCGCCTGGGCAATACGCCCGATTTTCCGCTGGCCTATCTGGGCGCTTTGGCGGCAGGTCTGGTGCCGGTGCCCACGGCCGCAGCCCTGACAGAGGGCGAAGTGGCCAAGATCATCGCGACACTGGCCCCCAAGCGCATCCTGCGCGACCCGTCGGTGCCCTGCCCCGATGCAGACCACATCACCGACCTGCGCGCCTTGCGCGCGATGCGCAACCTGCCCCCCGCGCCCTATCACAGGGGCGATGCAGAGCGGCTGGGATATATCATCTATACCTCAGGCACCTCTGGTCAGCCTTCGGCCGTGATGCATGCGCACCGGGCCATCCTGGCACGGCGGATGATGTTTGACGGCTGGTATGGGCTGCGCCCTACGGACCGCCTGCTGCATGCGGGCGCGTTCAACTGGACCTATACGCTGGGCACCGGCCTGATGGACCCATGGACGCTGGGGGCCACGGCCTTGATCCCGGCACCCGGCACCCCGCCCGAGGCGCTGCCCGCGCTGATCGCACAGCATAGGGCCACCATCTTTGCGGCGGCCCCCGGTGTTTACCGCCAGATGCTGAAGCAGAAGGCGACATTGCATCTGCCCGATCTGCGCCACGGATTAAGCGCGGGCGAAAAGATGGCTCCCTCGGTGATCAACGCATGGAGAGCAGCGACAGGCACCGCTGTCTATGAAGCCTTTGGCATGTCCGAATGTTCCACCTTCATTTCTGGCTGCCCTGCGACCCCGGCGGCCGAAGGGGCCATCGGCGCGCCGCAGCCCGGCCGAAAGGTTGCCATTCTGGGGCCAGACGGCCCGGCACCGCAGGGCACGCCCGGGACGATTGCGATTCACAAGGACGATCCGGGCCTGATGCTGGGCTATCTCGATGCGCCTGATCTGACGGCGGCGAAATACCATGGCTGCTGGTTCCTGACCGGCGATCAGGCGGTGATGGATGAGGCGGGCCAGATCACCTATCTGGGCCGCAATGACGATATGATGAACGCGGGCGGCTTTCGGGTTTCACCGCTGGAGGTTGAGGCGCAGCTGGCGCAGGCCCCCGGCATAACCGGCGTGGGCGTCACGGAAGTGTGCGTAAAGGAAGGTGTCAAAGTGATCGCTGCCTTCTACACCGCCGCCGCCCCACTGGACGAGGCGGCCTTGAACGCCTATGCCCAAGCCAACCTGGCGCGCTACAAGCAACCGCGCCTCTTCATCCACGTGGCGTCGCTGCCTACGGGCGGCAACGGCAAACTCCTGCGCCGCAGCCTGCGTGACGACTTTGAGGCAAACCAACCATGACCAAGACCATCAAACTCGACATCATGTCCGATCCGATCTGCCCCTGGTGCTATATCGGCAAGGCGCATCTGGACAAGGCATTGGCCGCTCACCCTGATCATCCCTTCGTGATCGAATGGCATCCATTTCAGCTGAACCCGGATATGCCCGCCCAAGGCATGGACCGCCGCGCCTACCTTGAGGGCAAGTTCGGTGGCAAGGAAGCGGCCGTCCGGGCCTATGCCCCGGTCGTGGAACATGCAGCCAAGGCTGGTCTGAACATCAATTTCGAAGCGATGAATCGCACGCCGAATACGCTTGATGCGCATCGGCTGATCCATTGGGCAGGCATCGAAGGGCGACAGACGGCAGCCGTGGCCGCGCTGTTCAAGGCATATTTCGTCGATGCCCGTGACATTGGCGATCCAGAGGTCCTGGCCGATATTGCCGATGGCATTGAGATGGACGCCGCAGTGGTGGCCCGTCTGCTCAAATCAGATGTCGATGCCCAGGACATCCGCGACCGCGACGCCCATAGCCGTCAGATGGGGATCAGCTCCGTGCCGACCTTCATTGTGGCCAACCAACATGCTGTACCGGGCGCACAGCCGCCTGAACTTTGGGCAAATGTCATCGCGGAACTGACCGGAACTGCCTAAAACTATGGCAAACCCGTCACAGGACGGTGCAATAGATCCGCATGTCTTTGCCAAGCGGACCTTGGTGACCTAAGGTTAACACCAGATGGGGCATAAGACCCGACACCAAAAAATCGAGCGGGTACATGGCAGACAAACAGGCACTCCCGGACGCTTTGCGTCCGTCTTCAAGATATGCATTCGAATATAACCTCGTGTCAGGGTCGATGCGTTGCGTTCTACGGCTTGCCAGTGGCGCCCCTGGCGCTGCGGTAAAAGCGGTTTGGCGCAATGAGGTGGGGGTGGCCCCTGTCACCGGCCCGCGACGGGTGCAACCATGATGCCGACTGCGGGAAAATCTGGTCGGTTGGTTCTGACCTATGGGTGTTTTGATCAATTCCATCAGGGGCATGTGCAATTCCTGCGGCGCGTTGCGCAAATGGGTGATGAATTGATCGTTGGTTGCGCGACAGATGAACATGCAAATCGGATCGGTCTGCCTTGTGCACAGCCCTATCGGCAGAGGCGCGGCTTGCTGGAACGGTGCCGCTATGTTTCGCGGGTAATCGCGGAAACCGATGAAGATCAGCAACGCACTGATATTGTGAACTATAACGCAAGTGCATTGGTGATGGGCGAAGAATACACAGGGTTGTTCAACCATTTGCAAGATATCGCGCAAATCTACTATCTGCCGCGCATTAATCTTGCTGAATTGAATAGAAATGAACCGCAATCCTATTCGTTTAAGGCCGTCAGCTAATTTTTTGAAGTAGAAGCTATTGTAGAGTACTCAACCTTCGGTTACCGATGAAGCATATTGGTGTTTTGATTTAAGCGCTATATATTTCGGAGCAATTTGTGTCCTCTGCAAAAGACAATTTCTCAATGGGCCGCGGTGAATTCGTGGCTCTGATTGCGATGATGTTCGCGACGGTGGCATTTTCGATTGATGCCATGTTGCCTGCGCTACCCGAAATTGCCGCCGAGATTGGGCCAGAAACGGCAAACCGTGCGCCTTTGATCCTGACAGCCTTTGTGCTGGGCATGGGGGTAGGCACCTTTATTTCCGGGCCGCTGTCTGATGCCTTTGGGCGCAGGCGGGTCATCTTTTTCGGCATCACGCTATATATCGTATCTGCTGCGGTTGCCTGGTCCAGTTCAACCCTTGAGGTGATGCTGATTGCCCGCGTGTTCCAGGGGCTGGGGGCATCGGGGCCAAGGATCGTTTCGGTCGCCATCGTGCGTGACCTGTTTTCTGGGCGCGAGATGGCCAAGATCGTGTCGATCGTCATGATGATCTTTACCATTATCCCCGCGTTTGCGCCGTTGATTGGGTCGTTTATCATCGTTGGCTTTGGCTGGCGCGGTATTTTTCTGGCATTCATCCTGTTTTCGGCCTGTATCATGATATGGGTGGGCATCCGGCTGCCCGAAACGCTGCCACAGGCAGAACGGCGGCCCTTGCGTCTTGGCCTGATGGTCGATGCCGTGGCCGAGATGTTCGCGATCCCGTCGGTGCGTATTTCCATCCTTGTTCAGTCGCTGGCCATGGCGATGCTGTTTTGCATGCTGATGCTGGTCCAGCCGATCTATTACGAGATTTATGACAGGGCCGCGACCTTTCCCTATTGGTTCGCCGGTGTCGCCTTGTTGGCAGGCACCGCGAGCATCCTGAACGCGTTGCTGGTTGGGCGGCTTGGGATGCGTTTTCTGGTGACGGTCACATTGGGCGCGCAGGTCTTCCTTTCCGCGCTCATGCTTGGCCTTGGTCTGGGCGATCTGGCAGAGCCTTATGGTTTTGCCGCCTTCGTGATCTGGCAGATTTGCCTGTTTTTTCAGGCTGGGCTGACATTGGGCAATCTCAATGCGCTGGCCATGGAACCGCTGGGCCATATCGCGGGGATCGGTGCCTCCGTGGCGGGTGCAGTGTCGACGGTGCTGGCCGCGCTGATCGCATCGCCGGTGGGGTTGCTGTTCAACGGAACCATCGTGCCGCTGGTGGCGGCTGTTTTGATCATGGCTCTGTCAGGCTTTTTGCTGATGATGCAATTGGCCCGGGTTGAACGCCGTCTGGTCTCTGCAGAGTAATGGATCAGGCCGCGGTGCTTGCGGCCTTCTTTTTCTGCTTTTCCTTGGCGATGACATGTTCCGCCAGATCGCGGGCGATGGCAAAGGCCCCCTTGATCTTGTCCCCGTCAGACCGCCAATCGCGCTTGACCACGATCTTGTTGTCCCGGACCTTGGCCAGTCCGCGCTGATCCTGAATGAATTGCACCAGCCCTTCGGGCGAGACGAATTTGTCGTTGTGGAACTGTATCGTAGCCCCCTTGGGCCCGCCATCCAACTTGGCGATACCGGCGCGTTTGCACATCGCCTTGATGCGGACCACCAGCATCAGCGTGTTAACTTCCTTGGGCAGTTTGCCAAAGCGGTCGATCAGCTCGGCGGCAAAACCCTCCAGCTCTACCTTGGTGCTGAGACCGGACAGGCGGCGGTACAGCCCCAGACGCACGTCCAGATCAGGCACATAGGCCTCTGGGATCAGGACCGGCACGCCCAGATTTATCTGCGGTGCCCATTGTTCATCGGCTTCTGACAGGCCCTCCATCTCGCCGGCCTTGATCTTGGCAATCGCCTCTTCCAGCATGGATTGGTACATCTCAAAGCCGACATCGCGCATCTGCCCTGATTGTTCCTCGCCCAGCAGGTTGCCCGCGCCGCGAATGTCCATATCCTGTGACGCCAGCGTAAAGCCCGCGCCCAATGTATCCAAAGACCCCAAGACCCTAAGCCGCTTTTCCGCAAGCGGCGTCAGCTTGGCCCTGGGTTTGGTGGTCAGATAGGCATAGGCGCGGGTCTTGGAACGCCCTACCCGGCCCCTGATCTGATAGAGCTGCGCCAGACCGAACATATCGGCGCGGTGGATGATCATCGTGTTGGCCGTGGGGATGTCCAAGCCGGATTCCACGATCGTCGTCGCCAGCAGAATATCGAATTTGCCGTCGTAAAAGGCGTTCATCCGGTCATCCAATTCGCCCGCCGCCATTTGGCCATGGGCCACGACATAGGACAATTCGGGCAGCTGGGCCTGCAAAAACACCTCGATCTCGGGCAAATCGCTGATCCGCGGCACGACATAAAAAGACTGCCCGCCCCGGTAATGTTCACGCAAGAGCGCCTCGCGCAGGGTGACGGTGTCAAACTCGCTTACGTAGGTGCGGATCGCCAGACGGTCGACCGGCGGCGTGCCGATGATGCTCAGGTCACGCACCCCTGTCAGCGACAACTGCAAGGTGCGCGGGATCGGCGTTGCGGTCAGGGTCAGCACGTGAATATCGGTGCGCAGGGATTTCAGCCGCTCCTTGTGCTGCACGCCAAAGTGTTGCTCTTCGTCAATGACCAAAAGGCCAAGGTTCTTGAACTTGATGCCCTTGGCCAGCAGCGCATGTGTTCCGATCACGATATCGACGGTGCCCTTGGTCATGCCATCTTTTGTCAGGGCGGCCTCTTTGGCAGGGACAAAGCGGCTCAGCTGCCGCACCTCGATGGGAAAGCCGCGAAAACGCTCGGTAAAGCTTTTGAAATGCTGGCGCGCCAGCAAGGTTGTCGGCGCAATCACCGCCACCTGGACCCCGGACATCGCAGCCACAAAGGCCGCGCGCATCGCCACTTCGGTCTTGCCGAAACCAACATCGCCGCAGATCAGCCGGTCCATCGGGTTGCCGCTGGTGATGTCGTCAATGACATCGCCGATGGCGCGCAGCTGGTCGTCGGTCTCTGCATAGGGAAAGCGCGCCGAGAAGGCGTCCCACATGCCCGGCGGCGGCTCCAGCACCGGGGCGCGGCGCAGGGCGCGTTCTGCGGCGATCCGGATCAGCTTGTCGGCCATTTCGCGGATGCGCTCTTTCAGCTTGGCCTTCTTGGATTGCCACGCTCCCCCGCCCAGCTTGTCCAACAGCCCTTCGTCATGGCCATATTTGCTCAGCAGTTCGATATTCTCGACCGGCAGGTAGAGTTTTGATTGTTCGGCGTATTCCAACACCAGACATTCATGCGCCGCCCCGGCCGCCGTGACGATCTCCATCCCGTGATAACGGCCAATGCCGTGATCCACGTGAACCACCAGATCACCTGAACTGAGGCTTTGTGCTTCGGTCAGGAAATTCTCAGCGCGTTTCTTGCGTTTGGGCGCGCGGATCAACCGGTCACCCAGCACGTCCTGCTCTGAAATGACGGTCATCCCGTCCGCCTCAAAGCCGTGTTCCAACGCCCAGACCGCCAGATACAGGCCACGTTTGCCGATGCGTGTGGCGTTGGGAATAAGGATCGTCTCTGACAGGCCTTCGTCTTCTATCAGGCCGGTCAAACGTTCCCGCGCGCCTTCCGAATAGCTGGCGATCAGCACGGGACCTTGTTGAAGTTTTGCTTTGATATGATCGGCCAAGGCCCCGAAAAGGCTGATGGATTCCTGCTGCCGCTCAGGCGCGAAACTGCGCCCGATACGCGCCCCTGCATCCAGAACACCGGGTCCGGTCGGCTGAGGCAAAGGATTGAATTGCACAACCCTGTGGTCTTGGGTGGCCAGCAGCCATGCCTCGTCCGTCAGGTACAGGCCCTCTGGGGGGGCCGGTTTATAGACGCTGTCCATCTTGGATCTGTTGGCCATGGCGATGCGGCGCGTCTCATATTGATCGGCGATACTGTCCCACCGTGCCAGACGGGTCGCGGTCAGCTGGTCATCCAGCGTGATGCTGGCCTTTGGCAGATAGTCAAACAGCGTCTCCATCCGGTCATGGAAAAACGCCAGCCAATGTTCGGCACCTTGATGCTTGCGCCCCGCGCTGATCGCCTCGTAGAGCGGGTCATCGGTGCCTGCCGCGCCAAATTCAATACGGTAGCTTTGCCGAAAGCGCGTGATCGCGGGCTCGTCCAGAATAACCTCGCTGACCGGTGCCAGTTCCACCAGATCCAGCTTTTCGGTGGTCCGCTGGGTTGCTGGATCAAAGCGGCGCGCGCCGTCCAGCACGTCACCGAACAGATCCAGCCGCACAGGCCCCAGATCACCGGGCGGATAAATGTCGATGATCCCCCCGCGGATCGCATAATCCCCCGGCTCCATCACCGTTGGGCTCTGGACAAAGCCCATGCGCACCAAGAACGCACGCAAGGCCCCCTCATCAATCCGGCTGCCGACCTGCGCGCTAAAGGCGGCGTCGCGCAGAACCGCACGGGCCGGCACGCGCTGGGTCGCGGCATTGAGCGTGGTCAGCAACACAAACTGCTCAGGCATGCCATGCACCAGCCCGGCCAACGTCGCCATCCGCTGCGCCGAGATGTCGGCGTTGGGCGAGACGCGGTCATAGGGCAGACAATCCCATCCGGGAAAGGTGATGACGGGCATGTCGGGTGCGAAAAACGCCAATGCGGCCTGGGTTGCCGCCATCCGCTTGTCATCGCGCGCCACGTGGATCACGGCACCGCTCTTGGCGACCTCGTTCAGGATGGCGCGGGCGTCATAGCCTTCGGGAACGCCGGAGAGGGTAATTTTAGTCGGTTGTACCATGGGGCCTCATGTGGCGCAGTGAGGGGCGCTGTCAACCACCAAGCGGGCCCAAAGAGATGTTCTGGTACATTCCCCAAAGGGCGGTCACGAAAATGGAGATCATGCCGATGATCTGCGTATAGAGCCTGTGGCGGTACAACCGTTTGATCAACAACGCGCCACTTGCGTCCTGTTCACGGATCAACCGCGCTGTCGACAGGCTGAGCATGCCGATGATCGACAGCGGAAACGCCAGCAAAAAGACCGCCTGCGCGAATTCAAACGCATAGACAAATCCCAGCAGACCCAGCGTGGTCAGAAAGAAGCAGGCAAATCCCGCCAGCCAGAGGCCCGAAACCTGACCGATATAGAGCAACCTGTTCACATTGATGCGGATCAGGTCTTCCAGATCCACCTGCGCCTGCTGTTCTTCGCGCCGGGCCCGCAGCACCATGTCAAAGGGCACACCCAAAACCCAATGGCTCGCAGTGGACCAGACAACGGCCAGCACGATCCAGAACCAAAGGTTCGAGAATGACCGCATGTCGATCAATTCAAAAAGGGTCTGATACCAATCCACATTGCGCCCTGGTCTGTGAAAGTGCGCCGGTCATACCCAAGGTTGAAGGCAATTCATACCCTTGAGCGCCCAGATTTTTCATGCCAAGCCTAGGCGGCACATTTGTGAGGTATTTTTGCATGAAACCAGTCGTCGCCCCCTATCCCGCTGCCCGCCTGCGCCGGACCCGCGCCACCCCTGCCGTCCGGGCATTGGTGCGCGAGAACGCGCTGGAACCCGGTGATCTGATCTGGCCGGTCTTCGTGCGCTCCGGCGAAGGAATAGAAGAGCCGATCCCCTCCATGCCCGGCGTCATGCGCCGCTCTGTCGACAAGGTCGTTGAGGCCGCCGCCGAGGCCGATGCGCTCGGCATTGGTGCGATGTGCATCTTTCCCTATACCGGCATCGAAGAGCGCACCGAAGATTGCGCCGGCGCATGGGATCCGCACAACCACGCCAACCGCGCCATCGCTGCGATCAAGGCAAAATTCCCCAATATGGCCGTGATGAGCGATGTCGCACTGGACACCTATAATATCAACGGCCACGACGGTTTTGTCGAAAACGGCATCATCGTGAACGACCGCACGGTAGAGGCGCTGGTCAAGATGGCCCTGTCGCAGGCACAGGCCGGTGCAGATATCATCGGGCCCTCCGATATGATGGATGGCCGCATCGCCGCGATCCGCGCAGCTCTGGAACAGAAAGATCATACCGATGTGATGATCCTCAGCTATGCCGCGAAATATGCCTCGGCCTTTTACGGCCCGTTTCGGGATGCGGTGGGGGCCTCCGCTGCGCTCACAGGCGACAAGAACACATATCAGATGGATCCCGCCAATTCGAACGAGGCCCTGCGCCTGGTGGCGCGTGATCTGGCCGAGGGCGCGGATATGGTGATGGTCAAACCCGGTCTGCCCTATCTCGACATCTGCCGCCGGGTCAAAGACAGCTTTGGCGCGCCGACCTTTGCCTACCAGGTGTCGGGTGAATATGCGATGATCATGGCCGCCGCCCAAAACGGCTGGATCGACCAGGAACGCGTGATGATGGAAAGCCTGATGGCCTTCAAGCGCGCAGGCTGCGACGGTATCCTGACCTATTTCGCCCCTGCCGCCGCGCGCCTTCTGAACGGCTAGACAGCTGATCGCTCCGCCAAGCATCTTTCCGCCACCCCTGCCAAAGCGCATGACAGGCGGTGCAAAACGGCCTATGGTTTGTCCCAAGCCGGATAAACCGGCATCAGGCAACAATACAGGCAGATAGAATGAGCAATCCGATTTTTTCGCGGCGGGCTTTCACCTTGGGCGCATTGGCCGCGACAACCGGTGTCACCGCATGTGGCAACGGCGTTGGCGGCACCGGTGCCCAGCAGATTGACGCAAGGGTCGCGGCCACGGTAAACGAAATGTACCGCCGCTATCCCAACACGATCCCCCTGGCCAAGCGGTCCAGCGGGATGCTGGTGATGCCCTTGGTGACACAGGCCGGTTTCGGCCTTGGCGGTGCCTATGGGCGCGGTGCGCTTTTGGTCAATGACATCACGGTTGACTATTATTCCCTGGTCAAGGGGTCGGGTGGCTTGCAAATTGGCGCACAGCAATACGCCCATGTGCTGTTTTTCATGACCGAACCCGCACTTCTTGATTTCCGCCGCTCGCCGGGCTGGGCGGCCGGTGCCGGCGTGGAATATGTCATCTCCGACAAGGCAGACAGCGTGGCGGCCGAAACCACGACAGTGCTGGCCCCGGTGGTGGCTGCGGTCTTTGGTCAGGCAGGTCTGCGCATCGGGGCCACACTCGAGGGCGCCAAATACACCCGGATCATCCCCTGACCCCCCAAATCCACAGGCCACTGGCCTGAAACCCGTGGCGCGCCTCAAATTCCGCGGCCTCACTGCGCGCACCACCCCCAAAGATGGCGCATGATGCCTGCTCTTTTTGGCTAAAAATACCTTCCACCCCCACGTCCCCCACCCCGATTAAGGGGGGCGCGCACCCTGTGCTCTCCTCACGCCAATCGCGCGCGCAAAGGTCCTGCCATCTGCTTTTCCTTGCCGCTCAGGTGCGCTATGCAAACCTCTCAGACTACCCAGCGCGGGCGGGATACGCTGCCACCGCCGCGCGGGCCTAATCGGAGTGTCTCATGGCGTTACTGTTTCGTTGGCTGATCCGCCTTGCCGCCGGGTTGATTTTTCTTGCGGTGCTGACGGTCGCAACCGTCTACTGGCTCTCATCCAGGTCCTTGCCGAATTATACCGATGATGTGACCGTGCGGGGCCTGTCGGCACCGGTTGAAATCGTGCGTGACAATGCGAATGTGCCGCATATCTTCGGCCAGAACGATCTGGATGTGTTCTTTGGCCTGGGCTTTGCCCATGCGCAGGACCGGATGTGGCAAATGAGCATGCTGCGCCGCACAGCCCAGGGCCGGCTAAGCGAGGTGTTCGGGACAGCCACACTCAACATCGACAGGCTGATGCGGCGGTTTGACCTTTATGCCCTGTCGGTTCAATCCGCCCAGGCGCTTGATCCCAGGACCCTTGCCGCACTTGAGGCCTATGCGGCGGGCGTGAATGCCCGGTTTGACCAGATCAATGCCGAGGCCTTGGGGCGCGGGGCACCTGAAATGCTGCTGTTCAATGCGCCCATGGCCCCCTGGCGGCCTGCGGATTCGGTTGCGATTACCAAGTTGATGGGGGTGCAATTGTCCGGTCACCTTCAGGCCGAAGTTATCCGTGCCCGCACCTCACTGGCGCTGCCGGACCAAAAGCGGCTGATGGATATTTTGCCAGACAGCCCCGGCATGGGGGTGGCGGCCTTGCCCGAATATGCCGCTTTGGCCCCGGGCGTGCAGCGTCATGCGGAAAATCTGCCGCTTGATCCGCATCCGCTCTCGCCGTTCAAGGATATTGCCTTTGCGGGTGCCTCCAATGCCTGGGCTGCGGCCCCAACGCGGTCTGCCACCGGGGGCACGCTTTTGGCCAATGATCCGCATCTTGGCTTCACGACCCCTGCGATCTGGTATCTGGCGCGGCTGGAACTGGCCAGCGGTGGGGTCATCGGGGGCACGATACCGGGGATGCCGGTGGTGCTGACCGGGCGAAGTGACGCATTGGGATGGGGGCTGACCTCGGCCTATCTGGACGATCAGGATGTGTTCATCGAACAGGTCAATCCAGACAATCCCGAAGAATACCGCACGCCCGACGGCTTCAAGGCCTTTGTAAAGCGTCCTTCGATCATCACGGTCAAGGATGCGGACCCCGTGACATTGACCCTGCGCTGGACCGATAATGGCCCGGTCTTGCCGGGTACGCATTACAATCTGGCCAGCATCACACCGCCGGGCCATTTGGCCAGCCTCAGCTGGACGGTATTGAGCGCAAAAGACAGCTCCCTGTCTGCCGCCATGGCACTGATGGAGGCGAAATCGGTCGAACAGGGCATCAAGGCCGCCGAGACCTATATCGCACCGGCGCAGAACCTGACGCTGGTGGACCGCGAGAATATCGCGATGAAAACGATCGGGGCCATGCCGCGCCGCGATGCCGCACACCAAAGCCAGGGGCGGATGCCCGCACCGGGATGGATCGCTGCAAACCGTTGGCAAGGCATATTCCCCTATTCGGCCAATCCCGAATTTATCGCACCAACCGGCGGGATCCTGGGCAATACCAACAATAAGACGGTGGAACGGCCCTTTCCCAACCACGTGTCCTTTGTTTGGGGGGACACCCAAAGGGTCCAGCGGTGGCAGCGCCTGATGCAGAACTGGCAGGTCCATACCCGCGACAGTTTCATTGAGGCGCAGCTGGACACTGTCAGCTTCACGGCCCGTTCCCTGCTGCCCCTGATCGGGGCCGAACTGTGGTTCACCGGGCAAGCGGCCCCCGATGGCACCGCCGAACGCCAGCGGCAACGCGCCTTGATCCTGCTGGCCGGCTGGTCGGGTGAGATGAACGAACATATGCCAGAGCCGCTGATCTATGCCAGCTGGCTGCGCAGCCTGCAGGCGCGGCTGATTCAGGATGAACTTGGCCCGCTGGCCGAGGAATTCGACCATGTGCAGCCCTTGTTCATCGAGCGCGTGTTCCGCGATGTGGACGGCGCCGCAATCTGGTGTGACGTGCTGCAATCGGCACGGGTGGAAACCTGCCCCGAGATGGCGCAGCTGGCCCTTGATGACGCGCTGTTGTGGATCAATGAGACATGGGGACAGCAGCTGGAATCGCTGCGCTGGGGCGATGCGCATCAGGCCACCCATGACCACCAGGTTCTGGGAGAGGTGCCGGTGCTGCAGTATTTCGTCAACATCCGCCAGTCGACCTCGGGCGGCGACGATACCTTGCAGCGCGGCAAGACGCGAGGCACGCTGCCAGATCCGTTCCAGAACGTGCACGGAGCGGGCTATCGCGGGGTCTATGATTTCGCCGATCCCGATTCATCGGTCTTTGTGACATCGACGGGACAATCGGGGCATTTCCTGTCGCGTCATTACGACGATCTGGCACAGCTTTGGCGCCGGGGCGAATATATTCCCATGTCACTGGACGAAGATCTGGCGCGGGCCGCTGCCGTGGGGGTGACAACCTTGACGCCTGCGGCCCCATGAACCGGGTCATCCTGTTTAACAAACCCTATGGTGTGCTGTCGCAATTCACCGACAAGGGCACCGAAGGCAGTGCCCGCCCCACCCTGTCTGGCTTTATCCAGGAGCCCGGCTTTTACCCTGCCGGACGGCTGGACAAGGACAGTGAGGGGCTGATGGTGCTGACCGACAACGGCGCGCTTCAGGCCCGGATCGCGCATCCCAAATACAAACGCCCCAAGACCTATCTGGTCCAAGTCGAAGGCACGCCCGATGAGGCCGCCCTGGAGGCGCTGCGCAGGGGCGTGGTGCTGAAGGATGGCAAGACCGCTCCGGCGCAGGTGAGCCAGGTCAGCGCGCCGGACACGCTCTGGCCGCGCGACCCGCCCGTGCGGTTTCGCAAGTCGGTGCCCGATGCCTGGCTGCAGATCACCATTCGCGAGGGCCGGAACCGTCAGGTGCGGCGCATGACCGCCCATGTGGCGCTGCCAACGTTGCGGCTGATCCGGATGCAGATCGGGGATTGGGCCTTGAATGACCTCAGGCCGGGCGCGTGGCGGTGGGCCTCCGAAACCGGGGCCTAGCCCAGGTTGGGCTAATGCTCGTGGCGCAGCCAAGGCGGCTTAAATCACAGGTTTTATTTCGGGAATTGCCAACTGTCCCGCGATCTGCGTCAGAGGCGCTGAAACTGGGCTTCTTGCTCGGCTGACCAGCGCACGGTGATGTCAAACCCGGTCTCTGTCTGGGTCTCGTGCAACACCACGTCATGGTCGAACAGCCATGCCCGCTTTTTGCCTTCGGCAAAGCTGAGCGTCAGATCGGTCTCGCGCACAGCCCCTTGCAGGGCTTCAGCGATGACTGCCTGCAGGTGGTCCAGCCCCTCGCCGGTGATCGCTGATATTGCCAGAACATTCTCGTCCCGCTCAGCGCGCGCGCGCATGGCATCGGCGGCATCGGCGGGCAGCAGATCAATCTTGTTCCACACCTCAAAGCTGCGGGTTTCCTGCGCCACGCCAAGCGACGCCAGAATATCGCGGACATCCTGCGCCTGTTCTTCGGTCTCTGCGTGGGAAATATCACGGACATGGCAGATGATGTCTGCGGCCAGCACTTCTTCCAATGTGGCGCGGAAGGCCGCGACCAATTCGGTGGGCAGATCAGAGATAAACCCAACCGTGTCCGACAGGATGATCTCGGGCCCATCGGGCAGTGTCAGGCTGCGCATGGTGGGGTCCAGCGTGGCAAAGAGCATGTCCTTGGCCATCACGTCTGCACCAGTCAAGCGGTTGAAAAGCGTGGATTTTCCGGCGTTGGTATAGCCCACCAGCGCGACAATTGGATAGGGTACCTTGGCGCGGGCGGCGCGGTGCAGGGCACGGGTCTTGACGACCTTGTCCAACTGGCGGCGCAGGCGCACGAGCTGTTCGTCAATCGCCCGGCGGTCTGCCTCAATCTGCGTTTCACCGGGGCCGCCGACAAATCCCAAACCGCCACGCTGCCGTTCCAGGTGGGTCCAGGCGCGCACCAATCGGGTGCGCTGGTAGTTGAGCGCGGCCATCTCGACCTGCAACACACCTTCGCGGGTCGCAGCCCTGTCAGAGAAGATTTCGAGGATCAGGCCCGTCCGGTCCAGCAGCTTGACGCCCCAGGCTTTCTCAAGGTTGCGCTGCTGCACGGGGCTGACGTGGCCATCGACCAGAACCAGCTCAACCTCATGTTCTTCCAACAGATCATGGACTTCCTTGATCTTGCCAGAACCGAACAACATGCCCGCACTGACCGTGCGCAGCGGCACGATATCTGATCCGACCACCTCAAGCTGCGGCAAGGCATGAGCCAAGGACACCGCTTCGGCCAAAGCAGGTCCAGGATCCCTGCGGTCCTTGTTTGACTTGATCTCAGGATGAAGCACCCAGGCACGGGTTGTGCGTGGGCCATCCGTATCGTCAATCTGGAATTGCGCTTTGCTCAAGAAGCGTCTTCGCCCTCATATAGGCTGATCGGCTGGCTGGGCATGATGGTCGAGATGGCGTGTTTGTACACCAGCTGTGACTGGCCATCGCGGCGCAACAGAACGCAGAAGTTGTCAAACCAGGTGATCACACCTTGCAGTTTGACCCCGTTGATCAGGAAAATTGTAACCGGTACCTTGGTCTTGCGTACATGGTTCAGGAACGCATCCTGAAGGTTCTGTCTGTCAGACGCCATCGTTGATCTCGCTTCATTTTTTTCTTGCTGGCACCCGCATATCGAGCCCCCCAGACGTCAACTATGAAGGGCCGCGCGCGGAGTTTCCACCCCAAATTTCGAGGTGTAAGATATTATTGACGCAGATCAGTGACAGGCCTGCAACATCTGTCCCCTCACGAGCGCCACAGATCAGGTGTCAAAAGCGCGATGATCGCCAGTGTTTCAAGGCGCCCCAGCACCATAGCACCGCAAAGTATGGCCTTTGCGGTAGGACTTAGCTCGATCAATCTGATCGGTGTGTCGGCCCCGAATTCGGTCAAGGGACCGGTGGTGGACAGGCTTGCAACCGACAATACCAGCGCCTGGTCAAAGGGGCTGCCCGTCAAGGTCAGCAACAAAGTGATTCCGGCCAGCGACAGCGCAAACAACATGAAGAATATCCATGAAATAAACGCCCCATTGCTTTGCAATCGGCGGCCGACGGCCCCTGCCCCACTGACGGAATGGGGATGGACCAGCCGCTCCAGCTCGCGCGAGCCGTTTTGATAAAGCGCGAAAACGCGCAGCAATTTCACCCCGCCTGCGGTTGTGGCCACACCGCCCCCCACCAACGCCAGCCCCATCAGGATCAACCCCGGTGTGTTCAGCCCAGACCAGCTTTGCGCCGTAACCCAATGTTCGGATACGAAGCCGGTGGTCGACAAGAACGACAACACCGTGAAAATGGAGCCCCAAAGGGCAAAGCCCGCCTCAGAGAGGCTTTGCATCGCGGCCACATCGAAGGCCCCCAGGAAATGGCGCGCAAAAAGCAGCGACGGTACGGCGATGACCAAAAACAGCCCGATGCGGAATTCCGGATCAATGAGCAGACCACCCTGGGTTGCGGTCACCGTGTCCTTGGAAAAGGTCAGCCGTGACAGCGCGAACAGCATGAACAGCAGCATCACCGCCTCGCCCGTGATGCCCAAGGGGGATTCCTGCACGCCGCCAATGGGGGAAATGCCAGAGGTCGCCATCACCGACATGGCATGGCACAGCGCCACCAGCGGCAGTTCGCCACCGCCCAGCAGCAACAGCCACAGCAGCAGCGTCAGCCCCGCATAGATCGGGAAAAGCGCCTTGAACGAGCGGATCAGCTTCTTTTTGGGATCAAGCGGGGTCATACGGTTGCCCAGCCCGGTGTCGCGGCGCCCCGGTTCGGCCTGTGCCGTGACCTCAAAACCGCCCAGATGCAAAGGGGCCAAGATGGCAGAGGCCGCAACCCACATCAAAAGGCCCCCCATCCACCCCACCTGTGCCCGCCACAGGTGCAAAGTATCGCTGAGCCGCTCAGGATCGCGAAACATCGTCGCCCCCGTGGTGGTGAAGGCGCTGATCATTTCGAAATAGACATTCAGAAAACGCGTGGTCGGCAAGGTTTCGACAAAGGGCAGTGCCAGAAAGACCGGCAAAAAGACAAAGGCCGAAAACAGGGACAGCAAGGGCCCCAGCGCACCTTGGCTTGAGCGACGGCCATTGAGCACGATAGCCATCATCAAGAATATGATACCGCCCAGCAGGCCCGCATAAAAGAAGGCCCGCGCCGCCTCGTGATCGCGCACGGCGGTGCCGTAGATCACGGGCACCATCATCGACAAGGCAGAGACGCCAAACAGCAGCAGGAACAGCGGCAGCTGCACAAGTTCCGCACGTATATGGCTTTTGCGGCGCAAGCGGCTTACCTCCGATCAGAAAAAGTCGATTGAGACCTGCAGCAGTTGCTCGACCTCGGGCACGTCTTCGGCCAGGACAAACACGGCGATGACGTCGCCCTCTTCGATCCGGGTGGTCCCCTTGGGGCGGACCACGTCCTCGCCCTTGCGGATCATGCCCACCAGCGCGCCTTCGGGAAAGTCGATCTCTGACACCAGCTTGCCTGCGATGGGCGAGGTTGACAGCACCTCTGCCTCGATCACCTCTGCCTCGGCATCGCCGATGGAATAGACGGCGCGCACGCGGCCATGGCGGATATGGCGCAAAATGGAGGACACGGTGGTGGCACGCGGGTTGATATAGGCATCGATGCCAAGGGGTGTCATCAAGGGCACTAGCGTGGGATCGTTGATCAGCGCGATCACATAGGGGCAGCCTTCGGCCTTGGCACGGACACAGGCCAGCATGTTGGTCTTGTCGTCATCGGTCACGGCCAGCATGGCATCGGCCCGCACAATCCCCGCCTCGGCCAGCAGGGCGGCATCCAGACCGTCGCCGTTCAGCACGATCGTACGCTCCAGCCCTTCGGCCGCACGTTCCGCGCAGGCGCGGTTTTTCTCGATCACCTTGGTGCGGATGCGGCGGGGGTCCTGTTCCAGGTGCTGGGCCACGGCAAGGCCCACATTGCCGCCACCGACAAGGACGACGCGTTCTTGCTTGGATGTTTTCTTGCCGAAAATCTCCATGGTGCGGGCGATGTCGTCGCGGTGGGTAAAGACATAGATGTCGTCACCCACGAACAGCTGATCCTTGGATTCCGGGGCAAAGAGCGTGCCATCGCGGCGCACGCCCACGACCACGGCCCGCAGCGTCGAAAACAGATCAGAAAGCTGGCGCAGGGGCGTATTGACGACGGGGCATTCAGGATCAATCGTGATGCCCAAAAGATGGGCTTTGCCTTCCATGAACACTTCGGTGTCAAAGGACGCAGGCGCCGAGAGGCGCTGAAGCGCCGCTGCCGCAACCTCGCGTTCGGGGCTGATGACCACGTCAATCGGCATGTGGTCGCGGCGGTACAGATCCGAATAGATCGCATCCAGATAGGACTGGCTGCGCAGGCGCGCGATCTTGCGGTTGATGCCAAAAACCGAATGGGCCACCTGACAGGTGACCATGTTGACCTCATCGGAATGGGTGGCCGCGATGATCATCTCTGCATCCCGCGCCCCGGCCCGGTCCAGCACGTCGGGATAGCTGGCAAAGCCTGCAATCCCTTGAACATCCAGCGTGTCGGTCGCCCGGCGGACAAGATCGGCATTACTGTCGACCACGGTGACATCGTTGCGCTCACCAGCCAGATGGCGGGCAATCTGCCAGCCTACTTGCCCTGCACCACAAATGATAATCTTCATGCGCGCCCCTTCACGCAGCCTCGTGCCTGCCAACCGGTACAATCGGTGGCCTGCGGGTACCGATCTTTAGAAGGTATGACGGTGCCCAAGGCAAGAGTGAATTGCGTTGCTTTGAGCGGCGAAGCCCGGCAATGTGGTGGCATGAAACGCCTGATCATCCCCGTCTTGTCCGGTTTGCTGATCCTGACCGGCTGCGCCCCGCTCAATACCTATTACAAGCCGGGCGCGTCCGTTCCGACATTGAACAAGGATACCACCGCCTGCGAAGTTCAGGCGCTGAGGGACGTGCCGCCATCCACCCTGACACGGCTCAAACCGCCTGTGTATATCCCCGCAGGGCGGACCTGTAATGCAGCGGGGCAATGCGTGGATGTGCCGGGCTATTACGTGCCGGGCGGCTATGAAACCTATGATCCGAATGATGGTCTGCGTCTGCGGGTGGAACGCCAATGCATGGCCGACAAAGGGTATGCGCCCGTTTCCATTCCCGCCTGCCCCGATGCGGTGGCCAAGGCTGCCCCCTTGCGTGCAACCCGCACCTTGCCAAGGCTGACCGAAACATCCTGTGTGATCCACAATGCAGACGGCAGCTTTCAAATCGTGAACCGGGGCTGACCGACTACGGCGTTTGCCCCCACTGCACCCCGCAGCCCAGACCGAAACATTTGATTTCAACGCGTTAAGGGATGCGCGATGGATCAGCGGGGCGTCAGATAGTCGCCTGAGGGATCATTCTGCCGCGTCTGCGTCCGCGTCTTCGTCCATATGGGCCACGCGCACCCCCGATTTGGCCGAGGTGACAACCCCGAGTGATTTCAGTTTGCGGTGCAGGGCTGACCGCTCCATCCCGACAAAATTCGCCGTTCTTGAGATATTGCCGCCAAAGCGGTTGATCTGGGTCAGCAGATATTCGCGTTCAAAGGCCTCGCGCGCCTCGCGCAGGGGCAAGGTGGCCAGTGCCGAGGACAGCACGACGCGGCCGTCATCTTCGGTGCGGTCGTCTTCGCCGGGCAGTTCGCGGGCCTCAATGGGGCCATTGCCATCCCCCAGAATCAGCACCCGTTCCACAAGGTTCTTCAACTGACGCACATTGCCGGGCCAGACCATCGTCTGCATCAAGGCCACTGCATCTTCGCTAAGTGCGCGCTGCGGCAGACCTTGGGAGGTGTTGAATTCAGAGATGAAATATTCCGCCAGCAGCGGGATGTCCTCGCGCCGGTCCTCAAGCGAGGGGACAGCGATCGGGACCACGTTCAGGCGGTGAAACAGCTCCTGCCGGAAGGTATCGGCAGCAATCGCCGCCGCAAGGTCCCTGTTGGTCGAAGAGATCACCCGCAAATCCACGCGCACCTTGTCACTGCCGCCCACGCGGGTGAATTGCTGGTCCACCAGCACGCGCAATATCTTGGACTGGGTGCCAAGGGGCATGTCCGCGACCTCATCGAAATAGACCACGCCGCCATGGGCCTGTTCCAACAGCCCAGGCTCTACGCCGCGATCGGCCCCCTCGCGCCCAAAGAGCACCTCTTCCATGCGGTCAGGTTCGACACCTGCACAGTTCACCGTGATAAAGGGGGCCGAGGCGCGGTTTGAATTGGCATGGATATAGCGCGCGGCGACTTCCTTGCCTGATCCCGCAGGTCCGGTCAGCATCACCCGCCCGTTTGATTTGGTCACCTTGTCCAACTGGCCCAGCAAGGTCCGGAAGGCCGCCGATTGCCCCAGCATCTCAGAGCTGGAGACATCGCGCCGCTTGAGGCTCTGGTTCTCGCGGCGCAGGCGCGATGTTTCCATGGCGCGCCGGATCACCACCAGAAGCTGGTCGATGTTGAAGGGTTTTTCGATGAAATCATAGGCCCCCTGTTTGATGGCCGCGACAGCAATTTCGATATTGCCATGGCCAGAGATGATCACGACCGGCACATCGGGGTTGTCACGTTTGGTTGCCTTGAGAATGTCGATCCCGTCCATGCGGCTGTCCTTGAGCCAGATATCAAGGATCATCAGCGCGGGCGGCTCTGCGTTGATTGCCGCCATCGCATCGTCGGAATTGCCCGCCAGCCGCGTCGCATAGCCTTCGTCCTCAAGAATATCCGAGATCAATTCGCGGATGTCGCGTTCGTCGTCCACAATCAGAATGTCACTCATGCGATGTCTCCACTCGTTTTTGTTGTTTTCAGGGTACTGATGATGGGCAAAGTGATGACCGCCATCGCGCCGAAATGCTGTTGACCGTCAAAGACGGGGGCGTTGTCCAGAACCAGCGTGCCGCCGTGTTCCTCGATGATTTTCTTGACGATGGGCAGGCCCAGTCCTGTGCCTTCGCTGCGGGTTGTCACATAGGGTTCAAACAGCCGCGCGCGGTCTTCTGGCAGGCCGATGCCATTGTCCGCGATGGTGATCACGGCCCTTGTGTCGCGCAGGTGCAGACCCACCGCAATCTGCGGAGACAGGTCTGCGGGCGGGGATTTTTGTTTCAGGGTTTCAATGGCTTCGCCTGCGTTCTTGATCAGGTTGGTCAAGGCCTGCGAAATCATTGTGGCGTCAATTTCGGCCATCACAGGGTCTGCGGGCAGATCGGTGGTGATGGCAACACCGGGCTGTCCGGTTTGCTGCAACAACACCGCATCGCGCACCAGTTGGCTGAGGTCCTGAGCGGAGGTTTCCGGCTCGGGCATCCGCGCGAACTTGGAGAATTCATCCACGATGCGGCGCAGGTCGCCGGTCTGGCGGATGATCACGCCTGTCATCTGTTCCAACTGGTCGCTGTCTTCGCCCAGCTTGGAGGCAAATTTGCGCCGTATGCGTTCAGCGGACAGCTGGATGGGGGTCAGAGGGTTCTTGATCTCATGGGCGATGCGGCGCGCGACATCGCCCCATGCGGCCATTCGTTGCGCGCTGACCAGATCGGTCACATCGTCAAAGGCCACAACATACCCTTCAAGCCTGCCGTCTTCTGTCCGGCGCGTGGCCATGCGCACCAGCAGGTTTTCCATGGCCCCCTGCCGCGATACCTTGACCTCGCCCTGTGCGACTTCGTCGGGGCCCTGGGTGCCAGTATCAAACAGAGGGCCAAATTCAGGAATTGCGACCGACAGGGCCAGCGATTGCTGATCCTCTGACCAATCCAGCAGCCGCATGGCAGAGCGGTTCACAAAGGTCACCCGCCCTTCGGGGTCCAGGCCCACCACGCCAGAGGTGACGGAGCTGAGCACAGAATCAAACAATCTGCGGCGGCGCTCGATCTGGCGGGTATTGTCGAGCAGTGTTTCGCGCTGGCCCTGCAGCTGCTTGGTCATCTGGTTGAAATACCGGCCCAGCATGGCAATTTCATCATCGCCGCTTTCCTCGCGGACCTGCACGTCAAGGTTCCCTGCCCCGACCTGCTGGGCTGCACCGGTCAGCCGGCCCACCGGCCCCGACAGCCGTTCTGCAAACCACAGGCCCAGCCAGACCGCAGCCAGGATCAAGATGACGGCAAAGCCCAAGTACAGAAGGCCGAATTCAAACAACAGTCTGCCACGGTCGGATTCAAGCTGCTGGTACAGCCGGACGGTTTCGGTCGTCTCATCCAGCAGCGACAGGATTTCGCCGTCCACATCGCGGCTGACATAAAGATACCTGTCCAGAAAGGATTGCATTGGCACAAGCGCGCGGAATTCATTGTTGGGCCAGTCCTCAATCACTACCAGCCCTTCGGCATCGGCCCTTTGGATGTCATCAAGGGTGGGTTGTTCGTAATCAAACAGGTAGGACCGGTCGCCACGGGTCCGAATTTGCCCTGTGCCGTCAATCATATAGGCCTCGCGCAGGCCGCGCTGGATCTGGCGCTGGCCCTCGCCCAACAGTTCGCTGTCAGACAGGTCGATGCCCTGACGGCGGGCATTGTCGATGCTGGTGGCAAGGCTTTGGGCGTCTGACATCAGATCGCTGCGCTGTTCGGCCTCATAGGCCTGTGCCGCCGCCAGGGACGACCCGACAACGCCGCGCACCCGGTCTGAAAACCAGCCCTCGAGTCCGACATTCACCGTCAGGCCCGCAAATACCGCGACCGTGACGGTAGGGATCAGCGCCATCAGGGCAAAGACCCCGGTCACCCGCAGATGCAGGCGCGAACCGGCTGATTTTGCCCGGCGGGCGGCAATCAGGCGCGCCACCTGGCTTAGCACAAGGGCCGCGACCAGCAGAACGTAAACCAGATCCGTCAGCAGGATCAGACGCAAGGACAGCGTGTCTGCGCCCTGTGCCAGTGGCCCCAGCACCAGATAGGTCGCCAGTGCCAGCAGCGGGGCCAATATCACCACCGTGAAGGTCGCCAGAGTGCGCACACGTTTCATGCGCCGCAAACGGCCCAATGTGTCCAAGCTAAAACTGCGTGACAGGGTTGCCACCCTCTGCCCTCACCGATGATGTGGTGCATCGCTGCACCTACCGCCATATTATGTGGTCCTAACCTCGCTCAGATGTTGCCTGAGACAAGATAGCCACGGTTATGTGGCCCTTTTACATCATCTTGCGGCCTCTTGTCACCTCTATATCAAGATCTGTAATTTTTTTGCGCAAAGTATTTCGGTTGATCCCCAGAAGGTCGGCACATTTCGCCTGATTGCCAGAGGTGGCCGCCAGGGCGATTTCGATCAAAGGGGCCTCGATCTCGCGCAGGATGCGAGCATAGAGGCCCGGTGGTGGCAGCATTGAACCGTGTTGGTCGAAATACCGGCGAAGATGGCGTTCGACACTGGCCCCCAGACGCTCGGTGTTGGCTTGGGCTGTCACGGGTTCGGGGGCGGGCTGTGCACCCAGAACCTGTTCTGCTTCGGTCTGGCTGATCTCTGTGGCGCGGCTGGTCAGGGCCAGTTGGCGCATGGCATGTTCCAGTTGGCGCACGTTGCCGGGCCATGAATAGGTGCCAAAGACCTTGGATGCGCCTTCGGACAAACGCCGCACTTGCCCTACGCCCACATCCGCGCGTTCCAGGAAATGATAGGCCAGCAGTTCAATGTCATCCACACGGTCGCGCAGCGCGGGCACATGCACCGTCGCCCCCGAGAGGCGGTAGAACAGATCGCGGCGCAGGGCACCGTTCTTCATCGCTTCGGCCAGATCGGACTGGCTGGTGGCCAGAAAGCGCGGCGCATATTCACCGGGCGAATCCATCATCCGCGCAATACGCGCCTGCACCTCAAGTGAGATGTCAGAGATTTCATCAATCAGCAGCGTGCCGCCCCGGACCCGGGCCAGAATGCGCGCCGGTCCTTCAATGTCTTGCAGATCCGCGCCTGTGACCGTGACAAAGGGCAAGGTCCGGCGGTCGGAAAAGTCATGGATGACCTTGCCGATCAACGATTTGCCCGTGCCGCTTTCGCCCCAGATCAGTACCGGCAGATCCGTGTTCATCACCCGTGCCACCAAACGATAGAGCGCCTGCATCGCAGGTGTGCGCCCCACCAGTGGCAGGTCGTCGCGGTCCGCATCGCCGGTCTCTGGCGTGGGGGATTTGGCCCTGGGTGCTGCGTCCTTGCGGTTCAGCGCGCGTGCGGTGCGTTTCATCAGGTCCGGCAGATCGAAAGGCTTGGGCAGATAGTCAAAGGCGTCGGCCTCTGCGGCCTTGATGGCTGTCATAATGGTGTTTTGCGCCGAGATCACGATCACCGGTAGGTCGGGCCGGTCCTGGGATATCTTTGGCAGCATCTCAAGCCCGTTGCCATCGGGCATGGCGACATCTGTGATGACCACGTCACCGCGCCCCTCGCCGACCCAACGCATCAAGGTGGTCAGGCTAGAGGTGGCATGCACCTTGCAGCCAGCCCGGGTGAGCGCCTGTGTCAGAACGGTGCGGATTGTGCGGTCATCATCTGCGACCAGAACGGTGCCATCCATAGCTCAGCTCTCCTTTGGGTTTTTCTGTCTGGTGGTCGGGGCACGGGGCAGTGAAATGCGAAACACCGTATGCCCCGGGGTCGAATCGACCGAAATCCAGCCGTCATGTTCCGAAACGATCTTGCTGACCAATGCCAGCCCAAGGCCGGTGCCGTTCTCGCGTCCCGACACAAAGGGGTCAAAGACGTCACCTCTGATGTGGTCAGGCAGGCCCGGACCATCGTCAATCACCTCAATCTGCAACGGCAGTGACTGGCCAGTGCCATCGGCGCGGCGCATCCGGAAGGAATGTTCAAAATAGCTGTGCAGACGGATCGTGCCCCCGTCGGGGCCCGCAGCCTCCGAGGCGTTCTTGAGCAGGTTCAGGACAACCTGCAGCAATTGGTCCTTGTCGCCCAAGGCAAGCGGCAAAGAGGGGTCGTAATCTTCGATGATGCGCATCTGCGCACCAAAGCCCAGCAGCGCCGAACGCCTTGCGCGGTCCAGCACGTCATGCAGGTTGACCGGAGAGCGCACCGGCTCTGTCAGATTGCCGAATTGTTCGACCTGCCCCAGCAGTTTCACGATGCGGCGGCTTTCCGCGACGATCAGATCGGTCAGTTCCAGCTGGTCGGCATCAAGGTTCATCGACAGCAATTGCGCCGCCCCCGTGATCCCGGCCAAAGGGTTCTTGATCTCATGGGCCAGCATCTCGGCCATGCCGATTGCGGATTTCGCGGCGGATTTGACCGAATGGTTCTGGGTCATGCGGCCCGATAATTCACGTGCGGAAATCATCATCAGCATATGGCCCGGCTGACCTGCCAGCGGCGCAATCTGCAGGGCGGATTTCTGCGGTGCGCGTTGGCCGCTGCCCACATCCACATCATTGACGAAAAGGGCGGTTTCACTGCTGCGGGCGCGGGCAAACGCATCCTCAAGCGGATAATCCACCGCGACCATGTCCCAGACCGGCACCCCAATGACTGCCTTGGCAGAGGCGTTAAAGAACCCTTCGCCGGCCGGATTCACATCCTCAATCAGATCTTGCGGAGAGATCAATAGCGCAGGGATCGGCAGAGAGGCCCAAAGACGGCTGTCTGAAATCATGCCGCGGCCTCGATCGGGGGGGCGACCATTGCGCGCGCGATCAGATGCCTGGCCTCTTGGGGGGACGGGGCGGTCAGCAGCGCCTTGCGCAGATCCTTTGGCGTGGCGCAGGTGTCCATGTACCAGCCCAGATGCTTTCGCGCCATGCGCGCCCCCATGACATCACCGTAAAAGCGCAGCATTTCTTCGTAATGCTCCAACACCATATCAACAAAGTCCGCGCCCTGAGGCACTACCGGTTTCGGCGTGCCGTATAGCTGATGTGCCACCTCGGCCAGCAACCAGGGCCTGCCCTGCGCGCCACGGCCAATCATGACCCCATCGGCCCCCGAATGGGCCAATGCGGTACGCGCAGATGCGGCAGAGGTGATGTCACCATTGGCGATGACAGGGATGCGCACGGCCCCCTTGACCCGCGCGATGGCCCGCCAATCTGCGCGGCCCTTGTAGAACTGGCACCGGGTTCGGCCGTGGATCGTGATCATCTGGATGCCCGCCGCCTCGGCCCGTTTGGCGATCATCGGCGCGTTCAACATGTCTTCGTCCCAGCCAAGGCGGGTTTTCAGCGTGACGGGCACATCGACCGCATTCACCACCGCCTCGATCAAGCGCAGCGCATGGTCGGGGGTTTTCATCAAGGCAGAGCCCGATGCACCCTGGGTGACCTTCTTTGCAGGGCAGCCCATGTTGATGTCGATGATCCGCGCACCCTGATCGGCAATCATGCGTGCGACTTCCGCCATGGGGGCGGCCTCGCGTCCGGCGATCTGAACGGCGGTGCCTTCGATCCCGATGCCAAGTTCGGCTTTTTCGCGGGTGCCGGGGCGGCGGCACAGTAATTCATGGCTGGCCACCATTTCCGACACAACCAAACCCGCGCCAAAGCGCGCAACCAATGTGCGATAGGGCAAATCGGTGATTCCAGCCATCGGTGCCAGCAAGACGGGCGGGCTCAAATCATTTGGCAGGGCGAGTTGGCTCACATGCTTAATCCTTGTGCATATGGTGATGGTTTAGACAGGGGGTAATGAAGGCACAAGTATTCAACGGGATTTCGAAGGGGATACAACCGACACTGCCTGTGTTCGCCTAATTTTTAGGCGGATAATCGGGGTGATTGCGCCATGGCACCGGTTTGCCTAGACAGGCAGCAGGAGCGCATCTGCGCAAAGATAACAGGAGAGAGCAGCATGGATATCCGCACAGGCAATGGATTTGACGTCCATGCGTTTGGACCCGGCGATCACGTCATGCTGTGCGGCGTGGCGATCCTGCATGATCATGGGCTGGTGGGGCATTCGGATGCAGATGTCGGCATGCATACGGTCACCGATGCCATCTACGGCGCTTTGGCGCAGGGGGATATAGGGCAGCATTTTCCGCCGTCGGACCCGCAGTGGAAAGGGGCCGCCAGCGAGATCTTTCTGCGCCATGCGGTGGCATTGGCGGCCGAAATGGGGTTCGGGATTTCCAATATTGACTGTACCTTGATCTGCGAACACCCAAAGATCGGCCCCCATGCGCTGCGGATGCGGCAAAAGATGGCTGAGCTGATGGGGATGGAGCTGGACCGGATATCGGTAAAGGCGACCACATCAGAGCGTCTGGGCTTTACCGGGCGCGGCGAAGGGATTGCCTGTATGGCCACTGCAACATTGGTGAAACCATGACGATCGCACAGCTGATCGGGACCGTTCTGGGCGTGGGGCATATTCGTCCGGCACCGGGGACCTGGGGGTCATTGGTGGCGCTGCCCTGGGCCTGGGCGCTGCATGTGATCGGTGGATTTCCCTTGCTGGCGCTGGCGATTGTCATCGCATGTGGTCTGGGCTGGTGGGCGACGGCACGGATGACGGCAGGCAGTGACAACCACGATCCGTCTGAAATTGTCATCGACGAGGTGGCGGGCCAGTGGATCGCGCTGATCCCGCTCAGCTATGCTGCCTGGTCGATGGAGATTTCGATACTGGCGATGTGGCCGGGCTGGATTGCCGCTTTTGCCCTGTTTCGGTTCTTTGACATCACCAAGCTGGGCCCGGTGGGCTGGGCTGACCGGCGGGGCGATCCGTTGGGGGTGATGCTGGATGATGTTATTGCCGGTGTCTTTGCTGCCTTTGGCGTGCTGGCGCTGGCGGCACTGTATCACGGGGTCTTGTAGATGGATCTGGCAGCCGCCCTGCTGAAGGAAACGGCGCGTGCAGGTGTGATGCTGTGCTGCGCCGAAAGCTGCACAGGCGGGTTGGTCGCCGCGGCACTGACGGATTTGCCGGGCTCTTCCGCAATGATGGAACGCGGCTTTGTCACCTATACCAACCGCGCCAAGGTTGAGATGCTGGGCGTTTCTGAACAGACGCTGGAGCGTTTTGGTGCAGTTTCTGAGCAGGTGGCCGGGGAAATGGCGCGCGGTGCCTTGGGGCGTTCGGGCGCACAGGTTGCGGTTGCGATCACGGGTATCGCGGGCCCTGGCGGATCAGAGCACAAGCCAGAGGGCCGCGTCTGCTTTGGCATTGCCTCTGCCGACAAGACGCAGGTGCAGACGCAGGAATTTGGTGCCAAGGGCCGTACGCAGGTGCGACTGGCGGCGCGCGATCACGCGCTTGCCCTCTTGCTCAGCGCCGTGCGTAAACTGCCCTCTATTTAGGCGGCACCCTGTATAGCCGCCCAATTATGTAACGATTTCAAAATCGCATGTATTTTTTGCGCTCAGCCCCTTTTCTAAGCGGCCCGTATGGACAATCTGCCCGGACCTTTTGAAAGAAGTACTGGAGCACCCCTTCGATGAATGCCGCTGATACCGCGTGGATCATGACCGCGACCGCCCTTGTCTTGCTGATGACCTTACCGGGTCTGGCATTGTTTTACGGAGGGCTTGCCCGCGCCCGCAACGTGCTGAGCGTGTTCATGCATTGCTATGCCATCGCCTGTCTGATGTCGGTGCTGTGGTTCCTTTTGGGCTATTCCATTGCTTTTGGACCCGGCGAAAGCGGGTTCTGGGGCGGTCTGGGCAAAATGGGGCTGAACGGCGTGGATGCCGACAGCCTGAGCGGGACACTGCCTGAAATCCTGTTCTTTGCCTTCCAGATGACTTTTGCCATCATCACGCCTGCGCTGATCGTGGGGGCCTATGTGGAGCGGATCAATTTCGCTTTCATGCTGATGTTTTCAGCGCTCTGGATGCTGCTGTGCTATGCGCCTGTGGTCCATTGGGTCTGGGGCGGCGGGATGCTGGCCGATGGCGGTATCTTTGGCGAGACCGGGGTCCGGGACTTTGCCGGCGGGATTGTCGTGCATGAGACGGCCGGTCTTGCGGCGCTGGTGTTGGCCGTGATGCTGGGCGCGCGCAAGGACCAGACCAAACCGCCCCATAACCCCGGCATCGTGATGATCGGGGCAGCCCTGCTTTGGGTTGGCTGGTTCGGCTTTAACGGCGGATCGCAACTGGCGGCTGACGGTGGTGCGGCGATGGCCATCACGGTCACGCATATCTCTGCGGCGACGGCATCATTGACATGGGCCCTGTGGGAGCGGATCAAGTTCGGCAAGGCGTCGCTGGTGGGCATCGTGACCGGCACGATTGCCGGTCTTGCCTCCATCACGCCTGCATCGGGTTTTGTCGGTCCTTGGGCGGCGCTGCTGATCGGTGCGGTTGCCGGTATTCTGTGTCAGGAAGCGGTCGTATTGATCCGCAACAAGATCAAGATCGACGATACATTGGATGTCTTTGCCGTGCACGGTGTCGGCGGGATCTTTGGGACGATCATGATTGCAGCGCTGGGGGCCGGATCATGGGCAGCCCAATTGGGATCGCTGGTGATCGTGGGTGTGTTCACGGTCGTGGTGACATTTGTCATAGCACTGGTCTGCAAGGCCCTCGTGCCGATGCGGGTCGACGCAGAGACCGAAAGCAACGGTCTGGATCTGACGGTCCATGGTGAGCGGGCCTACGACATCACCAGCTGAGACGTGAAGCCGCGCAGGCTTTCCCCTTGCGCGGCATTCCACAAGGCGCGGGCAGCTGCATCACCCAGCAAGGCCTGCGCCTTTTGATTCAGTTTCGCCGCGCGGACATTCATGTCCATCGGCGTCATCAGATCATGTTTGAACCGGCGCATGGCCCCGTTTTTCAAGGTCACCGAAATCTCTGCCTGGGTTTCTGACAGGCGCGGCTCTTCGCTGACCTTGATGCGGTCGCGCAGTGCTACGATGGCCGCGTCCTGGGTGATCGCGTCGGTGTAATTTGCAATCGCCCCCGTTTGATGGCCCAACAGGACCATCGCTGCCGTCTGACGATAGCTGAATTTCGCGGCCAGCCCGGTTTGCGGATCGGGGATGTTGCATACGGACATCCAGCGCGGATGGGTGCGGATGTGAATGCCTTCAATTTCATCGGGGTTCAGACCTGCAGGGCCAAGCGCCTCAAGGGAGGCATGCAGGCCGTGGCAGCAGGCGTGGAACTTGTGACTGATGGACGCGATGTGCCAGTCTTTGCGGGGCAGGTTGACGGGGGCATCCATGCCATGATGGGTCGCCCCAAAGCCCAAAGGCCCCGCCAGCCCGTCATGGGCCGCCGTCACGCCCGCCTGCGCCCAAAGTGCGGCCTCCACCCCGGTGCGGGCAGCAAGCCCGGCATTGAGCGGTTTTGCCATGGTTCCGAACTGCGCCTTGAGACCAGATGCCATGCTGGCACAAAGGCCAAGCGCGGCGCGGGTCATGTCAGCGTCAAAGCCCAACAGTCGCGCCGCCCCCAATGTGGCCCCAAAGGCCCCCGCCGTCGCCGTCTGGTGATAGCCGATCTGATAGTGATCCCGGCCCAGCCATAGCCCTGTGAGGATCGACCCCTCAACGCCGATGGTGGCGGCGTCTACCAAGGTTTCCAGATCGGCACCGATATCCTCGCTCAGGGCCAGGACCGCCGGGATCACCGCGACCGAAGGGTGACCGATATGCGCAAAATGCGTGTCGTCATAATCCAGCGCATGGCTGAGCGTGCCATTGATCAATGCCGCCGCAGAGGCCGCGGCGGTGCCCCCGCCAAGGATGGTATTTGGCCCCCTGGCCATGGTCATCTGGATTTGGGCGAAATCGGCAAAATCATCGTCGCGGGCCCCCGCGATGCCGCAGGCCGCCCAGTCAAACAGCGACAATCGCATCATCTGGGCTGCGTCCTGCGGCACCTCGCAGGTGGCGAAACGGATCAGAAGGTCAGTGATCCCGCCCTGCCCGGCCATCAGGCGGCACCGCCATAAAGCGCCTTGGCCCGCGCCTCAAAGGCGCGCACCACCCGCTGCATGGCCTCGTTAAAGACCACGCCGATGATGCCTTGCAAGATCGCATTCCTGAATTCGAAATCCACGTGGAAATGGACCTTGCAGCCGCCTTCGATGTCTTCGAAACGCCAGTCGGATTTCATGTATTTGAACGGTCCGTCCAGATATTCGGTATCAATCCGCTTTTCTTGCGGCCACAGCACCACCCGCGAGGTAAAGCGTTCACGGAACACTTTGAAACTGATCACCAAATCGGCGTCCATGACGCGGTGATCGCCCTTGTCCTCATCCCGGCGGATGCGGGCAGCAGCAGTCCAGGGCAGGAATTCGGGGTATTTCGCCACATCGGCCACCAGCGTGTACATCTGGTCGGCGCTATAGGGCAGCTCTTTGATCTCAGAATGGGTTGGCATTGCTTTCCGCGCTTGCTCAGGGTAGCCCTGTTTCACTGTTCAGGCACATAATTTCAAGGGCTAAGGTCATGACAGATCGTCGCTACGTGATTGATGAAATGATCTCGGCCAAATCGATTGCCGCCCGCATTGAGGTCCTGTGCCGTGAGATACAGACCGAATTTGCCGATACCGACAAGCTGGTCGTCGTTGGATTGCTGCGGGGTTCGTTTGTTTTTATTGCCGATCTGGTGCGCGAACTGGACCTGCCCATAGAGGTCGATTTCCTTGAGGCGTCAAGCTATGGGGACGGCATGGAAAGCAGCCGGGAAGTCCGTATCCTCAAGGACTTGCGCGGTGCCATCGAAGGGCGCGACGTGCTGGTGGTCGAAGATATCGTTGATACTGGCCATACACTGCACCATGTGACCAATCTGCTGAAATCGCGCGCGCCTGCCCGGCTGAAAACAATTGCGTTGCTGGATAAACCCAGCCGCCGCGAGGTCAATATGAAAGCCGATTGGACAGGTTTTGAAATTCCCGATGAATTCGTTGTAGGCTACGGAATTGATTTTGCGCAGCGAAACAGAAACCTGCCCTTCATCGGCAAGGTGCGTTTCACATGAACCCCATTTGGCTGATGCGTATGGCCCAATGGGCGCGCAATCCACCTTCGGCCAAACGAGTAAAGTTTGTCTTTGCAATCATTGCCTTGGCCGCTGTGATCTGGGGTATTGAATGGATGGGCTGGTGGCCCGATTGGGCCACGGCAGAGCGTTTTCCGCGACGGTTCTGATTGCGCGACGTGCAGGCGGGCCGGTTTTGTGGCCATCGCCGCATTTTCCCGATCACAAAAATGTTTTCATCAAATCAAATACGATGTGTAAACTAATTGTGATGGGAATTGATTTCCCTGCTGCGACCCAATTTTCACAGGGAGACAACGATGAATATCTTCTCTAGAAAGACAATCGTACTTGGTATTTGCGCAGGTGTTATTGCGACAGCCAGCTGGGCAGACAGTCATTCGGCTGAAAAACTTAATCCGGCCGTGGCGGCACGCCATGCACAGATGCAGATGATCGGCTATAACATCGGCATTCTGGGTGCCGTTGCCAAAGGTGAAATGGAATATGATGCTGCCATGGTGGCATCGGCTGCTGCGAATTTGCAGGCCTTGGCCAAATTGGACGGTGCCACGCTTTGGGTGGCGGGCACCGAACAGGGAGCGACAGCAGGTTCTCGTGCGAAACCCGAAATCTGGAGCGATTCTGCCGGTTTTGCAGCCAAGTTTGACGACCTCGCCATGGCCTCTGCCGCGTTGATCGGTGCGGCGGATGCAGCGGCGGTTGGTGCGGGCATGGGCGACCTGGGTGGTACCTGCAAGGCCTGTCACGAATCCTATCGTGGCCCCAAGAACTGATCCTTGGGCCGAAAGCTGAACATACTGGGAATAGCGGCCGTATTGGGCGCTACAGGGGCTTGGTTCTTGACCGCCCCTGCCCCTCAGACGCAGAATTTCGCGACAGGACATATCGCTGATCCGGATCACGGACAGATTGTTTTCACCGCAGCTGGCTGTGCGTCATGTCATGCGGCACCAGATGCGACAGAGGCGGACAAGCTGACCCTTGCGGGGGGGCATGAATTTGTCAGTCCCTTCGGCACCTTCTATGCCCCTAATATCTCGCCCGGTCCGCAGGGTATCGGGGGATGGTCGCTGGATCAATTTGCCCATGCGGTGACGCAGGGTGTCTCTCCGCAGGGGCAGCATTATTACCCGGCTTTTCCCTATGGCTCCTATGTTCATATGTCGCCCACCGATGTCAGCGACCTGTTTGCCTATATGAAAACCCTGCCGGTTGCGGACCAACCCAACACGCCACATGATATCGGTTTCCCCTTTAACATCCGGCGCAGTCTGGGCCTGTGGAAACAGCTCTATATGCCAGACAGCTTTGTGCTGACAGGCGATCTGACACCCGAGGAGGCACGAGGCCGCTATCTGGTTGAGGCCTTGGCGCATTGCGCGGAATGTCACACCCCGCGCACGCCCTTGGGCGGGCTTGACCGCGCCGCCTGGCTGTCAGGGGCACCCAACCCATCAGGCAAGGGACGCATCCCAAACATCACGACAGGCGCTTTGGAATGGTCGGACAGCGATCTGATCTATTACTTTGAAAGCGGGCTGACCCCAGATTACGACAGCGTTGGCGGATCAATGGCCGCAGTTGTTACCAATCTGGCGGCCCTGCCGGCCGGCGATCGCGCAGCGATCGCGGCCTATCTCAAGGCAGTGCCCGCGATCCCCTAAGCCAGCCCCAGTTTCTTGTTCCGCGCGGCGCGCAGGCGGGCAAAATCATCGCCGGCGTGATAGGATGAACGGGTAAGCGGGGTGGCCGAAACCATCAAGAAACCCTTGCCATAGGCGGCCTTTTCATAGGCTGCGAATTCATCGGGATGCACAAAGCGGTCGACCCTGTGGTGTTTCGGGGTCGGCTGCAGGTACTGGCCTATGGTCAGGAAATCAATGTCTGCGGCGCGCATGTCCTCCATGACCTGAATAACCGATTGGCGGTCCTCGCCCAGCCCGACCATGATGCCCGATTTGGTGAACATCGACGGATCCAGTTCCTTGACCCTCTGCAACAGGCGCAGGGAATGGAAATACCGCGCGCCGGGTCTGACTTCTGGATAGAGGCCGGGTACGGTCTCAAGGTTGTGGTTGAAAACATCGGGCCGCGCCTCAACCACCTTTTCCAAGGCTTCAGGACCACAGCGGATGAAATCAGGCGTGAGGATTTCGATCGTGGTATCGGGGCTGCGGTGCCGGATGGCGCGGATGGTCTGTGAAAAATGCTCGGCCCCGCCGTCCGCGATATCATCGCGGTCCACCGAGGTGATCACCACATGGTTCAACCCCAGTTTCGCCACCGCGTCTGCCACGCGACCGGGTTCAAAGACATCCAGATCCTCTGGCGGTTTTCCGGTCGCAATGTTGCAAAAGGTACAGGCACGGGTACAGACTTCTCCCATGATCATCATGGTCGCATGACCCTGTGACCAGCATTCGCCGACATTGGGGCAACCAGCCTCTTCGCAGACGGTGACCAACTTGTTGTCGCGCATAATCTTGGCGGTCTCGGCATAGCCTTTGCCGCCGGGTGCCTTGACCCTGATCCACGATGGTTTCTTGGGCTGGGCATTGTCGGGCTTGCGCGCTTTTTCGGGGTGGCGCTGTTCGGGGATTTTCAGATCGCGCATGAGATGTCTCCACTTGGTTGGTGGTTATCTAGCACATTCTTCTGCCGACAAAACCCTATGGCGTCGCATTGCTGCTATGCGACGCCATTTTCGCGCGGCCTGAGGGACTAGCCGATCATCGCACCACCGGGGCCCACCGTCTCGTCATAATGACGTTTGAGACGGATCAAGGCGATGCGCAGGACAATCTTGCCTGACCGGGCCGACCAGCCCAGACGTTTTTCGGTTGTCTCCAGCCCCTCAAGGTAACAGCAGCACCGCAGCACCACATCCGACAGGCCCGGGCCTAGGTTTTGCAGTGCGGCATGGACCCGTGCCCGAGCCTGCGCGGGTGCGGCGGCCGCATGTCCGCCCGCCCCCGGTCCGGTTTGGGTGCCCGCCGTCAGAAAGTGATCCCAGTTCTGGGTGGTGCCGTCCTCCATCTGGGCCAGTTCGAAATCCTCGCGCAGACGTTCGCCCGCCTGCACCAGTGCATCGCCCAGAAAAGGCACGCCCTTTTTATCCCGGCGCCGTGCCAGCGCGCTGAGCGGGCTTTCCCCGATGGCATAGCGTGACCGCGCACCCTGCCCCTCGCCCGCGCAGCCCGGCCCCTTAAGTGCCGCATCAAAAGGAGCCTGCGCCTCGGCACAGCCATCTACCGGTTCGGATATGGGGCCAAAACGGGTCACGAATTCGGCCAACGCACCGCGTCCGGCTGTGGTGATCTTGTAGCGGATGATCCGCCCGCTGCTGACCGGGCTGATCCAGTCTTTCAAGGCCATGGCCTGGGCGATATCGGCATCCACCACCGCCGTCCGCGTGCCAGCGCCCCCCGGCATGTCACGCACCACGACCGCCTTGTCCAAATCAGGGGCAACGGCCAGCACCGCCCCTGCTTCGCGCAGCCTGCGCAAGACGCGCATGGCCTCGCGGGTCAGCCTGGCATCATCCGGCACAGCAAGCTGAAGTGACGTTTCCTGCGCGGGCTTTTTAGGCTGGCGTTTTTCGGGCTGCGGCGCGCTGGCAGCACCCAATTTGCGCAGGGCCGCATCGACCAGGGGATCATCGCGGCGCATTTCAATCTTGCGGATCTGGCGCAGTATCGTCGAGGCATGACATCCCGCCTCCCGGGCCAGGGCACGGATGGGATGCCCCTTTTCCGTATGCGCGATGTAATGCAAGGCCCCCGGCGGCACCCACCCCGGCAGATTTGCGGCCCGTGCCATGCCTGTCAATTCGATATGTGTCCCCATGATATCCCCCTTTCGGTTTCCCGTGATGAAAATTATCCACAATTTGTTAACGCAACCTAGAGATGCATTTGTTACCTATTCGTTAAAATCCTGTGGTTTCTTAAGCATTGTTTCTAAATGATAAACAGTTGTAATACGCCCGAACGTAAAAATGCGGCTCTGCGCAACACCTCTTTAGGTTGTGCATTCTGAGGATACATTCACGGTTCTTTCGCCGTGTTATCCA
>Ga0213868_10000083_pt1 | contig 75927 bp, 71 predicted proteins | sample PICome_9_FD_160087 | JGI IMG/M metagenome (GOLD analysis project Ga0213868, IMG submission 160087) | Coastal seawater microbial communities near Pivers Island, North Carolina, United States - PICO127 | ecosystem: Environmental > Aquatic > Marine > Coastal | place: USA: North Carolina... | reverse complement strand
CGTACCCTTGTTTCAGTTGGTCGTTGGTAAAGATGCCTCGTTTATGCCCATCGTCCCCCTCGTATTTGATGATCAGTCTGGAGAAGGGGTTTCGTTTTTCCAAATCCAACTCCGCAAAGGCATAACTCAGGATGGCAGAGAGACTGTTGATTCTACGTCTGATAGTAGCTGTCTTGTTCCCTTTCATATCCAGATGACGGACGAAGAGCTTTGCATCCTCGCGGGTGTACTCACTGACATCTCTATCACCAGCCAAGGAAATGAAGGTGGAAAGGGCTATGCGAGGGGGCTTCTGGTCAATCTCTCTGAGGGACAGATACTCTCCTGCCATCTCTGATAATATGACTGACCTTGGCTTAAACCCCTCAACGACAGAGGCAACATCAACAGCAGATATCCCTGTCGTCCTAGTCCAAGACCCCTCAAGTACATTACTGAGACGTTTTGCGTAGGCTTCTGCTTCTTCTGGGTCTTTGGACAGAGCTTGCCTGATGAATGGGCCATAGGTTTTGACTGCGTCCTTAGGCACACGACGATTGTAGTAATAGGTGCCAGAACGGTAGATTGTGTACTGAATGTGTGACACGACTGTATCCCTCGATGGTTAAAATCAAAGGAATTTCAGTAGGTTATCCTGTAAGGGATGGTGCCCAGGAGAGGACTCGAACCTCCACACCGTTGCCAGTACTAGCACCTGAAGCTAGCGCGTCTACCATTCCGCCACCTGGGCAGGTCACGTGAAGCGGTGATCTAAGGGGAGGGCGGGTGCGTGTCAATTGCAATTTCGTCTAAAACCGAACTTCTTTATCGCGGCTGGGGTGCGTGAGGCGAATTGCGACTTGTTTGAGACGGGGCAGGCGGGTACATCACCCCTAACAACGCGCGCAGGCAGGAGCAGTATCATGTCCAAGCTGGTTACGATTTATGGTGGGTCCGGTTTCGTCGGTCGTTACATCGCAAGGCGGATGGCAAAGGCGGGCTGGCGCGTGCGCGTGGCGGTGCGAAACCCCAATGAGGCCCTGTTTGTAAAGCCATACGGCGTTGTGGGTCAGGTTGAGCCGATTTTGTGCAACATTCGCGATGACGCTTCTGTGCGTGCCGCGCTGACGGGGGCTGATGCGGTTGTGAACTGTGTTGGTATCCTGGTCGAAGCGGGGAAGAATCGGTTTGATGCCGTGCAGGCCGAAGGGCCTGAGCGGATCGCGCGTCTGGCGGCAGAAAATGGTGTGGGTCAGATGGTTCATATTTCCGCGATCGGCGCGGATATGAATTCAGACAGCGAATATGCCGCCTCCAAGGGTGAGGGCGAGGCTGGGGTGCTCAAGCATATGCCGAATGCGGTGATCCTGCGCCCGTCGATCATTTTCGGGCCAGAGGATGATTTCTTTAACCGCTTTGCCGGCATGACGCGGATGGGTCCGATCCTGCCTGTTGTCAGTGCTGATAGCAAATTCCAGCCGGTCTATGTCGATGACGTGGCCCAGGCGGCGGCATTGGCCGTGATGGGCAAAGCTGATGGCGGTGTCTATGAACTTGGCGGTCCAGAGGTTGATACATTCCGGGGCTTGATGCAGCGGATGCTGGCGGTGGTGCATCGCCGTCGGTTGATCTTGAATATGCCGTTATGGATTGCCCGGATCATGGCCACGAGCTTTGACCTGCTACAGGCCGTTACACTGGGATTGATCCCAAACGGGATGCTGACACGCGATCAGCTTAAGAATTTGGCAAATGACAATGTGGTCGATGCGGATGCCAAGGGTTTTGCTGATCTAGGGATTCGTCCGGTCGCGATGGCATCGGTTCTGCCTGATTATCTGTGGCGCTTCCGGCCGTCCGGTCAGTATGACGCGATCAAGGATTCCGCGCAAAACCTGCGCAACGGCTGATGGAGGGTTCAACAACGCTGGTGGCGGCCTTTCTGGGTTTGCTGGAGGGGTTGACTGAATTCATTCCGGTGTCTTCTACCGGGCATTTGCTGCTGGTGGGCCATTTTCTGGGATTTGAAAGCGCGGGTAACGCATTTGAGGTGGTGATCCAGCTTGGTGCCGTGCTGGCCATTCTGACGATCTATGCTGCGCGGCTTTGGCATGTGTTTTCATCGGCACCGCATGATCCCGCGTCTCGACGGTTTATTCTGTCTGTGCTGATCGCCTTTATGCCGGCGGTTGTGATCGGCGTGTTGGCCCATGATTTTATCAAGACCGTGCTATTTGAGACGCCGATGCTGATTGCGGTGATGCTGATCCTTGGCGGGGTCATCTTGTTACTGGTTGAACGGATTGCGCCTGAGCCCCGGCATGACGATGCGATGGATTTTCCGTTGTCGATGGCCTTGAAGATTGGATTTATCCAATGTCTTGCGATGATCCCCGGTACATCGCGGTCCGGGTCAACCATCGTTGGGGCGCTGTTGCTGGGTGCCAGCAAGCGGGCGGCTGCCGAGTTTTCCTTCTTTTTGTCGATGCCGACCATGGCAGGGGCCTTTGCCTATGACCTGTACAAGAACCGTGACGTGCTGGATGCGGCGGCGTTGAATGAAATTGCCATTGGTTTTGTGATGGCCTTTATTTCAGCGGTTTTCGTGGTGAAATGGCTGTTGGGTTATGTCAGCAAGCATGGATATGCGCTGTTTGGTTGGTGGCGAATCATCGTTGGTAGCCTTGCTTTAACGGCTTTGCTGGCAGGTTTTTAGCGACTAGGTCCGATACGGACTTAAATACAGCATATTATCTGACCTAATTTGGCGCTACCTGATGTTAATCTATAATATAGGTCAGCATAGCTGTCTTTTATTCTGTTCGGGGGTGGGGTAGCAGGGGGGCTGGCGGAGTTGGTTTAGGGAATGATCATGGCTGAGCAACCGATGTTGAAGTTTGTAAACGTTGAGCGGGACATGCCTGAGAAGCGGCCTCCTGATTTACGCCGGACTGATTTTAAAGAGATTTACGCCGAGTACGCGGATGCCAAGGCCAAGGAGCAGTCCAGCCGGTGCAGCCAATGTGGCGTGCCCTATTGCCAGAGCCATTGCCCGCTGCACAACAACATCCCCGACTGGCTGCGCCTGACGGCCGAAGGGCGGTTGCAGGAGGCCTATGAGGTGTCCCAGGCGACCAACACATTCCCCGAGATTTGTGGCCGCATCTGCCCGCAGGACCGCCTGTGCGAAGGCAATTGCGTGATTGAACAATCCGGCCACGGCACCGTGACCATCGGGTCCGTTGAAAAATACATTACAGACACGGCCTGGGAAGAGGGTTGGGTTCAGCCGATCAAGCCCAAGACAGAGCGCACCGAGAGCGTGGGCATCATCGGCGCGGGCCCCGGCGGGCTGGCGGCGGCAGATGTGCTGCGCCGTCAGGGTGTGCAGGTTACCGTCTATGACCGCTATGACCGCGCGGGCGGGCTGCTGACCTATGGCATCCCCGGCTTCAAACTGGAGAAAGACGTCGTGATGCGCCGCAATGAGCAGCTTGAGCTGGGCGGTGTAACGTTCCGGTTGAACTGCACCATCGGCGAGGACATCAGTTTTGCTGAGGTGCGCGCATTGCATGATGCGGTGATCATCGCCACAGGTGTTTATAAAACAAGGGAAATTCAGGCACCCGGCGTTGGTGTTCCCGGCCTTGAGCGGGCGATTGATTTCCTGACCGCCAGCAACCGCAAAAGCTTTGGCGATGCGGTCGAAGAGTTTGATTCAGGGCGTCTGGACGCCAAGGGCAAGCGCGTTGTGGTCATCGGTGGTGGCGATACGGCGATGGATTGCGTGCGGACGTCGATCCGTCAGGGTGCAGAAAGCGTGAAATGCCTGTACCGCCGTGACCGCGCCAACATGCCGGGCAGCCAGCGCGAGGTGGCCAATGCCGAGGAAGAGGGCGTGCAGTTCGAATGGCTGACCGCGCCCAAGGGTTTTGTCGGTGATCCGGTCACAGGTGTGATGGTGCAAAAGATGCGTCTGGGCGCACCGGATGCCACGGGCCGTCAGGCACCCGAAGTGATTGAAGGGGCCGATTACATCGAAGAGGCCGATCTGGTGATCATGGCGCTGGGGTTTGAACCCGAGGACCTGCCGACGCTCTGGGGCGAGCCTGCCTTGTCCGTGACCCGCTGGGGTACGGTCAAGACGGAGTATGTTTCCGGTGCCACGGACCTTGAGGGTGTATACGCCGTCGGGGACATCGTGCGCGGGGCATCATTGGTGGTTTGGGCAATCAAGGACGGGCGCGATTGTGCCGAGGCGATCCTGGAAAAGTTCAACGCCAAATCCGTGATGGCCGCCGAGTAGAGACCGTTCGTTACCGAAGCGTAAATTGTCACAGGGCGTACACCGGACGTACACCGCGCGTACAGACAACAGATGCGCCGAGATTTCTGAACGAAAGATGAATGGGTCAGCGATGCTGGCCTGTGTGAACGAAAGAATGAACAATGCCTGAAGAGATCAAAGGTCAGTGTTTATGCGGCGCTGTTCAAGTGAGCGCTGAGGTCGACGCCCCGCGCCTGCGTGCCTGTCACTGTGACATGTGTCGCCAGCATGGATCGGGCCCTTTCTTTTCGCTGGAAACACTGCCGGGCAGTATCGCGGTTACGGGACTTGCCCAAAGCTTCAAATCGTCAAGCTGGGCCGAGCGCGGATTCTGCGGCACCTGCGGTTCGACGCTTTGGTACGGGACGCAGCATGACGGGGCGCGGCATCTGTCGGCGGGGCTGTTTCCCAACGCGGGGGGTGGCAGGCTGAAGGTAGAGTTTTTCGTCGACCAATGTCCGCAGGGATATGCCCTGGCTGGTGACCACAAGAAAATGACGACCCAAGAGACAATCGCGCTGTTTGCGCCCAATGAAGGAGAAGCCCAATGACCAAGTATGATGATGCATGGGTAGCACGCGAAGAAGCCAAGCGGGCGATGATGGCCGAAAAGGGTCTGTATTCGGCAGAGGAAGAGCATTCTTCCTGCGGTGTGGGTCTGGTGGTGAACATCGACGGGTCGCGCAGCCGGTCCGTGGTGGAAAACGGGATCAAGGCGCTGAAGGCGATCTGGCACCGTGGCGCGGTGGATGCGGATGGCAAGACCGGTGATGGCGCGGGTATTCACGTGCAGATCCCGGTGCCGTTCTTCTATGATCAGGTGCGCCGCACGGGCCATACACCGCGTGAAGATGAGCTGATTGCCGTGGGGCAGGTGTTTTTGCCGCGCACCAACTTTGCCGCGCAGGAGACCTGCCGGACCATCGTAGAAACCGAAGTTCTGCGCATGGGCTATTACATCTACGGCTGGCGCCATGTGCCGGTGAAAATCGAGTGTCTGGGTGAAAAGGCCAATGCGACCCGGCCCGAAATTGAGCAGATCCTGATTTCCAACTCCAAGGGGGTGGACGAGGATGTGTTTGAGCGCGAGCTGTATGTCATTCGCCGCCGGATCGAGAAGGCCGCCATCGCAGCACAGGTGCCGCAGATGTACATCGCGTCGATGTCCTGCCGGTCGATCATCTACAAGGGTATGATGCTGGCCGAACAGGTTGCGGAATTCTATCCCGACCTGATGGATGATCGGTTTGTCAGCGCCTTTGCGATCTATCACCAGCGCTATTCCACCAACACATTCCCGCAGTGGTGGCTGGCACAGCCGTTCCGCATGCTGGCCCATAACGGTGAGATCAACACGCTGAAGGGCAACCTGAACTGGATGAAAAGCCACGAGATCCGCATGGCATCCGCCACTTTTGGCGAGCTGGCCGAGGACATCAAGCCGATCGTTGCTGCGGGATCGTCGGATTCAGCCGCGCTGGATTCCGTGTTCGAGGTTCTGGTGCGCGCGGGCCGTTCGGCCCCGATGGCGAAAACCATGCTGGTGCCTGAAAGCTGGTCCAAGCAGGCGGTGGAATTGCCGCAGGCGTGGCGGGACATGTATTCCTATTGCAACTCTGTGATGGAGCCTTGGGATGGTCCGGCGGCGCTGGCGATGACCGATGGCCGCTGGGTCTGTGCGGGTCTGGACCGCAACGGTCTGCGCCCGATGCGTTTTGTTGTGACCGGTGACGGCATGCTGATCGCGGGGTCCGAGGCCGGTATGGTGCCGCTGGACGAGGCGAATGTCGTCGAGAAAGGCGCGCTGGGCCCCGGTCAGATGATCGCGGTGGATATGAAGAAGGGCAAGCTGTTCCATGATGCGCGCATCAAGGACAAGCTGGCCGAGGCGCTGCCATTTGGTGAATGGGTCGGCAAGATTGTCGAGCTGGATGAGCCGCTGGCCGATGTGGTTGAAACGCCTGTCTTTACCGGGGCAGAGCTGCGCCGTCGCCAGGTGGCTGCGGGCTATTCGATCGAGGACCTGGAGCAGATCCTGGCCCCGATGGCCGAGGATGCCAAGGAAACGCTGGCCTCTATGGGGGATGATACGCCGTCGGCTGTCCTGTCCAAGCAGTACCGTCCGTTGAGCCATTTCTTTCGGCAGAACTTTAGCCAGGTGACGAACCCGCCGATCGACTCTTTGCGGGAGTTCCGGGTGATGAGCCTGAAGACGCGGTTTGGCAACCTCAAGAACGTGTTGGATGAGGACAGCAGCCAGACCGAGATCCTGGTGCTGGACAGCCCGTTCGTGGGCAATGCGCAGTTCGAGGCGCTGTTTGCGCATTTCAACGCGGATATGGTGACGATTGATTGTACGTTCGAGCCCGGTGCTGCCAACCTGAACGAAGGGTTGAAGCGGATCAGGGCCGAGGCCGAAGATGCGGTGCGTTCGGGTGCGGGACATATCGTGCTGACAGATCACATGAGCGGCGAGGACAAGGTGGCGATGCCGATGATCCTGGCCACCTCTGCGGTGCACAGCCATCTGACGCGCAAGGGGTTGCGGACGTTCACATCGCTGAACGTGCGGTCGGCGGAATGTATGGACCCGCATTACTTTGCCGTGCTGATCGGCTGTGGTGCGACCGTGGTCAATGCCTACCTGGCCGAGGATTCGCTGAACGACCGGATTGAGCGGGGCCTGCTGGACATGACGCTGAGCAAGGCGGTCGAGCGGTATCGCGAGGCGATTGATCAGGGTCTGCTCAAGATCATGGCGAAGATGGGGATTTCGGTTGTGTCGTCCTATCGCGGTGGTCTGAACTTTGAGGCGGTGGGCCTGTCGCGCGCCATGTGTGCGGAGTATTTCCCCGGCATGACCAGCCGCATCAGCGGTATTGGTGTGACCGGTATCCAGCGCAAGGCTGAAGAGGTGCATGCCAAGGGCTGGCAGGGTGATGCTGTGGTGTTGCCGATTGGCGGGTTCTACAAGGCGCGCAAGTCGGGTGAGACGCATGCCTGGGAAGCGACGTCGATGCATCTGTTGCAGATGGCCTGTAACAAGGCTTCTTATCAGATGTGGAAGCAGTATTCGCAGAAGATGCAAAGCAACCCGCCGATCCATCTGCGTGATTTGCTGGACATCAAACCATTGGGCGAACCTGTGGGTCTGGAAGAGGTGGAAAGCATCACCTCGATCCGCAAGCGGTTTGTGACGCCGGGCATGTCGCTGGGCGCGCTCAGCCCTGAGGCGCATAAGACGCTGAACGTGGCGATGAACCGGATCGGTGCCAAGTCGGACAGTGGCGAGGGTGGCGAAGATCCGGCGCATTTCGTGCCGGAGCCGAATGGCGATAACCCAAGCGCCAAGATCAAACAGGTTGCATCGGGGCGTTTTGGCGTCACCGCCGAATATCTGAACCAATGCGAAGAGCTGGAGATCAAGGTGGCCCAGGGTGCCAAGCCCGGTGAGGGTGGCCAGTTGCCGGGGATGAAGGTCACCGACCTGATTGCCCGTCTGCGCCATTCAACCAAGGGTGTGACCCTGATTTCACCGCCGCCGCACCACGATATCTATTCGATCGAGGACCTGGCCCAGCTGATCTATGACCTCAAGCAGATCAACCCGCGCTGTAAGGTGACGGTGAAACTGGTGGCCTCTAGCGGAGTGGGCACGATTGCCGCCGGTGTGGCCAAGGCCAAGGCGGATATCATCCTGATTTCGGGTCACAACGGCGGCACTGGTGCCAGCCCTGCGACCTCGATCAAATATGCGGGTCTGCCCTGGGAGATGGGTCTGACCGAAGCGCATCAGGTGCTCAGCATGAACAACCTGCGCGACCGCGTGACCCTGCGGACCGATGGGGGTCTGCGCACGGGCCGTGACATTGTCATGGCGGCGATGTTGGGGGCCGAGGAATACGGGATTGGCACTGCGGCATTGATCGCCATGGGCTGTATCATGGTGCGCCAGTGTCAGAGCAACACCTGCCCTGTCGGGGTCTGTACGCAGGACGAAGCGCTGCGCGACAAGTTCACCGGCAATGCGGATAAGGTTGTGAACCTGATCACCTTCTATGCCACCGAAGTGCGCGAGATTCTGGCCAGCATCGGGGCGCGGTCCTTGGATGATGTGATTGGCCGTGCGGATCTGCTGACGCAGGTGTCACGCGGTTCTGCGCATCTGGATGATCTGGACCTGAACCCGCTGTTGATCACGGTCGATGGGGCGCATGACAACGTCTATGACCGCGACAAGCCGCGCAACCCGGTGCTGGATACGCTGGATGCGCAGATCGTCAAGGATGCCGCGCGCTTCCTGGAGGATGGCGAAAAGATGCAGCTGTCCTATGCGGTGCAGAACACGCACCGGACCGTGGGCACGCGGGTGTCGAGCCATATCGTCAAGAAATTCGGCATGCGCAACAGTTTGCAGCCAGATCACCTGACGGTGAAACTGACCGGGTCGCCGGTCCGATCGCTGGGTGCCTTTGCGGCACCGGGGCTGAAGCTGGAAGTGTCGGGCGATGCCAATGACTATGTTGGCAAGGGTCTGTCGGGGGGCACGATTGTTGTGCGCCCGTCGATGGCCAGCAGCATTGTCGCGGCTGACAATACGATCATTGGCAACACCGTTCTATACGGGGCGACCGATGGTTATCTGTTTGCCGCCGGACGTGCCGGTGAACGATTTGCGGTGCGCAATTCGGGTGCCAAGGTGGTGATCGAGGGCTGCGGCAGCAACGGTTGTGAATATATGACCGGCGGTGTTGCGGTGATCCTGGGGTCGATCGGTGCGAACTTTGGTGCCGGTATGACGGGTGGCATGGCCTATCTGTACGATCCACAGGGCAAGGCCCCTGCGATGATGAACCACGAGACATTGGTCAGCTGTCCGGTGACCGTGGATCATTGGATGGGTCAGCTGAAAGACCTGCTGGAGCGGCATCTGAAAGAGACCAACAGCCGCAGGGCTGCGGATATCCTGCAGCATTGGGACACGGAGAAGCATAATTTCTTGCAGATCTGCCCCAAAGAGATGCTGATCCATATCCCGGCCCCCTTGAGCTATGAAGAGGCGGCAATGCCGGCGGAGTGATGACATGGCCCGACCCGGCCGTCGTATCCGGGTTGGGCCAATCTGCCCTGACTGACGATCTTGGGCGTTCACAAGAACGGCGCTGACCCCTATAGCTGGGGCATGGCGCAGGCAAAGAAAACATCGAAAAAGACCAAGGTGCAGGGCATCACATGGCGACAGCGCCTGCGGCGCGTGCTGCTGCGCGCGGTGTCGGTGGTGTTCTTGATCGCTGTGGTGCTGGTGGTGCTGGGTGCAGTGTTCAACCCGCCCACGACGGCCTATATGTTTTCCGAGGGTCGCAGGCTGGGCGAGGTAAAGCAGACATGGGTGTCGCTGGACCAGGTGGCCCCGGTCATGGTGCGGTCAGCCGTGGCGGCGGAGGACGCGAATTTCTGCCAACATTGGGGGTTTGACCTGGTGGCGATCAAACTGGCGATTGCCGAAGGATCGTCGCGCGGGGCCTCTACCATCAGCCAGCAGACGGTCAAGAATGTCTATCTGTGGCATGGCCGGGCCTGGGTGCGCAAAGCGGCCGAGGCGCTGATCACCCCCTTGGTCGAGGCGGTCTGGTCCAAGCGGCGGATCATCGAGGTCTATCTGAACATCGCGGAATTTGACGAGGGCGTTTTCGGCGTGGAGGCGGCGGCGCGGCACTACTTTGGCGTGGCGGCGGCGGATTTGTCGGCGACGCAGGCGGCAAGGCTGGCGGCGATCCTGCCGTCGCCCAAGACGCGATCGGCCTCAAGGCCCAGCAGCTATGTCCGCCAAAGGGCCCAGCAGGTGCGCGACGGTGCCGCGACAATCCGCAAGGATGGGCGTTCGGCCTGTTTCGAGAGTTGAATTGCCCCGCCAGAGAGGGCATTGAGAAGGGTAAGTTCACCAAATCAAGGTCATTGTGATGGCGCGTTTGTTTCACGTTCCCCTTTCTCCGTTCTGCCGGAAGGTTCGTTTGAGCCTGGCGGAGAAGAAGATCGAAGTGGAATTGGTCGAGGAACGTTATTGGGAGCAGGACCCCGATTTCATGCGCCGCAACCCTGCGGGCAAGGTGCCGGTGCTGCGGCTGGATGGCATCATGATGTCGGAGAGTGCCGCGATCTGTGAATATATCGAAGAGACCCGGCCAGAGCCGTCGCTGATGCCCACCGACCCCGCCGAGCGGCTGGAAGTGCGCCGGTTGGTCAATTGGTTCGACGACAAGTTTCATACCGAGGTCACGTCGAAGCTGCTGTATGAGCGGGTCAACAAGAAGATGATGAAGATGGGCTATCCCGACAGCGCCAATGTCAAGGCGGGTGCCAAGGCGATCAAGTATCATCTGGATTACATGGCATGGCTGCTGGATCATCGCCGCTGGCTGGCGGGGGATGTCATGACGCTGGCGGATTTTGCGGCGGCGGCGCATTTGTCGTCGTTGGATTATATCTCTGACGTGGATTGGAACCGGTCAGATGCGGTCAAGGACTGGTATGCCAAGATCAAGTCAAGGCCCGCGTTTCGGGCGCTGCTGGCGGATCAGGTGTCGGGATTTCCGCCACCCCGGCATTACAATGATCTGGATTTCTGAAGGTCTGCGTTTTCGCGGTGACGTTCTGCGCGGGGAGGGGCCTGTGCACAGGTATTTAAGGCCAAAAAGAGAATGGACCTGAAAGCAAAGCTGGTTGAACAGGCGCTGGCCGAAGGGTTCGTGGCCTGCCGGGTGTGCCGCCCCTGGGATGTGCCCGAGGTGCCGGGCCGGTTGGCGGATTTCGTGGCGGCCGGGTATCATGGGCAGATGGGCTGGATGGAAGAGCGGATGGGCTGGCGGGGGAACCCGGCGGCGCTGTGGCCCGAGGCGAGATCGGTGATCATGCTGGCGGAGAGTTATGCGCCGCGCCATGATCCGTTGGCGGTGCTGGATCAGCCCGGCAAGGGTGCGGTATCGGTCTATGCGCAGGGGCGGGATTATCATGATGTGGTCAAGAAGAGGCTGAAGCGCCTGGCGCGGTGGCTGATTGAGCAGGCGCCTTGCGAGGTCAAGGTCTTTGTGGATACGGCACCGGTGCCGGAGAAGGCATTGGCGCAGGCGGCGGGGCTGGGGTGGCAGGGTAAACATACCAATGTTTTGAGCCGGGATTGGGGCAATTGGGCCTTTTTAGGCTCTGTTTTCACCACGCTTGAGCTGGCGGCGGATGCGCCGGAGGTGGATCATTGCGGGAGTTGCAGGGCTTGTCAGGATGTCTGTCCGACGGATGCGTTTCCGGCCCCCTACAGGCTGGATGCGCGGCGGTGCATTTCATATCTGACGATTGAGCATTCCGGGCCTGTGGACCTGGAGTTGCGGGCCAGGATGGGCAACCGGATTTATGGCTGTGACGATTGTCTGGCGGTTTGTCCGTGGAACAAGTTCGCGGTTGCGGCCAGTGACATGCGCTATCATGGCCGGGAGGTAGCGCCGTCTGATCTGGCGGATCTGGCGGGGTTGGATGATGCGGCGTTCAGGGCGCGGTTTTCGGGATCACCGATCAAGCGGATCGGGCGGGACCGGTTTGTGCGCAATGTGCTTTATGCGATTGGCAATTCCGGCATGCCCGCTTTGGCACCTGTTGCGCGGGGGCTGGTTGAGGATGCGGATGCTGCTGTGGCGGATGCGGCGCGTTGGGCGGTGGCGCGGTTGGCGGTATCGTGACGCAATTGGGCTGGCATGTCCGGGATTTGGCCTTACACCACTGCTAGACGGACAAGGAGAACCTCATGGCGTTGCTTTTGGGTGTGGATACGGGCGGGACCTATACGGATGCGGTATTGATCCGCGATGAGGAGGTGGTCATCGCCTCGGCCAAGTCGCTGACCACGCGGCATGATCTGGCGATTGGTGTGGGGGCGGCTGTGCGTGCTGTGCTGGCGGAGGCGGGCGTGGCGGCGGCGGATGTGGCGATGGCGTCCTTGTCCACGACGCTGGCCACCAATGCGCTGGTTGAGGGGCAGGGCGGGCGCGTGGCGCTGATCTATATCGGGTTTCGCGAAAAGGATCTGGCCAGCCATGGGTTGGCCGAAGCCTTGAAGGGCGATCCCGCGCTGGTTCTTGAGGGAGGCCACAACCATGCGGGCGGTGAGGCCAGACCGTTGGATGAGGCGGGGCTAATCGCCTTTTTAGAGACGCATAAGGATGATGTGAGCGGCTTTGCCGTGGCCAGCCAGTTTGCCACGCGCAATCCCGCGCACGAGCTGCGGGCGGCGGCATTGGTCACGCAGATGACGGGCAAGCCTGTATCGGCCTCGCATCAGTTGTCGGCCAAGCTGAATGGGCCGAAGCGTGCGATGACCGCCGTGCTGAATGCGCGGTTGATTGGGATGATCGACCGGTTGATCGGTCGGGCAGAGGATACGTTGATTGGGCTGGGGATCACCGCGCCCTTGATGGTGGTGCGCGGCGATGGTGCGTTGATTTCATCGGCGCAGGCACGCGAGCGGCCGATCGAGACGATCCTGAGCGGGCCTGCCGCGTCCATCGTTGGGGCGCGCTGGATGACCGGGGCGGATCTGGCGCTGGTCAGCGATATTGGCGGGACGACAACGGATGTGGCCCTGTTGAAGGGCGGGCGTCCGATGATTGATCCGGCGGGGGCGCGGGTCGGTCCCTATCGGACCATGGTCGAGGCTGTGGCGATGCGCACCACCGGGCTGGGCGGTGACAGCGAGGTGCATTTCATTTCTGAAGGTCTGCAGGGCGGTGTGACGCTGGGGCCGAAACGGGTCTTGCCGATTTCATTGATCGCGGTCGAAGCGCCGGATGTGGTGCACCGGGCGCTGGATACGCAGCTGCGGTCGGTCACCCCCGGAGAGCATGACGGGCGTTTTGTGCGGGCCGTGGCGGGGATGAGCCAAGAGGGCATCGGGCCGCGTGAGGCGGAGCTGTTGGCGCGGATTGGCGAGGGGGTGCATCCACTGGGTGATGTGCTGCGGGCGCGGATCGAACAGGGCGCGTTGAAGCGGCTGGTGGAGCGGGGGCTGGTGCAGCTGGCCGGGGTGACGCCATCGGATGCCAGCCATGTGCTGGGCCGGGTGATGGAATGGGATACGGGGGCGGCGCGCAAGGGGCTGCAATTGTTCGGACGCCGCAGGACCGGATCGGGCAACGTGCTGTCCAACAACGAGGAAGACGTGGCGCGGATGATCGTGGACCGGCTGACCCATCAAACCGGATTGGCCCTGTTAGAGACTGCTTTTGCCGAGGAAGAGCAGGGTTTTGACGCAGAACCCGAAGTATTGGCGCGGCATATGTTGATGCAGCGCGGGATGGCGGGGCACCGCGGGTTGGTCAAGCTGGAGACGGGATTGAGCGTGCCTGTTGTCGGGCTGGGCGCATCGGCACCGTCGTATTATCCGGCGGTTGGCGAATTGCTGGGTTGTGAGATGATCCTGCCGCAATATGCCGGGGTGGCCAATGCGATCGGCGCTGTGGTGGGCCGGGTGACCATGCGCCAAAGCGGCACGATCACCTCGCCCAGCGAGGGGAAATACCGGGTGCATCTGGTCGAGGGGCCGCAGGATTTCGGTGATCAGCATGCGGCGCTGGATATGTTGGAAGAGGTTCTGCGCCGCGCCGCCATTGCGGATGCGCAGGCGGCGGGTGCCGAGGATATTCAGGTCAGCGTGGCGCGCGACATCCGCACCGCCGGGATAGAGAGCCGGGAAGTGTTCGTGGAGGCGGTGCTGACGGTTGAGGCGGCAGGGCGGCCACGGGTGGCGGTATAGGTGCCGCGCGCGATTTGGCGTGGATCAGATGACGACATCAAGGGTTGCGATTTCGCCGCCCTGATCGGTGGGTTCAAACACCATTGAAACCGCCTGGGCCTGTGGGTCTGACATGCGGTTGAACAGGCGGTCCTGCCGGTTGGCCGGATGCCCGTCGATATAGAACTGCGTGGTCAGGATCTCTTGGGTTTTGTCAAAGACCTTGACGTGAATATGCGGGGTGCGGCCGGGGTAGGTGACCGGTTTGATGGTGCGAAAGACATAGCGACCGTCCGCGTCGGTGATGTCATGTCCAAACCCCTGAAAGGCCGGATCGAAGGGGATGGATTGGCGGTCACCACTGTGAAGGTATTTGCCGTTGGTATCGCATTGCCAGATTTCAATCCGGTGACCGGCCCGCGGCGCGCCGGTCTGGTCCAGGATACGCCCTGTGAGGGTGATCACCTCACCGCCGGCTTCTTGGACGGCACCGATGAGTTTGACCAGATCATTGTCCACATCGGCGCGGCGCATGGAGGCTGTGGGATAGAACGGCCCTTCCATTGCGCGGGGTGTCAGGCCAGCGGCGGACAGGGGTTTGGCGAGCGCTGACAAGCCCAATGCAGCAAAGGCGCGGGTGATCAGGCTGCGGCGGGTCGGGGTGTTGTCTGTCATGTGCTGGAGGCTCCGGTTGAAGGCAATTTGGTATGACACGCAACTGGGCGGAGTTTCCGTCGCGATTTGCGGCAGAAATTTTGGTTTTGGCGGGGGGGTGGTGTGTTTTGGCTACCCCGGATGGGGTAGCCGATGTTGTCACTCTGCCGCAGCGCGTTTGGGCAGGACCCAATCGGCGCGGGGGAAGTGGCAGGTATAGCCGTTTGGAATGCGCTCAAGATAGTCTTGATGCTCTGGCTCGGCCTCCCAGAAATCGCTGACGGGTTCGACTTCGGTGACGACCTTGCCTGGCCAGAGGCCCGAGGCTTCGACGTCAGCGATTGTGTCGAGTGCCACGGCTTTCTGGTCTTCGTTTTCATAGTAGATCGCTGAACGGTAGCTCATGCCCCGGTCATTGCCCTGGCGGTTGAGCGTGGTCGGATCGTGGATCTGAAAGAAGAATTCAAGCTGTTCGCGGTAGGATGTCTTGGCGGGGTCAAAGATCACTTCGATCGCTTCGGCATGGGTGCCGTGGTTGCGATAGGTGGCATTGGGCACGTCGCCGCCCGAATATCCCACACGGGTCGAGATGACGCCGGGGCGGCGGCGGATCAGGTCTTGCATGCCCCAGAAACATCCTCCGGCCAGTACTGCGCGTTCTGTTGTCATGTCACGTCCTCCACTTGGTTGATGTAGTCGCCATAGCCTTCGGCTTCCATGTCGTCGCGGTGGACGAAACGCAGCGAGGCCGAGTTGATGCAGTAGCGCAGGCCGCCACGGTCCGGCGGGCCGTCGGGAAAGACGTGGCCGAGGTGGCTGTCGCCGTGTTTGCTGCGCACTTCGGTGCGGATCATGCCCAGCGATGTGTCGCGCAATTCGGTGACGTTTTCGATGGCTTTGGTAAAGCTGGGCCAGCCGCAGCCGGATTCGTATTTGTCGGCAGAGGCAAAAAGGGGTTCGCCGCTGACGATATCGACGTAGATGCCCGGCTCTTTGTTATAGAGCAGTTTGCCGGTGCCGGGGCGTTCGGTGCCGCTTTTTTGGGTGACGTAGAATTCTTCGGGCGAGAGGGCGGCAAGCGCCTCTGGGCTTTTTTCGTAATGGGCCATGGTGCCTCCGTAGTGTGGTGTCAGGGCATTAGATGGGGTGAAAGGCGAAAATTCAAAGCCTTTGTGACAGGTCGTGCACTTCAACGTGAACTAAACGGGTGTCTCGTGCGTTGGGGTGGTATAGTTGGAGGTGTGCTATGCGCGTGATCATGATACTGCTTTTGAACCTGATTGTTGGAGGAACCGCAATGGCGGCACCAAGAGACGTTAGTTTTTCCAATATTGATGGGGGAACATTGAACCTGAGCCAATGGGCGGGTCAGCCGATATTGGTGGTCAATACCGCATCGCAATGCGGCTTTACGCGGCAGTACAGCGGGCTGCAGGAACTGTATGATACCTACAAGGACCGTGGGCTGGTGGTGCTGGCGGTGCCGTCGGATGACTTTAACCAGGAATTGGATAGTGCGGCGGCGGTCAAGGATTTCTGCGAGATCACATTCGGTCTGGACCTGCCTATGACCGATATCACCCATGTCAAAGGCACCAGCGCGCATCCGTTTTACCAGGCGGTCAAAGCCGAGACGGGGTTCGCGCCGGGCTGGAATTTCAACAAGGTGCTGATCGCACCGGATGGCAAGGTTGCGGGCACCTGGGGTGCCACGACCAAGCCCACATCGCGCAGTATCACGCGCGCGGTTGAGGCATTGCTGGACTAGGCACCGGTCGGTAGGCTGCCGGTAAAGGAGCCTGCCGATGTCTGACCAAGAGCCTGATCTGAATGCCGCCTATGCGCTGGAGACGCCGGAGGACAACCGGCGGCTTTATGCGCAATGGGCCACGACCTATGACCAGACATTCGCGGAACGTATGGAATACCGGCTGCCCCGCATTGTGGCGCTGGTGCTGGCCGAGGTGTTTGCGGGGCCGGGGCCTGTTCTGGATGTGGGTGCCGGTACCGGGCTGGTCGCGCAGAACATGTTGATGCGGTCGATGTTCGAGACTGATGCGCTGGATATATCCGCTGACATGCTGGCGGTTGCCATGGCCAAGGGCCTTTATGCCCGCGCGATCGAGGCGGATCTGTCCGGGCCGCTGGACCTGCCGGATGAGACCTATGGCGCGGTGGTAAGTGCGGGGACATTCACCCATGGGCATGTCGGGCCCGATGCCTTGGACGAATTGCTGCGGGTTGCGCGCAAGGGTGCTGTTTTCGTGCTGAGCATCAATGCCGCGGATTTTGAGGCGCGGGGGTTTGCCGCCAAATTCGCCGCGTTAGAGCCTGTTATTGACCGTGTTGAGCACCGGGTCGTGAATATCTATGGGCCGGGTGCGGAGGCCGCGCATCAAGATGATCAGGCCCATATCGCCGTGTTCTGGAAGCGGTGATTGCCCCCTTGCGGCACTCTTTGTTGATCTGGATCAGGGAAGTGGCCCGGGTGTTGTGCCATATAGGGGTCGCGAACCCGGCGCGTTTTCGAAAGAACCCTGAGCCCCTTGGCCTTGGTTCAAATCAAGGATTTCGACCTGTTGAGCGGTGCGCGATGGATCAGGTATTTCGACAGACGCGTTGGTTCGAAGGATCAAATATGGAGGGGGTAGGATGCTGGATATTGCGACGTCAAAGGTTATCCAAATCATCGAATATGGCCATGAGATTGAGCGGGCGAAGTCCGAGCTGCTTGGTTTTCTGGAAACCTTGAATGTTGATGAACAGGCAAGCCTGATTGCGATCATGTGGGTCGGGCGAGAAAGCTTTGCGCCCGAAGACGTGCGGGAGGCGGTAGAGACCGCCAGACGCGAGGCGGTCACACCAACGGCGGATTATCTGATCGGGACACCGCATTTTCCGGACCATCTGGCGGCGGGTCTGGAATTGCTGGGACTGGCCGAAGAGGATGCCCTTTAGCGGGACCGGTTCTTGGCTGTATCGGCCCAGAGCACCTTGCCGTCCGAGGCTTCCATGCCTGGCGGGTTGCCATAGGCCGCGCGGTAACTTTTGGAGAAATGCGACAGGGATTGAAAGCCGCAGGCGACGCAGACATCAGTCACGCTGAGGTCGGTCTGGCGCAGCAGGTTGCGGGCCTTTTCCAGCCGCAGATGCAGGTAATACCGTTTGGGCGAGGTGGAGAGATATTTGGCGAACAGCCGCTCCAATTGCCGGGTGGACAGGTTTACCACCTTGGAGATTTCATCGGGGCGCAGCGGATCTTCGAGGTTGTTTTCCATGATTTGCAGGGTCAGCAGCAGCTTGGGATTGCGCACTTCGGGGCGCGATTGCAAGGACATGCGCTGTCCCTGGCTATGGGCGCGCGGCACGGTATAGACCAGTTGGTCGGCCACCCATGTGGCCAGTTCAACCCCGTAGTCCGCATGAACGCGGGACAGCATCAGATCCATCGAGGCCGCACCGCCCGCAGTGGTAAAGACCCGGCCATCCACGGTGAACAGCGTGTCTTCCATGATCACATCGGGCAGCATTTCGGCAAGCGCGGTCTTGTATTCCCAATGGGTCGTGACCCGTTTGCCCCCAATGAGCCCGGCCTGCGCCAGCGTATAGGTCCCCGAGGAGAGCGCGCCGTAGTCCATGCCCTTGCGGGTTTCGCGGCGCAGCCAGTTCAGGACCGCCTTTGTGCTGCCCCGCCCTGCGTTTTCGCCTGCGCAGACCACGAGGGTTTCGTTGCGGTCCAGACTGGGAAGGGCGGCGTCGGTGTCAATGCGCACGCCGTTATAGGCGGCGACGGGACCGCCGCCTTCTGAGATCAGCCGCCAGGAATAGAATTTGCGGCCGGAAGGGTGGTGGTTGGCCAGTGACAGGCAATCCAGCGCACAAGAGAAACCCAGCGTTGAAAAGCCGGGGATCAGCAAAAAGGCATATGCCTTTGGGGGGGTATTGGGGCCATCAGGTGTCATTGGGGCCATTTAGACATGTATCGTGGTCATTTGGGAGGCCGATCTGCGGCATGCGAGGCGTATTCAGGCCTTGCCCTGACGCGAGATCTGGACCGCCAGAATGCCAGCGGCGATGATCACGACGCCCAGGATATCGCGGGCCCCCAGTGGTTCGGACAGCAGCAGGGCGGCGACGGCCACGCCAAAGAACGGGTTGAGGAAGTGGAAGGTGGCGGCACGGGTGGCCCCCACGCGATTGACCAGCCAGAACCAGATGATCGTCGCGGCCAGGCCCGGCACCAGGCAGGTGTAGGTAAAGGCAAACAGCAGCGGCCAGGATGGGTCAAGACGGGGCGTTTCAAACAAGAAGGTTGCCATGGCAAGGGTCACGCAGCCGACCAGCATTTGCAGGCCCACGATCATCAGGAAATTCCCCCCCGAAGTGGCACCGCGCACCAGCAGTGTCGCCGCGCTGAGGGCCAGCACGCCCACCACGCAGAGCGCCACGCCGACCATGTCGACGCCACCGCTGAGCCGTGCACCCATAATGATGGCCACGCCGATGACACCTGCCACCAGCCCCGCCAGCCCAAGTGGTTTGAGCTTTTCGCCCAAAAAGGCCCAGACGGCAAAGCCCACGATCAGTGGCATGGTCGATGCGATGATCGCCGCCAGCGAGGCCTGGATGGTTTGCATCGCGACGAAATTCAGGCCCAGATAGACGGCGTTTTGCAGGATGCCAAAGACGATGGTGGCCCGCCACTGCGCGGGGGTCAGGCGCATGGACTGCCCCAGCGCCAGGGCGATCCCGACCCCCAGCAGCCCAGAGATCAGATACCGCAAGGACAGGGCAAAGAGCGGTGACATGTCCGCCACGATGATGCGCGCCGATGTAAAGGCCGAGGACCACATCATGGCAAAGACAATGCCCATGAGAATTGCCTTGATGTCCATGGTGCCTGCTCTCCTGCGCTGCGCTGTGCGACCTTTCCCCAGATCGGGGGCAAGGGCAAGGGAGCAGGCCCTTGCAAAGATGCGCGAACGGTGAGGATGGTGGTGCCATGCAAAAAGGGGCCACCCGGAAGGTGACCCCTTTCGCGCTGTTGGCAGCTGGTTTGGCTTAGCCGTTCACGCTGTCTTTGAGCGCTTTGGCGATGGTCATTTTCACGACCTTATCCGCCTCTTTCTTGAATTGCTCGCCGGTTGCCGGGTTGCGGACCATACGCTCTGGACGCTCGCGGCAGTAGATTTTGCCAACGCCGGGCAGGGTCACGGCACCGCCGCCGGACACTTCGTTGGTGATCAGGTTGCAAACGGCATCAAGTGCTGCGCTTGCGGATTTCTTGTCGGAACCCATCTCTTCTGCCAGTGCGGCGACGAGCTGAGTCTTTGTCATTGGTTTGCTTGCCATGTTCTTTTTCTCCTTAGACCGCCCGATGTTGGGCCTCCTGTGCAGAAAGTAACGGTATGTTGTAGGGTAACACAACGAATATTGAGCCGGAAAACCCTGAAAACAGCTATTTTTGGCGGTTTTTTCGGGATTGGCGGCTGTCAGAGGAAGGCGGTTTCGTCAAAAGAGCGCAATTTCCTGCTGTGGATGCGTTCCAGCGGGGTGGAGCGCAGCAGTTCCATGGCGCGGATTCCGATCATGAGATGGCGTGAAACCTGGGTTTTATAGAAGTCAGAGGCCATGCCGGGCAGCTTTAGCTCTCCGTGCAGGGGTTTGTCAGAGACGCAGAGCAAGGTGCCATAGGGCACGCGGAAACGGTAGCCGTTGGCGGCGATTGTCGCGCTTTCCATGTCCAGGGCGATGGCGCGGGATTGGGACAGGCGCTGCACCGGGCCGGATTGGTCGCGCAGCTCCCAGTTGCGGTTGTCGATCGTGGCGACCGTGCCGGTGCGCATGATGCGCTTCAGCTCATACCCTTCCAGTTGGGTGACCTGGGCCACGGCGCGTTCCAGTGCGATCTGGATTTCGGCCAGCGCGGGGATCGGGACCCAGACGGGCAGGTCATCATCCAGCACGTGATCTTCGCGCAGGTAGGCATGGGCCAGGACAAAATCGCCCAAGGCCTGTGTGTTGCGCAGCCCTGCGCAGTGCCCCACCATCAGCCAGGCATGGGGGCGCAGCACGGCGATATGGTCGGTCGCGGTTTTGGCATTCGAGGGGCCGACGCCGATGTTGACCAGCGTGATGCCCGAGCCATCGGCGCGTTTGAGGTGATAGGTCGGCATTTGCGGGGTCTTGGGGCTGGCTGGCAGGGGCGCGTCGCCATCGGTGATCTCCGCGTTGCCGGTTGAGACAAAGGAGGTATAGCCGCTGTCTGGGTCTTTCAGCTGGGCGCGGGCGAAATCCTCAAACTCGGTCACGTAGAACTGGTAGTTGGTAAAGAGCACGTGACATTGGAAATGCTCAGGATCGGTGGCGGTGTAATGGGCCAGCCGCGCCAGTGAGTAATCCACGCGCTGGGCGGTGAAGGGTGCCAGAGGGCGGATGTCATCGACCGGGGGCTGGGTGCCGTTGACGATGTCATCATTGGTGGTCGACAGGTCGGGCACGTCAAACAGATCGCGCAGGGTGAAATCAGCCGCGCCGTCCTGAGGGATGTTGGCGGCATTGTCACCGGTCACGGCAAAGTGGATCGGCATCGGCGTGTCCGAGATGCCGATGATCACCGGCTGGTCGTGGTTTTCGATCAGCAGGCCGATTTGCTGGATCAGATAGTTCCGGAACAGATCGGGCCGGGTGATCGTTGCCGAAAAGGTGCCCGGCGATGAGACATGGCCAAAGCTGAGGCGGCTGTCGACCTGCGCAAAAGACTGGGTGCGAAAGGTGATTTGGGGATAGAAGGCGCGGATGCGGGTATCGGCGGGCGGCTGTTCCAGCACGCGGGCGAAATGGTCGCGCAGGAAATCGGTGGCCTGTGTATAGAGCATGGTCAGCCGGTCCACGGCGGCGGTGGCATCGGTGAATTGTTCGGGCGATGGCGCGTCGGGGGTGAGAATTTTGCTCATGTTTGTGGCTCTAATACGGGGATAAATTCAAATGTGCGCACGTCGACCAGCCCCAGATCCGAGATGCGCAGTTCGGGGATCACCACGAGGGCCAGCAGGGAATGTTGCATATAGGCGTTGTTTAGGGTGCAGCCGCAATCGCGCATGGCCTGCATCATCTGGTCGGCCTTGGCGGCGACCTGGGCGGCGGGCTGGTCTGACATCAGGCCCGCGATGGGCAGTTCCAGCAGGGCCAGTTCCGCGCCCTCGCGGTAGATGGTGATGCCGCCGCCGACCTCGCGCAGGCGGTTGGCGGCCAGCGCCATCTGGTCGGTATCGGTGCCCACCACGATCATGTGGTGGCTGTCATGGGCCACGGTTGAGGCCATGGCCATTTTGCCTGTGTAGCCAAAGCCCGAGACAAAGGCATTGACCACGCCGCCGGTGGCGCGGTGGCGTTCGACCAGCGCGATCTGGGCGACCTCGCCGCTTGGCTGCACCCGGCCATCGGTCACGGGCAGTTCGAATTTGAGGGCGCGGGTGGGGGCCTGGTTTTCAACCACGCCAATCACATTGGCGGTGACGGCATTGGCCCCGGCGGGGGCGGTGATCTGAAAGTCAGCGCCGGTCAGGGTCTTGCCCATGTTCACGGTTTGGCGCGCGGTATCGGGCCAGTTGTAATGGGGGCAATCCACCAGACAGACGCCGTCCTGTGCCACGATCTGGCCGCGCGCGATGACGGTTTCGATCGGCAGAGAGGTGAGGTCGGAGGTCAGGATCACATCCGCGCGCCGCCCCGGAGTGAGCGACCCGATGTCGCGTTCCAGACCAAAGTGGGTGGCGGTGTTGATCGTGGCCATTTGCAGCGCGATCAGCGGATCACAGCCGCAGTCGATGGCATGGCGCACCACGCGGTTCATATGGCCGTCATTCACCAATGTGCCGGAATGACAATCATCGGTGCACAGGATCATATTGCGCGGGTCCAGTCCCTTTTTGGTGATCGCGGTGATCTGGGTTTCCACGTCATACCAAGCCGAGCCGAGCCGGATCATTGCGCGCATCCCCTGACGCATCCGCGCTATGGCGTCTGCCTCACAGGTGCCCTCATGATCATCGGCAGGGCCACCGGCGACATAGGCGGCAAAGGCGGGTCCCAGATCGGGAGAGGCATAATGCCCGCCCACGGTCTTGCCTGCGCGTTGGGTGGCGGCGATCTCGGCCAGCATTTGCGGATCGGCGTTTGAGACACCGGGGAAGTTCATCATCTCGCCCAGACCGATGATGCCGGGCCATGCCATGGCTTCGGCCACATCCTCGGCGCTGATTTCAAATCCGGTGGTCTCCATCCCCGGGGCGGAGGGCGCGCAGGAGGGCATCTGGGTGAAAATGTTGATGGGCTGCATCAGCGCCTCATCATGCATCATGCGCACGCCCTTGAGGCCCAGCACATTGGCGATCTCATGGGGGTCGGTGAACATGGATGTTGTGCCATGGGGGATCACGGCACGGGCAAATTCAGCCGGTGTCAGCATGCCGCTTTCGATATGCATATGGCCGTCGCACAGACCGGGGATCATATAGCGCCCCTGCGCGTCTATGATTTGGGTGTCGGGGCCACGGCAATGGCTGGCATCAGGGCCGACAAAGGCGATGCGCCCTGCGGTGATGGCGATGTCGTGACCGGGCAGCGCCTCACGGGTGTGAACGTTGACCCAAATGCCATTGGTGATGATCGTGTCAGCAGGGCTGCGGCCGGCAGCGGTGTTGACCAGTTGCGGGGCCAGATCGGCCCATGTGGGGAAAGATGCTTGCGTCATGTCCAAAGGTGCCACAGGGTTTGGGCAGGTTCAAGCGGTAGCGTTAACGGGGTGGCGTAAATGGGGTATGACACAATCAGCGCAGAGGATTTTGGTGCCAGCCTGCGGGGCATGGGGCTGAACCTGCTGGTGCGGGATGTGAAGGGCGAAGTCGCCTTTTTAGAGACTGTTTTTGGGATGAAGGCCTATCAGCCCACGGCGGATTTTGCGATCATGACTTATGGGGATCAGGTGTTTCAGCTGCACAGTGACGGGACCTATCACGCCAATCCGCTGCTGGCGCTGCTGCCTGAAAACCCGCCGCGCGGGGCGGGGATCGAGATCAGGCTGTATGACAGCGACCCCGAGCAGGCCTGTGTTAAGGCCGAAGCCGTCGGTGCCACGATATTGCAAGCGCCCAAAGACAAGCCACACGGGCTGCGCGAGGCCTATATTCTATGCGATAACGGGTATGCCTGGGTGCCGAGCAGACCGATCTAGACGATGCCGAAAAACCGCTGTGGTATTTCATAGATACTGCTGGATTTGGGCGGATCAAAATGATGCAGTTCATGGGATCTGGGCCGAAAGGTGTTTTGCATCATTTTGCGGTGCATTGAGAAATCAAAACTGCTGTCGATGTCACGTTCGGAAAACTCTTTGAATGTCGCATCATCATCGCGGTTGTTTCCAAACCATTGGCGGTTGGTTGTCGTTTCACGGACTTTGCTTACACCCTGCGCCTTTATCGCCTCGCCTCTGCGATCCAGCGTTTCGGCATAAAGATCAACGTCGCAATATTTCATATGAAACAGGTACAGGGAGGCAGGTGCATCCAGCGTTTCATGTGAGGCGAAATGGCCGCCCCTGGACAATTTGGTGGGGTGGCTGATGATACAGGGTTTTGAGTACCAAGAGTTTATTGTCGCAAAACGGCGTGGCCCGATGATGTGCGGTTCGATCCCGTCCTTTTCGCGGTCAGGCAGGTGCACGATTTCCAAACCAAATGCAGTGCGGACGGTGCGCGCCTTGGCCTTGGCCATGAAACTGCCCAGATCTTCGCCGCTTGCGGGATCGACGACGACAAATTCATCCACGTCTACCACGATGACATGGGTGAACCATTGCCGCAGCCCGGTCATCAGGTTGTTTTGCGTGCGCCAGCGTCTGGCAGTGAAACCGTTGGTGCGATTGTCCGGGATCGGGATCAGGTTGCAGCCTGCTGCGATTTCGCGCACTGCCTGCTGATTGCCGTGATTGATGATATACAGGGCTTCTTTGCCAAACAGGCCGCCATAATAGGACACGAATTTGCGCAGCATGACATTGTCATCGCGGACCATGGTGATCACACATACATTGTCCTGCATCGCATTCGCCCATCTTTTGTTTTGATTATTGAGGAAAGTATAGTTGGTTGGTCATGGCGATATAAAATGTAGCACCGGCGTCTTTCGGCAAGGGAGAGAAACGATATGAATGTCACGCAAATGAAACCGAACATGGATCATTGGCAGGAACGTGTCGATATGGCTGCGGCCTTTCGCTGGACCGCGCGGCTGGACATGCACGAAGGGGTGGCGAACCATTTTTCACTGGCGGTGAATGATGCGGGGACGCAGTTCCTGATGAACCCCAACCAGGTGCATTTCAGCCGGATCAAGGCCAGCGATCTGTTGCTGGTCGATGCCAATGACCCAGATACCCTGTCAGGACCGAATGCGCCTGATCCGACGGCCTGGGGCTTGCACGGCGGGGTGCACCGGGCCTGCAAACATGCGCGCTGTGTGATGCATGTGCATTCGATCTACGCCACTGTGCTGGCCTGCCTGCAAGACAGCCGCCTGCCGCCGATTGACCAGAACGCATGTACCTTTTTCAACCGTGTGGTGATTGACGAAGATTACGGCGGCTTGGCCTTTGAGGATGAGGGCGCGCGCTGTGCGCGGCTGCTGACGGACCCCAAGCAAAAGGTCATGGTTATGGGCTCTCATGGGGTGATGGTGATCGGTGACACCGTGGCGGATACGTTCAACCGGCTCTATTATTTTGAGCGGGCGGCAGAGACCTATATCAAGGCCTTGCAGACTGGTCTGCCGCTGCGCCGCATCCCCGATGACATCGCCGAAAAGACCGCGCAGGAGCTGGAGAATTATCCCGAACAGGACGCGCGGCACTTGGCGGAGCTGAAGGCTATCCTGGATGCAGAAGGGTCGGATTATGCGGGATAGGGGCGCCTGTCATGGCTGAATGGAACCATACCTCTGCAACGCCCATCGCGGTGTCGCCGCTGTGGCAATGGCCGCCCCGGCCGCTGCTGGTTCTGAAATGGTATGCCGATAGTTGGTTTTTCCTGACGATCAATATGGGCATTCTGGCCTTGGCGACGCTGAGTTACCTGTGGTTCAGCCCGACGCTGGAACAGAGCCTAACATGGGGCTTTTCCTGGGTTGCGCTGATTTTCCTGCGCAACTTTGTGCTGGTGGTGCTGATCGCGGGCGGGTTGCATTTGTGGTTCCACAAGTACCGGCTGCAAGAGGACAAGCTGAAATATGACCCGCGCCCTTTTCCGCGCAAGGGGCGGATGTACAGTTTCAATTCGCAGCTGTTGGACAATATGTTCTGGACGCTGGCCAGTGGCGTGACGATCTGGTCGGGGTTTGAGGCCTTGTTCTGGTGGCTGCTGGCCAATGGCTATGCGCCCTCAACCACCTTTGCGCAGACGCCCATTTGGTTTGTGGCGTTCTTTTTCGTGATTCCTGTATGGGAGAGCTTCTATTTCTACTGGATACACCGGTTGCTGCACAGCAATGCGCTGTACCGTTTTCATGCGCTGCATCATCGCAATACCGATATCGGGCCGTGGTCGGGGCTGTCGATGCATCCGGTGGAACATGGGTTCTATTTCGGCACGGTGATCATTCATCTGATCCTGCCCAGCCATCCGGTGCATTTGATCTTTCATCTGATGTTCTACGGGCTTTTGGCCATCACCTCGCATACCGGGTTTGAGGGGCTGTGGTTTCGCAATGCCAAACGGATCCATCTGGGCAATTTCCATCATCAGCTGCATCACCGGTTCTTTGAGGTGAACTATGGCAATCTGGATGTCCCTTGGGACAAGCTGTTCGGGTCGTTCCATGATGGCACGCCCGAGGGAAAGGCCCGAATGAAAGAAAGGTTGGCGGCGCGTAAATCTGTGTGATGCGTTGCGCGTGCAATAGGGATTGGGTTAACTGCGCGGCAAGAGATTTCAGGTAGGACCGTGCAGTATGAACATTCTTTTTGTGCATCAGAATATGCCGGGCCAATACCGCGAATTGGTGCAATGGCTGGCAGCGCAAAAGCAGCACAGGATCTATTTCATCACCCAAAGGGCAAAGCCCCCGGAAATGGTCGGTGTGGGCACCGCAGTCTACAAGGCGCACTATAGGCCCGGCAAGGACAGCTATGGGCTGTCCAAGGTGTGGGAGGAAGCGGTGGGTGCGGGATTTGGCGCCGCAACAGCAGCCAAGAAGCTGGAAGTCGACCATGGTTTCAAGCCCGATATCGTGATCGGCCATGTCGGCTGGGGCGAATTGACATTCTTCAAGCAGGTCTGGCGGGAAGTGCCGATCATCGGCTTTTTCGAATATTACTACAATATGGATGGCGGGCTGGTTGGCTATGACCCTGACGAGCCGATTTCGGCCCATGCGCCCTTTTTGATGCAGGCGCGCAATTCCGTGCCGCTGGCGAATATTGAGGTGGTGGATCAGGGCCATTGTCCGACCTATTGGCAGCGCGACCGTTTCCCGGCCAGTTTTCATGACCGGATGTATGTCTGCCATGACGGCATCAGGACCGATAAATTGCGGCCGCGGCCCGATGTTTCACTGCGGCTGGGGCGGCTGGACAAACCGTTGACGCGCAATGATGAGGTGCTGACCTATGTGTCCCGCAACCTGGAGCGCACGCGCGGGTTTCACAAATTCATGCGGGCCTTGCCGCGCATCATGCAAGAGCGGCCCAATGCACGCGTGCTGATCGTGGGCGGCAATGAGGTATCTTACGGTCCAAAATCCAAGAACGGCATGGGTCTGCGCGCCGAAATGGAAGCGGAACTGGCAGATCAGATTGACTGGAACAGGCTGCATTTTCTGGGGCGGGTTCCCTATAATGACTATCAAAAGCTGGTGCAGCTCAGCCGGTGCCACGTCTATCTGACGATGCCTTTTGTGCTGTCTTGGTCCTTGCTTGAATCCATGGCGATGGGGGCAACGATCGTGGCCTCAGACGTGGGGCCGGTGCAAGAAGCGATCACCCATGGCGAAACGGGCCTGCTGGTTGATTTCTTTGACACCGACGCGCTGGCCGAACAGGTGATTGAGGTTCTGGCAACACCCGAGAAATTCGCCCATCTGGGCAAGGCGGCGCGGGCGCATGTGGTTCGGGAATATGATTTTCTGACCAAATGCCTGCCCGAACATATCGCGCAGATCAATGCGCTGGTGCCTGCCGAAAAACGGATCAAAATGGGGTGATGGCCCCTTGTGATCAGCGGCGCGCGGGGGCATCTGACGGCAATGGATAAGATATTGTTTTCATTCGGCCATGGCTATAGCGCGCGTGCATTGGCCGCCCGGCTGATCCCGCAGGGCTGGCGGATTTTTGGCACTACGCGCAGTGCCGACAAGTGCGACGGTATTGCCGCCACCGGGGTGGAGCCGGTGCTGTGGCCGGGCGGGGATGTGGCCGGGGTGCTGGACCGGGCCACCCATCTGCTGATCTCTGCGGGGCCGGGGCCAGAGGGTGATCCGGTGCTGGCGGCATTCAGCGAACAGATCAGGACGATTGCGCCGAAACTGCGCTGGGCGGGATATTTGTCGACCACCGGGGTTTACGGGGATCATCAGGGCGGATGGGTCGATGAGGATACAGCGCTTGATCCGTCCACAAAACGCGGACAAGCGCGGGTCGAGGCGGAGGCCGCCTGGCAGGCCGTTCCGGACTTGCCGCTACATATTTTTCGATTGGCCGGTATTTATGGTCCCGGTCGCGGCCCCTTTGCCAAGGTGCGTAATGGCACGGCGCGCCGGATCATCAAGCAAGGGCAGGTGTTCAGCCGCATCCATGTGGATGATATCGCCCGCGCGCTGGAACTGTCGATGGCACGGCCCGACCCCGGCGCGATCTATAACCTGTGCGACGACGATCCTGCACCGCCCCAGGATGTGATCGGCCATGCCGCTGAATTGCTGGGCCTGCCGCTGCCCGAAGCGGTGGATTTCGAGGCCGCTGAAATGACGAAAATGGCCCGCAGCTTTTATGCGGAAAGCAAGAAAGTCCGCAACGACCGGATCAAGCAGGCGCTGGGCTGGCAGCCTGAATACCCCGATTACCGAAGCGGTCTGGCGGCGATGCTGCACGACGATCCCTGACCCATGGGCACCTATCCTAAGTCAGCCGGTACCGCGGCTTGCATATTCATCACGGCTGGTGCCGCGTGCCACTTTTTTGGCGGTGCGGCTGGCAGCATAAAGACGCAAACATCCATTATTTCGAAAGAAACATCGTGCAGCAGAAATTGAAAACCCTTCTGGAATCGCGCTATTTTGGCAATTTCATCATGGGCGTCATTATTTTCAACGCCATCCTTCTGGGGCTTGAGACTTCCAAGGAAGTGATGAAGGCTTTTGGGCCGCTGCTGGCCATCCTGGACACGCTGTGCCTTGCTATTTTCGTGAGTGAAATCGCGCTCAAGATGGTTGTCTACCGGTTGCGGTTCTTCAAGGACGGCTGGAACATCTTTGATTTCGTGATCGTCAGCATTGCGCTGGTCCCCGCGACACAGGGTCTGTCCGCGCTGCGGGCGCTGCGTATCCTGCGGGTGCTGCGGCTGATTTCAACCGCGCCGCGTTTGCGCCGGGTGGTCGAGGGGTTCATCACGGCCCTGCCGGGGATGGCGTCGGTATTTACGCTGATGGCTTTGATTTTCTACATCGGGGCGGTGATCGCGACCAAGTTGTTCGGCAACAGCTTTCCTGAATGGTTCGGGACATTGGGGCGGTCGGGCTATTCGCTGTTCCAGATCATGACGCTGGAAAGTTGGTCGATGGGGATCGTCCGGCCGGTGATGACGAAATATCCCTATGCCTGGGCCTTCTTCATCCCCTTCATCATGGTCACGACCTTTGCGGTGGTGAACCTGCTGGTAGGTCTAATCGTGAACTCCATGCAGGATGCCCATTCAGAGGAAAGCAACGCCGAAACAGGTGCCCACCGCGACGAGGTGACCGCGCGGTTGCGCAAGATCGAAGAGCGGCTGGATGCCCTGCTGGAACAGCAAGGCAAGGGATGACCAGTAAGGTGGACCCCCGGTCCACCTTCGTTTCAGGCGCGGCGCGCGTCGATGCGGGCGATGCCCAAGACATCCAGCACCTTTGCCTCGATCTGTTCCGCGTTCATGCCGGCAACCGCATACATATCCTCGGGAGAGGCCTGATCGATAAAGGTATCGGGCAGCACCATTGAACGGTACTTGAGTCCCGCGTCAAACACGCCCTCATCTGCCAACAGCTGCGCCACATGCGAACCAAAGCCGCCCACGGCCCCTTCCTCGATGGTGATCAGCGCCTCGTGATCGGCGGCCAGGTCCAGGATCATCTCGCGGTCCAGCGGCTTGGCAAAACGCGCATCCGCGATGGTGGGTGTGATCCCTTTGGCGGCCAGCGCCTCTGCGGCCTTTTCAACTTCGGCCAGCCGGGTGCCAAAGGACAAGAGCGCCACCCGGCTGCCCTTGGTTATGATGCGCCCCTTGCCGATCTCAATCGGAATGCCACGTTCGGGCATATCCACGCCCTTGCCTTCGCCACGGGGAAAACGGAATGCAATCGGGCCGTCATTATGGGCTGCTGCCGTTGCGACCATATGGGCCAGCTCTGCCTCATCTGCGGCTGCCATCACGACAAAACCCGGCAGATTGGCCAGAAAGGCCACGTCGAAAGCGCCGGCATGGGTCGCGCCATCCGCGCCGACCAATCCGGCGCGGTCGATGGCAAAACGCACCGGCAGGCGCTGGATCGCCACATCATGCACAACCTGGTCATAGCCACGCTGCAGAAAGGTCGAATACATCGCACAAAAGGGTTTCATCCCGCCTGCCGCAAGGGCAGCAGAAAAGGTCACGCCATGTTGTTCGGCAATGCCCACGTCAAAGCACCGCGAAGGATAGCGTTCAGCGAACAGGTTCAGCCCCGTGCCATCCGGCATCGCCGCCGTCACGGCACAGATCTTGTCATCCAGCGCCGCCTCTTGCAGCAATGCCTTGGCAAAGACCGATGTATAACTGGGCGCGTTGGAGGGCGCTTTTTTCTGTTCGCCGGTCACGACGTTGAACTTGGAGACGCCATGCCCCTTGTCACGTGCCGCTTCGGCGGGGGCATAGCCTTTGCCCTTCTTGGTCAGCACATGGATCAGGATCGGCCCGGTGGCGCGTTGTTTCACGGTGCGCAGAACCGGCAGCAGCTGGTTCAGGTCATGCCCGTCGATCGGCCCCAGATAGGAAAAGCCAAGCTGCTCGAACAAGGTGCCGCCCACGGCCATCCCCTTGAGCATATCCTTGGCGCGCTTTGCCCCTTCGCGGAATGGTTCGGGCAGCAGGCTGACAGCCCCTTTGGCAGCGGCCTTGAATTCCTGAAAGGGCGCTTCGGCGTAAAGACGGCTGAGATAGGATGACATCGCCCCGACGGGGGGGGCGATCGACATTTCATTGTCGTTCAGGATCACGATCATCCGCTTGCCCAGATGGCCCGCGTTGTTCATCGCCTCATAGGCCATGCCGGCGGACATGGATCCATCGCCGATCACGGCAATCGCATCGCCTGCCCCCTCGGGTGGGATGCCGCCCAGATCCCGCGCCACGGCAAAGCCGAGTGCGGCTGAAATAGAGGTGGAGGAATGCGCCGCCCCGAAAGGATCATAGGGCGATTCGCTGCGCTTGGTGAAACCGGACAGCCCGTCCTTTTGGCGCAGGGTGCGGATACGGTCGCGGCGTTCGGTCAGGATCTTGTGAGGGTAGCACTGATGCCCCACATCCCAGATGATCTTGTCGCGCGGCGCATCAAAGATGGCGTGCAAGGCAACGGTCAGCTCGACCACCCCAAGGCCCGCACCCAGATGCCCGCCCGTGACAGACACCGCAGAGACCGTTTCCGCACGCAATTCATGCGCCAGGCGGATCAGCTCGGGATCAGAAAATTGCTTGAGATCTGCAGGGCGGTCTACCCGGTCCAGCAGCGGGGTCTTGGGTCTGTCGGTCATGTCGGTCTTTCAATTCTTGCGGGCGATGACGAAACGGGCGGTGTCGCGCAATATCTCGGCATCTTGCCCGTAAACACTTAAGGCTTCGCAAGCGGATTGCACCAGCTCATCGGCGCGGCGTTTGGCCCCATCAAGCCCCAGAAGGGAGACAAAAGTGGCCTTGCCCGCCTGCGCATCCTTGCCGGTGGCCTTTCCCACGGTGGCCGCGTCGCCGGTAACGTCCAATATGTCATCGGCAATCTGAAACGCCAGCCCAAGGGCACTGGCATAGGCGGCCAGGGGGGCTGTGTCAGCCCCGGCCATGCGCGGACCGGCCATGGCGGACCAAGCGATCAGCGCACCGGTCTTGCCCTGCTGAAGGGCTGTGATCTGCGCAAGGGTCAAAGGGGCCGTGGCACTCTCGGCGGCAATGTCCAGCGCCTGACCCAACACCATGCCCTGCGCCCCCGACGCAATGGCCAGGCTGCGCGCCAGCCGGGCGCGGATCTCGCCACTGCCCACCTGGGGCGCTGTGACCATCTCAAAGGCGATGGTCTGCAAGGCGTCACCCGCCAGAACCGCAGTCGCTTCATCCCACTTGCGATGCACCGTGGGCAGGCCCCGGCGCAGGTCATCGTCATCCATGCAGGGCAGATCATCATGCACCAGCGAATAGGCGTGCAACGCCTCGATCGCCGCCGCAGGCCAGATCGCCGCCGCGGGGTCAATGCCATGCAGACGCGCCGTCTCAAGGACCAGAAAACCACGCAACCGCTTGCCGCCATTGGTGGCATGGGCCATGGCTTGAACCACGGGCACATTGTCCAACTGCGCCAATACATGGTTCAAATGCGCAGAAATTGCCGTCGCTGCCTGATCCAGCCTGTCCCGAAACATGCCGCCCTACAGCCCTTCGACGGGGGTGATCCCGGTGGGGTTGCCATCGCTGTCCAGCGTGATGGCGGCAACTTTTTCCTCGGCCTCTTTCAGCTTGGTCTCGCAGCGCGCCTTCAGCGCGGCACCGCGCTCATAAAGCGCAATACTTTCATCCAGGGCAACATCGCCGCGCTCCAGCTGGCCCAGAACTTTCTCAAGCTCGGCCATCGCGGTTTCAAAATTCATCTCTTCAATCGGTGTCTCGGACATGCATGCGCCTCATAACTCTCATTTCGCGCCACAATAAACGGGAACGCCGCTCTTCACCAGACGCGCTTTGCCTTCTCTTTTTGGCTTTAAATACCTTCCACCCTCCCGGCAGCCACGGACCCTGTCGGGATCAGGGGGCGCTGACCCTAGTCCGGGGCCAGCATATAGCCCGCCCCGCGGACGGTCTGCAGGTAGCGGGGTTGCTTTGGATTGTCCTCGATCTTGCGCCTCAGCCGGGTGATCTGCACGTCCACGGCGCGTTCTTGTGCCTGTCCCCGGTCGCGCCCCAGTTCCTCTACTAGTTTCGAGCGGGTGAGTGGTGCCCCGGGTTGGGCCGAGAAAATCTTCATCAATTGCATTTCGGTGGCGGTGAGCCTGACCAATTCGTCCCCCTGCCACATCTCACCACGTTCCAGATCATATCGGATTGCCCCCAGTGACAGCACCTTGGTGGCGGTGTCCTTGGCATGGGTGTCGGGCATACGGCGCAGGATCGCGTTGATCCTGAGAAGCAGCTCCTTGGGTTCAAATGGTTTGGACAAATAATCATCCGCCCCCGCTTCCAGCCCCTCGATGCGGTTGCCAGTCTCGCCTTTGGCAGTCAGCAACAGGATGGGCGTTTGCATGGTTTCGCGCAGGGAGGCGGTCAGGGTCAGGCCATCCTCGCCGGGCATCATGACGTCCAGTACGATCATGTCGAATTCCAGCCCCGACAGGATGCGCCTTGCATGCGCCGCGTCGCGGGCGGCTGTCACCAGGAACCCGTGGCGGATCAGGAATTTCTGCAACAGCGTCCGGATGCGTTCATCGTCGTCGACGATCAGCAGATGTGCGTCCATCTGGCTCATGTGCCACTCTCCCTCAGCTTGGCATAGCTGGCGCGCATCTCTGGGTCCATCATCGCCTCAAGCACGGTGCGAAACCCGGCCACGGCTTCTGGGCCGGCATCGCGAAATGCGGCCCGCAGCCGCGCGCGCTGCGCATCAGAGAGCTGTTGTTCCAATGCGCGGCCATCGTCTGTCAGGTACAAATGCCGCTCCCTTTTGTCATTTCGCCCTACCTTGCTTTGGACCAGACCATCCGAAATCAGCGTGCGCAACACACGGTTGAGTGACTGTTTTGTAACGCCCAGAATGTTCAGCAGGTTGTTCACGGTGGTGCCCGGTGCGCGGCCGATAAAGTGGATCGCCCGGTGATGGGCGCGGCCATAGGTCAGGTCTGCCAGGATGCGGTCAGGATCAGCGGTGAAGCCGCGATAGGCAAAGAACATCGCTTCGCTGCCCTGGCGCAGTTGTTCATCGGTCAGAAACAGCAGGCTGTCGCCCCTGACAGCAGAAGAATGGCGACCGTCAGCCATGCGGCCCTCCTCTTTCGGTTCGGGGTCAGTTTATGTCAGCCTTGTTGACACTCCAAGGATGAAACGCTAGGCAGCTTCAGCTTTTGCGACAGGAAGTGTCCGAACCGGACCTTTTTGCGCAACATTCATAAATTTTGCGGATCTTAAGGGGAAATACGATGGCAGGTGCATATGATGATCGGGACGGTCAGATCTGGATGGACGGCAAATTGGTCGATTGGCGTGATGCCAATGTGCATATTCTGACCCATGCGATGCATTATGCCTCTTCGGTTTTTGAGGGCGAGCGGGCCTATAACGGCAAGATTTTCAAAAGCCGGGAGCATTCAGAGCGGCTGAAGCGGTCGGCCAAGATGATCGACTTTGAAGTGCCATGGACGATTGATGAGATCGAGGCCGCCAAGGTCGAGGTATTGGCAGCCTCTGGTTTGCAGGACGCCTATGTCCGGGCCATCGCATGGCGCGGTGCAGGCGAGGACATGGGCGTGGCGTCTGCGCGCAACCCTGTCCGTCTGGCCATTGCCGCCTGGGAATGGGGTGCCTATTACGGCGATGCCAAAATGAAGGGGGCCAAGCTGGATATTTCCAAGTGGAAACGCCCCAGCCCCGAGACGATCCCCAGCCATGCCAAGGCGGCGGGTCTCTATATGATCTGCACCATGTCCAAACATGCCGCAGAGGCCAAGGGTTGTTCTGATGCGATGATGTTTGACTATCGCGGCTATGTGGCCGAGGCGACGGGCGCGAATATCTTTTTTGTCAAAGATGGCGAAGTGCATACGCCGGACCCGGATTGCTTTCTCAACGGGATCACCCGTCAGACGGTCATTGGGATGTTGCGCGAAAAAGGCATCACCGTGCACGAGCGTCACATCATGCCCGAAGAGCTGGAAGGTTTCGAGCAGTGCTGGCTGACCGGCACGGCGGCAGAAGTCACCCCGGTGGGGCAGATCGGCGATTACACCTTTGAGGTTGGCGCGATGACGCGCGACATTGCCGAAAGCTACGAAAAGCTGGTTCGGGCCTAGGTCCGACCCCAGTTCAGAAATGAGAAAAGGGCAGATCATTCTGCCCTTTTTTATGTGTTCAATCGCAAGGACGGCAGGCCGACGCCGGTGCTTTCAAAACCGCCATCTGCGGCGATGACCTGGCCGGTGACATAGCTGGCCTTGTCACTGCATAGAAAGGCGATGACTTCGCCGATTTCCTGTTCTGATCCATATCGGTTCAGCGGGATCGCGTCGTGATAGGCGTCGATGATGTCTTGGGTATGGACGGCCATGGCCAGTTTGGTGCGCACCGGGCCGGGGCAGACGCAATTGACGCGGATGCCGTATTCGCCCAGTTCGGCGGCCTGTTGTTTGCTCAGGTGGATCACGGCGGCCTTTGAGGTGCCATAGGCCACCCGCAGGGTTGAGGCCCGCAGCCCTGAGATAGAACCGATGTTGACGATCGCCCCAGAGGTTTCCTTCAACGCCGGGATCGCGGCCTGAGACATCAGGAAGACGCCATCAAGGTTGGTTTCCATCACCTTCCGCCAGCGGGCAAAATCGGTGTCTTCGATCGGGCCAAAGTCCGCCACGCCTGCATTGTTCACCAGCGCGTCCAGCCGCCCGAAATGGTCCAGACAATCGCGGATCGCCTGTGGGGCGGATTGCGGGTTGGAGACGTCATGAGCCAGTGTCAGCAGCGGGTTGTCAAATTGCGCGGCTGCAGTGGCCAGTTCATCGCTGTCCCGATCCAAAAGGGCCACACGCCAGCCTTGCCCGACCATCAGATGGGCGGTGGCAAGGCCGATACCGCGCGCGGCACCGGTGATCAGGGCGACCTTTTGCGGCTGGTCTGGCATGGTCAATAGTCCACGCCGCGCTGCGCCTTGATGCCTGCTTTGAACGGGTGTTTGACCTCTGTCATTTCGGTCACCAGATCGGCGTAGTCGCAGAGTGCCGGTTTGGCATCGCGGCCCGTCAGGATCACGCCGGTGCGTTTATCGCGCGCCTCAAGCCCTGCGATGACGTCCTCGACAGAGATATATTCATAACGCATCGCGATGTTGATTTCATCCATGACGATCAGGTCATAATCGCCGCTCTCCATCATCTCGCGGCCCTTGGCAAAGGCCGCTTGGGCGGCGGCGATGTCGCGGTCCTTGTCTTGGGTGTCACAGGTGAAACCTTCGCCCATGGTGTGCCAGGTGACCTCGCCCAGACGGTCAAAGAACTGGCGTTCGCCGGTTTTCCATTTGCCCTTGATGAACTGGACCACGCCGACCTTTTGTTTCCAGCCCAAGGCGCGCACGATGACGCCAAAGGCGGAAGAGGATTTACCCTTGCCCGCACCGGTATGGACCAGCACCAGACCCTTTTCAGGGTCTTGCAATTCGGCCACCCGGGCGCGTTGCTTGGTCTGGCGTTCCTGCATTTTGGCTTTGTGGTCTTGGGCGTCTGACATGTGATTTCCTAGCTTGGAGAGCCTGAAGGCGCGATACTTGGTTTTGATTTGCTGCGGTCCATGCCCAGCTGGCGTTCGCGCCAGATAATGAGCACGCCACCGGCAATGACAAGGGCTGCACCGATCAGAATGGTTGGTGTGGGAATTTCGCTAAAGACAAGCCAGCCGATGAGAGTGGCAAAGATCATCGAGGAATAGTCAAACGGTGCCAGCATTGAGGCCGTGCCAAAGCGGTAAGAGGAGGTGACCATGATTTGGGCCACACCGCCCATCAGCCCGGCACCGATGATCAGGGCCAGCACGTTCATCCCCGGCCATGTCCAGGCCAGTGAAGGATGCGGAATGGCCCAGCCCAGCGGCAGGCTGAGCAAGGACACGCATGTGGCGGTCAGCGAAAAGTAAAAGACAATGGCCGAGGTCGTATCGGTCTGCACAAGGCGGCGCACGTGGATCTGGACCAGGGCGCGCATGATCGCGGCTGCCAGGGTCATCAACGCACCAAGGGTTGCGGCGCTGGTATAGCTTTGATCCATCGACAGGCGCGGGGCGATCACGATGACCACGCCGATCAGCCCCAGTGCCACGGCCGAGACCCGCACCAGCCGGATCCGTTCACCCAGAAAGATCGCCGCAAGGATCACGGTGAACATGGGTGTGGCATAGCCGATGGCGGTGACTTCGGGCAGGGGCAGCAGTGCCAGACCGGCAAAGGTCAGGGCCATGGCCGTGGTCCCGAACAGCCCGCGCCAGACGTGGCCCATGATGTTGTTTGCCTTGAACCCGTCGTGCAGATGGCCCTGCTGCCAGAGCCAGGCCACAATGATGGGCATGGCGAAAAGCGACCGGAAAAACACCGCCTGCCCGGGTGGCACGCTGTCAGAGGCCGCTTTGATCAGGGCTGCCATGACCATGAATAAAAACACCGCGCCAAGCTTGAGAGCAATGGCGCGGCCGGGTTGGTTGTGTGTCAGTGATGCAGCCATGCAGTTTTAATGCGCCTCAGGCCGGGAAAGTGCAATATGGGGCGTTGCTGGGATGTGACGAAATTGACGGTTATGGGCCCACGATGGTTTCATCCGGCCCAAGGCAACGCGTCTGTCTGGTCTGGCGGGGGCCATCCAGGTTATTTGTGCGGACCATTGAAATACAAGGATCGCTGACTTTTCTTAATATAAGTCCAGGCAATGAAGCGGCTCGTTTTTTGGCCCTGCGCCATTTCGACGACTTTGAAATCAGCAACCTTTGCTTTTGCCAGAATTCTATCCAGGGGCTGAAGGTTGTCCTTTTTCGACACCAGTGAGGTAAACCACAGGCACTGGCCAGCGAACTCCCTGCTCTGTTCAACCATGCGGGCGATAAACTTGATCTCGCCGCCCGGGCACCAAAGTTCAGCGTTCTGACCGCCGAAATTGCGTTTCTTTGACGTGCCCTTGCCCAGGTTGGCCCACTTGCGTTGGGTGCCTTTGGTGGCTTGTTCGAGAGAGGCATGGAACGGCGGGTTGCACATGCTGATGTGGAACGCATCGTTTGGTTCAATCACGCCTCGAAAGATATTCGCGGGTTTGCCTTGTTTTCTGAGGGTGATTTTCAAATTGTTGAGCTGGCAAATCTGCTGTGCTGATTTGAGCGCGCCCGCATCTATATCGGTGCCAGTGAAGTGCCAGCCGTATTCGCTCTGGCCGGTAAGGGGGTACACCGCGCTTGCACCGGTGCCGATGTCGAGGGCTTTGATGTTTGGCCCACGGGGGATTTCTTGGTTGTTGCTGCTGGCAAGCAGATCGGCCAGATAATGGATGTAGTCGACGCGACCGGGAATGGGTGGGCAGAGATAGTTGGCAGGGATGTCCCAAAAATCAACATTGTAATGCGTCTTGAGCAAGGCTCGGTTGAGCATGCGGACCGCCACTGCATCTTTGAAATCAATTGTCGTCTGACCGGACGGGTTGGGGGTCGTGAATGCCGCAAGTTCAGGCACTTGCGCCACTAAACGCGCAAAATCGTACCCTTCTATGTGTTGATTGCGGGGGTGCAGTTGCCCTTTGGTGGCCATGGGGATGCCTTCATTAATGTTGGTGGAGGCAACTGGCCATCCGTGGGACGCTTTGGTCGGCGTTTGTGTTCCGGATAACGCATCGGCCATTGGGGCCGCTGATCCGTCCAACACAGCCTGTAGACACGGCCAACCCTAGCAGAACAGCCGCAGTGGACGTTCAGCCGATATGCCCGCGGTTTTTGCCGACCTGACCGCGGTGCAGCAGCATGTGATCCAGCAGGACGCAGGCCATCATGGCCTCGCCCACGGGGACGGCGCGGATGCCGACGCAGGGATCATGGCGGCCCTTGGTGATGATTTCCGTTTCCTCGCCCGATTTGGTGATGGTCTTGCGGGTGGTCAGGATGGAGGAGGTGGGTTTCACCGCAAACCGCACCACGATGTCCTGACCGGTGCTGATCCCGCCCAAAATGCCGCCTGCGTGGTTTGAGGAATAGGACGGCTGGCCGTCGTTCCCCATGAAGATTTCATCGGCGTTCAATTCGCCGGTCAGCATCGCGGCTGACATGCCTTCGCCAATCTCAACGCCTTTCACGGCGTTGATCGACATCATTGCGGCGGCCAGATCGGTATCCAGCTTGCCATAGACCGGCGCGCCCAGACCCGCAGGCACGCCGCGCGCGGTGACTTCGATGATCGCCCCGACGGACGAACCGGATTTGCGCAGACCGTCCAGATAAGCGGCCCAGTCGGTCGCGGCCTGTGCATCGGGCACCCAAAAGGGGTTCTGTTCGATCTGGTCCCAGTCAAAGCTGCTGCGGTCAATCTGATGCGGGCCCATCTGGACCATATAGCCGGTGATCTGCACATTTGGGGCAATCGCCTTGATCGCCTCGCGCGCCAGACCGCCTGCGGCAACGCGGCTGGCGGTTTCGCGCGCCGAGGAACGCCCGCCACCGCGATAATCGCGGATGCCGTATTTCTGGAAATAGGTGATGTCGGCGTGACCGGGACGGAATTTGTCCATGATATCGCCGTAGTCCTTGGACCGCTGATCAGTGTTTTCAATCATCAGCTGGACCGGCGTACCGGTGGTGACGCCTTCAAACACCCCTGACAGGATGCGCACCTCATCGGCCTCGCGCCGTTGGGTGGTGTATTTGTTCTGGCCGGGTTTACGTTTGTCGAGCCAGTGCTGGATCATCTGCGCGTCAATCGGCACGCCCGGAGGGCAGCCGTCAACGGTCGCACCCAGTGCTGGCCCGTGGCTCTCGCCCCAGGTGGTCACGCGGAAAAGATGGCCAAAGCTGTTGATCGACATGCGGTGCTCCTTTGGGAACTGCATTAACGGGCGCGGTGCCTTGCCTCAAGGGGGGCATTTGGAAAAGGGTTTTGTTTGTGGCGGATGCGGGCGTTCAGCCCTTGCCGGTTACCGGCGATCCATCAAGGCGCGTGAACGTCCTGCTGTCCGCATGACGGTGCAAAATTAGATCGTGATCGGGATAATGCACAACGTCGCTGTCCCTGCGCGTGCCAACAACCAAGATCACGGCCTCACTGTCAGATCGGTTCTCAAGGCAATGGGCCAGTGGTTGCCCTGCCTTCCATCCCGCCGCATCGCCAGCACGGAGCAAGGTTTCGTGATCCTCGATCAAGACCAGTTCGCCTGAAATCATGTAGATGAATTCGTCCTCTGTCTCGTGCCAGTGACGGTGCGATGACCGGGACCCCGGCGGCAGGCGTTCCAGATGCACCCCGTATTGCGTTAATCCCACAGCGTCACCAAGGGCGATTTCGGCATAGGGTCCGTCGTTTTGCCCAGAAAGCGGATGAGGCTTGCCGGCGTGTTCCGTCCATTTATCCATAACGATTTTCGGCAAGGTGCGGTGCCCCCTATATCCATTTGCTGCAGGCTGCGTAGCATATATGGAGGCTGTCGTAACCATGGGTGCCGGACATGGCCGCAGGGGCCATCGCCTGCCCGCCGCATAGACCCGGACAGCCGCAGCCCCTGTGGCAGACCCTGTTTTTCGGCTTGCCAAATACCCCTTGTCCCCCTACGTCTTGGCCTACCTCGGGGGGCCTATGGCTGAGATGCGAATGATCGCGGACCCGTTGAACCTGAACCGGTTAACACCGGCGGAGGGAAGGTCTGGACAGTCTCCAATGCCTCTCGACGCCGCATTTTGGAGGATGCCATGAAGGCTCTTACACTTGCTGCTACTTCACTTATCGCCGCGACCGCAGCTGCAGCGGAAACACCTGAACTGGTGGTCTATACTTACGACAGCTTTGTTTCGGACTGGGGTCCGGGGCCGCAGATCGAAACGGCCTTTGAAGAGGTCTGCGCCTGTGATCTGAAATTCGTGGGCAACGGCGATGGCGCGGCTTTGCTGGCACGGCTCAAGCTGGAAGGCGCGCGGTCGGATGCGGATCTGGTGCTGGGCTTGGACACCAGCCTGATCGCCGCTGCCGCAGAGACGGGTCTGTTTGCCGAAACCGAGGTAAGCGCGGAATATGCCTTGCCGATCGCATGGACCGATACGACATTCGCGCCCTATGACTGGGGCTATTTTGCCTTTGTGCATAACAAGGACCTGACACCACCTGCGAATTTCAAGGCGCTGGGTGAGAGCGATGTCAAGATCGTGATCCAGGATCCGCGTTCCTCAACCCCCGGTCTGGGCCTGCTGATGTGGGTCAAGGATGCCTATGGCGATGAGGCCCCCGCCATCTGGGAAGGTCTGGCAGACAATGTCGTGACCGTGACCAAGGGCTGGTCCGAGGCCTATGGTCTGTTCCTGGAAGGCGAGGCCGATATGGTGCTGAGCTATACGACTTCACCGGCCTATCACATCATCGCCGAAGAAGATGAGAGCAAGGCCGCAGCGGTATTTGACGAAGGTCATTATATGCAGATCGAAGTCGTGGGCCGTCTGGCCGGATCGGACCAGCCAGAGCTGGCCGCGCAATTCATGCAGTTCATGGTGTCAGATGCGGCGCAGACCATCCTGCCAACCACCAACTGGATGTATCCCGCAGTCATGCCTTCGGGCGGTTTGCCAGCCGGTTTCGAGGCACTGGTCAAACCAGAGAACGCGCGTTTGATTGATGCGGACAAAGTGCCCGCCCTGCGGGATGAGGCATTGGCCGAGTGGCTGAGCGCATTGTCCCAGTAAGCTCTAAATCAGGGGTCAGCATGGCGGCTTTGGTCGTTGTGCTGATCCTTGGGGCCTTGGTTGCGGTGATCTCAAAGGCCGAGGTTGGCGCAGGCTTTGTGCCCTCGGACTGGGCGGCATTGCGGTTCACGGTCTGGCAGGCGTTTTTGTCGGCGCTGTTTTCCGTTTTGCTGGCGATCCCGGTCGCGCGGGCGATTGCGCGGCGGCGTTTTGTCGGGCGCGGGCTGTTGGTGACGCTGCTGGGGGCCCCGTTTATCCTGCCGGTGATTGTGGCGGTGCTGGGGTTGCTGTCTGTTTTCGGGCGCAATGGCTGGCTCAATCTCGGGCTTGAGGCATTGGGCCTGCCGGCGCTGTCGATCTACGGGCTGCATGGTGTTGTGCTGGCCCATGTGTTTTTCAACCTGCCGCTGGCCACGCGATTGTTGCTGCAAGGCTGGCAGGGCATTCCGGCAGAGCGGTTTCGTCTGGCGGCACAATTACGGCTGACGCCTTGGGCGGTGTTCCGCACGCTGGAATGGCCACTGCTGCGCCAGATTGCGCCGGGGGTGGCGGCGTTGGTTTTCGTGATCTGTCTGACCAGTTTCGCTGTGGCGCTGACGCTGGGCGGCGGGCCAAAGGCGACAACGATTGAACTGGCGATCTATCAGGCGTTCCGGTTTGATTTTGACCTGGGGCGGGCGGCGCTTTTGTCGGTGACGCAGCTGGGTGTCGCGGGGGCGGCGGCGCTGCTGGCGCTGTGGATCATTCCCGGCATTTCCCTCGGCGGCGGGCAGGACCGTCCGGTGCAGCGGTGGGATGCCCGTGCGGGCGCGCAACGGATGTGGGATGCGGTGGTGATCGGGCTGGCTGCGGCGTTCTTGATCTTGCCGCTGCTGGCGGTGGTTCTGCGCGGGCTTGGCGGTCTGGCGGTGCTGCCCGCCTCTGTCTGGCAGGCGGCGGGGGCGTCGCTGTTTGTGGCGGTGATCAGTGTGCTGGTGTTGATTGTACTGGCCTTGCCGATGGCGGGCTGGATTGCGTCAAGGCGCGCGGGCGGGGTTGAGGCGATTGGCCTGTTGGGGCTGTCTGCATCGCCGCTGATGATCGGAACGGGGTGGTTTATCGTGATCAATCCGGTGATGAACCCTGCGGATCTGGCCCTGCCGGTGACCGCATTGGTCAATGCGTTGATGGCGCTGCCGTTCTGTTTGCGCATCATGGTGCCAAGGCTGCGTGACACGATGCGCGATTACGGGCGGCTGGCGGCCACCCTCGGCCTTGAGGGCTGGCCGTTTTGGCGCTGGGTGATCCTGCCACGGCTGGCCCCGCAGATCGGCTTTGCGGCGGGGTTGACGGGTGCCTTGTCGGCGGGTGATCTGGGGGTGATCACGCTGTTTGCGGACATGGACCGCGCCACCTTGCCCTTGCAGATGTACCGTCTGATGGGGGCCTACCGAATGGATGCGGCAGCGGGTGCGGCCCTGATCCTGCTGGTGCTGGCGCTGGGTCTGTTTTGGGCCTGTGATGCGATGGGGAGACGATATGCTGCGGCTTGAGGGTTTCGAGATCGTGCAGGGCACCTTTCGCCTGACGGCGGATATGGTGCTGGAGCAGGGGCAGAAATATGCGGTGATCGGGCCGTCCGGTGCGGGCAAATCAACCTTGCTGGGTGCGCTTTGTGGGTTTGTGCCGCTGGCGGCGGGGCGGCTGTTCTGGGGCGATCAGGACATCACGGATGCCGCCCCCGGCGCGCGGCCCATGACGATGCTGTTTCAGGACAACAACCTGTTTCCGCATCTGACGGTCCGCCAGAATGTAGGTCTGGGTATCCGGCCGGACATGCGGCTGTCCGCACAGGACAAGGCGCAGGTGGCCCACGCGCTGGATCGGGTGGGGCTGGCTGATCAGGCGGGCAAGAAACCCGGTGCCCTGTCAGGCGGTCAGCAAAGCCGGGCAGCCCTGGCGCGGGTCCTGGTGCAGGCGCGGCCCTGGCTGCTGCTGGATGAACCCTTTGCCGCTCTTGGACCTGCCTTGCGCAACGAAATGCTGGATCTGGTGCAGGGGCTGGTGGCCGAAACGGGCGCGGGATTGATCATGGTCACCCACGCCCCCGAGGACGTGCGGCGGATTGCCGATCAGGTGATCTTTGTCGGGACTGGTCCGGTTGCTTCTGGCCCTGTTGCGACTGGCCCGGTTGCTTCTGGCGCGATTGGCACAAGTCGGGCAGAGGCACCGCAACCGGAGGCAGAATTGATGAACAACCCGCCGCCGGAATTGAAGGCCTATCTGGGATAGAGGGCCCATCAGGGATGGCAGGCCTGAAGCTGCCCGTCAGGCGGTCACCATGCCATGCGCTTCGAGAACCATCAAAGCGGCCTGTGCGGCCTCGCGGCCCTTGGTCACAAAATGATCGCGGTAGATGGCGTTGTGGTGATCGGTTTCCTGATAGTTGTGCGGCGTGAGCGAGACGGACAGAACAGGCACGCCCGTATCCATCCCCGCACGCATCAGGCCATCGACCACCGCACCAGCCACAAAATCATGCCGGTAGATGCCACCATCCACCACGAAGGCGGCACAGATCACGGCCTGATATTTGCCGGTGGATGCCAGTTTCTGTGCCATCAGGGGCATTTCAAAGGCACCGGGCACATCAAAGACGTCGATCTGGTCGGTGGGGATGAGTTGGGTAAAACCTTCCAGGCTGCGGTCAACGATATCCGCATGCCAGCGGGCTTTGATAAAGGCGAAGCGGGCGGGGGCAATTTTGCCATGTGTCGACATAGTGATCTCCTTTGGTCCAGACACGTCCACCCAAGGCGATTCACGCGCAATGAAGCCGGACCATGGGCCAGCCTATTGCGTGCATTCTCTTTCATCCGGACTATGACCGTCGGCTCTGGAATTCGACCAGATCTGCTGACACCTCGTAAAAGGCCGCTCGCGGGCTTGGGGGCGAACCCCCCTACCGCCGGTGGGGAATTGCACCCCGCCCTGAGAATCCTTGTAGCCTGTCAGGAGATTGTGCTCTGTGCAAGGGCGGACGTGCCGTCACAGGAGACCAGAACATGCATCCCAACCCGATTTATCATGATGCCGAAGCGGTTCAGAACCTAGATTTCGCCCGCGAGCGGGGTTTTGGTGTATTGGCGGTAAACGGTCCTGATGCGCCATGGCTCAGCCATGTGCCCTTTTTGCTCAGCGCGGATGGGACGGTGGCAGAGCTGCATCTGGTACGGTCCAACCCGATTGCGCGCGCGCTGCAGGACCCGTTGACCGCCAAGATCGCAGTGTCGGGGCCGGACAGCTATATTTCGCCCGATTGGTACGGGATGACCGATCAGGTGCCGACATGGAATTACGTGGCCGTCCACCTGACAGGTACGCTTGAATTGCGCCCGCAGGCAGAATTGCACGACCTGCTGGACCGGCAGTCCGCATTCTATGAGGACCGGTTGCTGCCCAAGGTGCCGTGGAAAACCGCCAAGATGTCGGATGGGGTGATGGACAAGATGATGCGGATGATCGTGCCCTGCCGGATGCGGATTACCGGCGTGGATGGCACATGGAAGCTGGGCCAGAACAAACCGGACGCGGTCAGGATTTCTGCCGCCGATCATGCCAGTGCTTATGGGTTTGGTGCCGAGGCAGATATTCTGGCGGCGATGATGCGGGGTGCCGGCAATGGGGACGGATCATAAAATAGTAAATTCGGACGATTGCGCCTGACCGCGCCGCACACGATAGTTCAGACATTCAATGCAGGAGCATATTCAATGAAACTCGCCTATTCCCCCACCTCTCCCTATGTCCGCAAAGTGATGGTGCTTTTGCATGAGACAGGGCAGTTGGACGATGTGACGCTGATGCCGGTCGCGACCACGCCATTGGCCGTTGACGAAACACTGTTGCCGTCAAACCCATTGGGCAAGGTACCTGCGCTGGAGCGGCCCGAGGGCCCTGCGCTGTATGACAGCCGTGTCATCTGTGCCTATCTGAACGATCGCGCCAAGGGGACGCTGTATGGCAAAGATGCGCGGCACTGGGAAATCTTGACGCTGGAGGCCACTGCGGATGGTATTCTGGATGCCGCATTGGCGATGACCTATGAGGCGCGTATGCGCCCGGCGGATAAGCAGATGCCGGAATGGGTCGACGGGCAGTGGAACAAGATCGCCCGCGCCTGCAGCGCGCTGAACACCCGCTGGATGAGCCATTTGTCCGGTCCGTTGGACATGGGGCAGGTGTCTGTTGCCTGTGCGCTGGCCTATGTTGATTTCCGCCATGACGCACGCGGCTGGCGCAAGGGGAACGATGCGCTGGCGGCGTGGTACGAGGCGTTTGATTCGCGTCCTTCGATGCAGGCAACCCGCCCTCCGGCATGAAAACGGCGACAGATTGTCCCGATTTCCATGATCTTAACCCCAGACTGCGACCCTTTGCGCGTGATTGGCATCTAGACGCAAGGGGACCAGAGGGCTAGATAGCCGTCTAAATGGGGCAGCGCTATGCGCGGCCTTTGTGTCCAGTGGCCCATCCGGGTCTCGAAAGAGTGGAGAAAACACGTGTCCAACGCAGAAGATCACGCAGGCACCCGTAGGGATTTCCTGTATTATGCAACGGCCGGTACCGGCGCAGTGACTGTCGGTGCTGCGGTATGGCCGCTTGTAAATCAGATGAACCCATCGGCTGACGTTCTGGCCCTATCCTCTATCCGTGTGGATGTGGGTAGCCTTGAGCAAGGGTCGCAGCTGACCGTTAAATGGTTGGGTAAGCCTGTTTTCATCCGCCGCCGCACGGATGAGGAAATCGAAGCCGCGCGCAACGTTGAGCTGTCGGAACTGCCTGACCCAATGGCCGAGAACGCGAATATCGCTGATGGTTCTCCTGCAACGGATGCCAACCGCACGTTGGACGAAGCCGGCGAATGGCTGATCATGATGGGCGTCTGTACGCACCTTGGTTGTGTGCCTTTGGGCGACGCAGGTGACTTTGGCGGCTGGTTCTGCCCTTGCCACGGTTCGCATTACGACACGGCTGGCCGTATCCGTCGTGGGCCCGCCCCACGCAACCTGCCAGTGCCTGTCGCTGAATTCGTGGATGAAACCACGATCAAACTCGGTTAAGGGAGAGAAAGATGTCTGGAATTCCTCACGACCATTACGAGCCAAAAACAGACGGTGAAAAGTGGCTGCACAGCCGCCTGCCCGTCGTTGGCCTGATGTATGACACACTGATGATCCCCACACCAAAGAACCTGAACTGGATGTGGATCTGGGGCATCGTTCTGACGTTCTGTCTGGCGCTGCAGATCATCACCGGCATTGTTCTGGTGATGCATTACACGCCTGACACCGATCTGGCCTTTGCATCGGTTGAGCATATCATGCGCAACGTGAACGGCGGCCATATGCTGCGCTACATGCACCAGAACGGCGCATCGCTGTTCTTTATCGCGGTCTATGCGCATATCTTCCGCGGCCTCTACTACGGATCCTACAAGGCACCACGCGAGGTGACATGGATCATCGGCATGCTGATTTACTTGCTGATGATGGCAACGGCATTCATGGGTTACGTTCTGCCATGGGGCCAGATGTCCTTTTGGGGTGCGACTGTGATCACCGGCCTGTTTGGTGCGGTCCCGTTTGTGGGTGACACGCTGCAGACATTCCTGCTGGGCGGACCTGCGGTGGACAACGCCACGCTGACCCGTTTCTTCAGCCTGCACTATCTGCTGCCATTCCTGATTGCTGGTCTTGTGATCCTGCACATCTGGGCCTTCCACACCACGGGCAACAACAACCCAACAGGTGTTGATGTGCGTCGCGGTTCCAAGGAAGAAGCCGAAAAGGACACGCTTCCGTTCTGGCCCTACTTTGTGATCAAAGACCTGTTCGCGCTGGCGGTTATTCTGGCTGTGTTCTTTGCGGTCGTAGGCTTTATGCCGAACTACCTGGGTCACCCCGATAACTACATCGAGGCGAACCCGCTGGCGACACCTGCACATATCGTGCCTGAATGGTACTTCTTGCCCTTCTATGCGATCCTGCGTGCCTTTACCTCTGACGTTTGGGTGGTGATCATCGCCGAGACGTTGACTGGTGGCATCATCGACGCCAAGTTCTTTGGTGTTCTGGCGATGTTCGGTGCGATCGCGGTGATGGCTGCTGTGCCATGGCTGGATACGTCCAGCGTGCGCTCTGGCCGCTATCGTCCGATGTTCAAGTGGTGGTTCTGGGTTCTGGTCATCGACTTCTTTGCCCTGATGTGGCTGGGTGCGATGCCCGCAGAAGAGCCCTATGCGACCTTGTCACTGATCGCTTCGGCCTATTGGTTTGCCTACTTCCTGGTGATCCTGCCGCTGCTTGGCGTGATCGAGAAACCATTGGCACAGCCTGCGACCATCGAAGAAGACTTTGACTCGCATTATCCACCCAAGACTGGTGGCGCGACCCCAAGCGTCAAGCCGGCGGAGTAATGAACATGAATATCATCAAGAAACTCACCGCATCGGCCCTCGTGGTCCTTGGCCTCAGCACCTCCGGTGCTTTGGCTGCCGGGGCCTATGACACCCATATCGAGGATTTCGATTTTTCCTTTGAGGGTCCATTCGGCTCTTATGACGTAAACCAGCTTCAGCGCGGGCTGCAGATCTACACTGAGATCTGTTCCGCCTGTCACGGTCTGAAATTCGTGCCCATTCGTACCCTGGGTGACGAAGGCGGCCCCGGCCTGCCCGAAGATCAAGTGATCCAATACGCCAAAAACTTTGAGGTGTTTGACCCGGAGCTGGACGATTTCCGCGAGGCCGTGCCAACGGACCATTTCCCGGAATCAGCGCTTGAGAACGCACCTGACCTGTCATTGATGACAAAGAAACGTGCCGGTTTTCATGGCCCCTACGGTCTGGGGATCAACCAGTTCCTCAAAGGTATGGGCGGACCCGAGTATATGGCCTCTTTGCTGACCGGCTATACCGGTGAGGAAAAAGAACAGGCAGGCGTCGTGTTTTATGAAAACACCGCTTTCCCCGGTGGCTGGATCGCGATGGCCCCGCCGCTTTATGGGGATGACGTGGAATTCGCAGACGGACATGATACCGACCTGCACAACCTGGCCGCTGACGTTTCCGCATTCCTGATGTGGACCGCAGAGCCCAAGATGATGGCGCGCAAGCAGGCTGGTTTTGCCGGCGTGATCTTTCTGACGCTTCTGGCGGTGCTGCTGTATCTGACCAACAAGCGGATCTGGGCACCGATCAAGCGCAAAGACGAAGCCTGATCTTTCAGCTATATGACATGAATAAACCCCCGCAGTTTTCTGCGGGGGTTTTTTATATTGAGGCAGCTGGATGTGCCGTTTCCAGAGGGTTTTGGGAACCACCTGCTCCCCTCAACGCGTACCGGGGGTAGATGATCTGACCGCTGCTCTCAGAACCACCTCAGCGGTGAAAGCCTGCAACGCGGTCATGTTGGGTGGCCCCAAAGCCTGCAAGGGCTGTCACCACCTCCTGGTTCGCAGGGCCATAGAGCACAAAGCTCTGTGGTGAAAAGGCCGCCAGAAAGCGTTCGGCAAATTTTGCGCCAAAGTTACCCAGATGGGTCATGATCGCGGCATTATCCGCATAGCGTTCCAGCACCGTGCAGGTACCGCGGTCTTTGGACATGTAATATTCGTAATGCAGCGCCCCCGGTTCATCCGCCTGCGTGGCGGCCACCATTTCATCCAAGAGCGGCTGAACCATGTCGGCCTGCCCCTCGTTCACGCGCATTTCCAGCACCCATTCAATAACATCGCTCATATCTTTTCCTCCGCTAGGGCATTTTCGGATTGACCTGCAAAGCACCTGACGCCGTCTGAAATAAAAGATTTCAATGCGTTAAGTGAAATTTGGTCGATCAGGTATTCCGAGAAACGCTGTAAAGTCAGAAGCCTAGCGCAGAGCGGTGAAATCACATAGCGGCAATTCAGGCGATCAACTGGTTGCCCCTGCTCGCCGTGATCCTTGCGGTCACGATCTGGCCTTCGGTCTGGGGACGGTCGAACAGGGTTTCGGTGAATTGTTCGGTCCGCCCCATGGTGGGGCTTTCCATCAAAATCCGATGCTCTTGGCCGATCTGGGCTGCCAGATGCAGGGCCACCTGCGCGTCACCTGCGGCCCGCAGCCGTGCGGCACGTTCCTTGATCAGCCGGCCATCTACGGCGGGCATACGGGCCGCTGGCGTGCCGGGCCGGGCCGAATAGGGAAAGACATGCAGCCAGGTCAGATCACATTCTGTGACCAGCGCAAGGGCGTTGTCGAACATGGCGTCGGTCTCTGTCGGGAAGCCTGCGATGATGTCAGCGCCAAAGGTCATATCAGGGCGCAACTGGCGCGCTTCTTGGCAAAACCGGATGGCATCGTCGCGCAGGTGACGGCGTTTCATCCGTTTCAGGATCATATCGTCGCCATGTTGTAGCGACAGATGCAGATGGGGCATCAGGCGGGGTTCTGTGGCAATCGCCTGCATCAGGTTCTCATCCACCTCTATGCTGTCGATCGAACTGATCCGAAGCCGGGGTAGATCAGGGATCAGCCGCAGAATGCGCATGACCAGATCGCCCAGCCGGGGCGTGGCAGGCAGGTCAGCGCCCCATGAAGTCAGGTCAACGCCGGTAAGGACCACCTCGTGAAAGCCCTTGTGCACCAGCCGCTTGATCTGATCGACCACCACCCCTGCCGGAACAGAGCGGGAATTGCCGCGCCCGAAGGGGATGATGCAAAAGGTGCAGCGGTGGTCACAGCCATTCTGGACCTGCACATAGGCGCGGCTGCGGGTCCCAAAGCCGTCGATCAGGTGACCGGCGGTCTGTGTCACGGACATGATGTCATCAACCTGAACCGCTTCGGTTTCGCCGATGAAATCAGCGGCCAGACCCTGCCATGTTTCTGGCTGCATCTTTTCTGTGTTGCCGATTACGACATCGACTTCGGCCATATTGGCAAAAGTATCTGGTTCTGTCTGGGCGGCGCAGCCGGTGACGATCAGGCGTGCGTCGGGATTGGCCTTGCGCAGTTTGCGGATATCCTGACGGGCCTTGCGCACGGCCTCTGCGGTGACGGCGCAGGTGTTGACGACGATGGCGTTCTGGATCCCGGCCTGCCCGGCGAGATCCTTCATCGCCTCAACCTCATAGGCATTCAGGCGACATCCGTGGTTGGAGAAAACCGGGGCGGTCATGTCAGGCTGTCCAGAAATGCAGCGGTAAAGACGCCGTCAAAGACATGGGCCGTGGGCCCGATCATCCAGACGCCATCGCTGCGCCAATCCACCTGCAGCGTGCCACCATCCAGATCAATCTGGACCTTGCGCCCCGTCAGGCCGCGCCGCGCCGCTGCGACGGCCGTGGCACATGACGAAGACCCAGAAGCCAGCGTGACACCCACGCCGCGTTCCCAGACCCGCATGCGGATGTGATCAGGGCCGATAACCTGCGCGATCTGTACGTTTGTCCGTTCAGGATAGAGCGGATGATGCTCGATCTTGCTGCCGAAGGTGGCCAGATCAATCGCCTGCAGGTCATCGACGAAAAAAGTGCAATGCGGGTTGCCCATGCCTGTGGCCGTTGGGTTGCCCTCAATCGGCAGGCTTAGGGTGTCCATCTGCTGAGCCAGCGGGATTTCATGCCAATCCAGCTGTGGTTGGCCCATGTTGACGGCCGTCAGCCCGTTGCCCATGTTACGTGCCGCCAGATCGCCCCGGTCGGTGGTCAGATGCAGCGCCGTCTTGCCGCTTTCATCCATCAAGAACCGTGCGATACAGCGGGTCGCATTGCCACATGCCGCCGATGTTGAACCGTCTGAATTGTAAAAGGTCAGATGGGCATCACCCGCCCCATTCGAGATGACGGCAAGCTGATCGAAACCGACGCCGAAATGCCGGTGACCGATTCCCTTGGCCATGGCAGCGGTGATATTTCTATTGTGCACACGGGCATCCAGCACGACAAAGTCGTTTCCCAGCCCATGCATCTTCATGAAGGGCAATCCATCTGCGAAATCGCTGCTCATTCGGGGCATATAAACCCCGAACGGCAACTTATCCAGCATGTCCCTGAGAATTCGTGCTTTATGGGCTTGACCCCCTCGGCTGTCCTTTCTAGATACGCGCCTAGTGGGCCGTTAGCTCAGTTGGTAGAGCAACTGACTTTTAATCAGTGGGTCGCAGGTTCGAATCCTGCACGGCTCACCACTGACACCTCAATGTTCGGTACGTCGGAGATGTGGCAAGGAAAAGCAGCCGCATCATCAAGGCAGAAAGTCGTGTTTGGACCTGTGACAGCCCAAACACGTAATAGTTTTTCAAAATAACGGTTTAGACGAAAATTCCGTCAGAAAAGCTGGTGCCGACAAGCGCGGCAAACTCTTCAGATTGCATCATATAGGCCAAAGCGTCGTCAACTGTTTCGGCGATACCATTGCTATCGAGGTAGGCTTTCCAAAAGGCCAGACCGTCCGCATCCACCTGACGTTTCAACAGATTTTGATACAGGCTGGATACAAGTGCCTCGGAATCGTTGAGAACTGCACCGTATTGCTGGGTGAATGCCTCTGTCTGGGTGAAAGCATTTGTCAGCTTGAAAGTGTCGATTGTGCCCGCCTTGTAAAGATCGACCCAAAAGTCAAAGCCGGCGGCGTCTGGTTTGTCAGTGCCAAGCAGCGCATCATATGCCGCCTTGACCAGGCCGGCACCTTCTTTGACGTCCAAGAAGAGCGTTCCGTCTGTGAATTCAAGACGTTCAAGGCCGACCAAGACTTGCGGCTGTGCGCCGGGCAGGGTCACAGAGACATTATCGCCGTTTATCGCGATTGTGGTGCCGCTGAACGGCAGGGTGAATGTCTGCACATCGTTGCCGTTGGCGTCTTTGGTGATCTCCGGCGTGCCGCCGGTTGTGTCACCGCCTGTGCTGCCATCTCCGCCGCCACTTCCGCCCAGGCCGGAAACTTCGGACAGCAAAGTGGAATCAGGCAGGTTTGCAATGGCGCTGCGGAATTCTCCTGTTCCGGCTGAAATCAGGACAGGGTTGGCTTCGATCAGGGTCAATGTCGCTTCCAGCTCTGGGGTGATTGGCACGCCAAAGCCGGTCAGAATGCCACGCAGCTGTGATGCGATACTCGCGGAATCATCCAAAAGTGGATTGTTCGCCGCAAGGGTAAGTAGGGGGCGGACGTCGCCAACGGTCAACTCGGCCATAAGTGGTTTCTCCTTATCAGGGTGTTGCTGTCAAATATTTGGCGAGAGGCAGACCATCAGAAAACGCCAAAGCCCCAGAAGATCACAATTCAGATATTCTGAAAGGATGTGGTGTTTTTCGCTTAAAAATATGCGCCATTAATCTCCCTCGCTCTGGGCAATTAATGGTGATCTGGTAATAGCGGTCACTCCCCTATTTGGGGGGGAATTTGGGAATAATCTGGTAAACCTTATTCCTGATCCGTGGTTGGATCATTCAGCAACCCCAGTTTGCTTGCATGTATTGCCGCCTCTGCACGGGTTGAAATTTCAAGTTTGCGGTAGACTGATTTGATATGGGTGATCACCGTACTGTCAGCAAGGCCAAAGGCCTCAGCCACTTCAGTCACCCGCAGACCCCGGGCGATCAGGCGCAGAACTTCTATTTCGCGTTTGGTCAGTTTAGTTTTCGGTTCAAAATGCGGGCCGGTTAGCTGGAAATGCTGCATGATCCGCCGCGCGATTTGGGGGCTCAGCGGGGGGATGCCGGTCAACAAGAGCCGCAGTTGATGCTCCAGTATCTCTTCGGGGTCGCTTTTGAGCAGGTAGCCCTGCGCGCCCGCCGCAAGCGCAGAGACAATCGCACTATCGGCGGCCATCACGGTGGTCACAACATTCATGCAATCAGGTTGCTCTTGGGTCAAACGGCGCAGCAGGATAGTTCCGTCGCCATCAGGCAGACTTAGATCAACCAAGGCCAAATCAAAATGCTGTCGTCCACAGGCATTCTGTGCGCCGCGCAATGTGCCTTCTTTGACGATTTCAGATGAGGGAAAGATATTCTGGACAATACCAGCCAACCATTCCCGAGATTGACGCACATCTTCAAGAATGAGAATGCTCTGGATCATTGGTTTTGTCCGTCCCGAGGTGTTTGTGCGTGCAGGGGCAATATTATCTCAATCCATGTGCCTGACTGACCATCGGCGCGCGCGCTTATGGTGCATTCCCCCAAAAGGGCATCGGCCCGCTCGTGAATATTGGCCAGGCCATTGCCGTCTTGGTTTTGCTGTTCTGGGTCGATCCCTTTGCCATCGTCCTGAATATCAAGCGTCAAAACCATATCTGTCTGGGTAATTGTGACCCAAAGGGTGCGGGCTTGTGAATGGCGCAACACGTTTGAAACAACTTCGCGAAGCATGGAGCGTAGCCCATTCACTAATGCAAAGGAAATAATCGCCCCTTCGGCGGCGGCATCATTGACAGGGTCAATCCAGTTTAACGCAATGCCTTTTGCCTCAAGCCGTTGTGCCGTTTCCTGCCGCAAGTCCGCCAGCAGGGGCAGCAGGCCAAAGTCTGATTGAAAGCCATCATTGATAATCGAACGCAGATCACTGAGGCTGTCGCGCAGCAGGTCATCTTTGCGAGAGACCTCGCGGGAATGCAGAGCGCTGAGCAGTTGCGCCCCGATGTTGTCATGAACATCCCGGCTGATCCTGTCACGCTCCAGATTCACACCGCGTTCATAGGCGCGGCGGCTTTCTGCGGCCAGCATGTAGGTTTGAACCATATTCGACGCGACCTCTGTATCATCGGGGGAAAACAAACGCCGGCCATTCAAGGCATAGCGCAACCGTCGCGGCGCGATGCCGTCCAGCCCCGGAAGCAGCAAGGCAAGACCGTTTTCGTCGATCATGGGCGTTGTCACTGGCCTGTCTGCTTCTTCTGGTGGCGCGAGAGGGGCAAAGACGTTGCTCAGCAATGCATCCCAACGCTTTTCGCTTTCTGCATGGGTCTGTGACAGGGCCGCCCCAACGATTTCTGGCATCCGGCCTTTCAGCGTCGCGCTGCGGCTGTGCAGCAAGAACCGCAACAGCATTTGCCGCAAAGGGAAATACAAAAAACCTGAAATCAGCAAGGCCGCGCCAAGCGAGAACCAAGGCTGCCATTGCAAAAACCGGATCAGCAGGATGTCGAGCAGAATGATCATCACCATCCCGCTGAGCCAGAGCCAGATGTAATAGGACCAGCGGTCAAGGTTGAACACCTTGTAGCGCATCACGCCAAGGGCCAGTCCCACATGCATGATGTTAAAGAACGAAAAGGCGATGCCTTGGGAAACCAATGCCGTTTCGGTCAGGCCCAGGGTGGTAGGTGCCATGCTCAAGAATATGAACAAGGAACAGCCCAGCAGAGAGACAAGGATGAACCACCGCAGACCTGCACGGTTCAGCGGTTCTCTGCGGCTCAGATACCATTGGACGGCCCCCAGAAGCAGAGCGACCAGCAATTCCGACAATGTTGTAATACCGATCGAATTGTCCGGGCCGATGTGAAAGGTATTTCCGACAATGCCTGCCCCGAAGATGACCGTCGGGATCAAAAGCCAGATCGGGCGGAACAAGGACCGAGGGTATTGCGAGAAAAGTCCCACCAAGGCAATGCCAAAGGTAATGGCACCAAAGGCGTTGATATTGGATAGGGTCGCAAACAAAGCGCCGTCCAAGGCAACCTGCCGGGTAGAGTAAATGGCCGCTGAATGGGTTGAGAAAACAAGGAAAAAGGCGGTCAGCGAAAACATCCTGGCACCCCAATCATCTGGACGCAGGCTTAGCACCCAGATGCCGATCAGATAAGAGATCATGCCAACCGCGATCTGGAACCAAAAGGTCCAGGGCAGGTCAGACAGGCCGCGGGGACGGATGTCAAAGGTCCCTGCCACCTGCGCACCCTGCGCATTCATATAGGTGGCCGAGATTTGTGATTGATCCAGTTGCGCCCTGATGTCAGTCTGTCGATCTCTGAACGCCTCTATGGCGGCATAGCTGCCCAGTTGATCGGGCTCTTCAATCAGATCGCTGGGAATGATTTCGATATCGCCAATCTGGACTGGAACAGCATTTTTGGGAATGTCGATATGGGGCTGGGCCAGCGCCACCAACAAGCTCAAGAGCGATAAAGCAAGGCCAAGCATGGCAAGGCCAAGGAAAAGATGGGCGGGCGAAAATCGTTTATAAAATGGGTTCATGACCTTGGGGTATTACTGGCGGTATCAAAGTAAATCCCCCAAACAGGGGGCCATCCTTTGACATTAGCTGCCAGATTGCCTTGGGCAAAGGTAGAAACGTCAACTGATACACAGCCTCGCGCCATGGTGCTGACTGAATGATGCTGGCGCAGGATGGCCGACTTGTGCGGGTGGCATTGAGGTGCCGTTTGAACAATGATCAGATGCACAGGGGCGTCATCGTGGTTAGGGGTGGTGCCTGAGATCAAAGAATACGGAAGGGCGACCATGGATTATCAGACACTGCGTTTCGAAATTGCAGAAGGCATCGCGACCATCACACTGGACCAAAAGGATAATCCGGCCAATACGCTGGATGCCCGAATGGCCGAAGAAGTGTTTGAGGTCAGCCTGCGCTGCGGTGCGCCCGAGGTGCGTGCCGTGATCCTGACGGCGGTGGGCAAGATGTTCTGCGGTGGCGGCGATCTGGCTGAAATGCATGCCGCCCCTGACAAGCCTGCGCATTTGACCCGCATGGCGACCTTGCTGCATGCGGGGCTGTCGCGCCTGGCGCATATTGATGCGCCTGTGATCGTGGCGGTGAATGGCACTGCGGGTGGTGGCGGGTTTTCCATGGTGCTGTCGGGCGACTATGTCATCGCCTCAGAGAAGGCAAAATTCGTTTCCGCCTATACGGCATCGGGTCTGACCCCTGATGGGTCGTCGACCTATTATCTGGCAAAACATATCGGTCTGCTGCGTGCCAAGGAGATGATGCTGTTCAACCGCGTGCTGACAGCGGATGAGGCGCATGAGTGGGGTTTGGTGAACAAGGTGGTGCCGGCCGATGCGGTGCTGGCAGAGGCGCAGGCGGTGGCACGGCAACTGGCTGCCGGCCCGACCAAGGCCTTTGGCGGGGTCAAGCGGCTGCTCGACACGGCCTTTTCCGACGGGCTGGAGACGCAACTGGACCGGGAGACCCGTTCAATTGCCGATATGATGCAGACCCATGATGGCCCTGCCGGCATTGCCGCCTTTCTGGCCAAGCAAAAACCGGTCTTTGAAGGCAAGTGAGCCGCCTTTTTCCGGTTCAGACGCCCAGGGTTGCCGCCACGGCGCGTTGCCATCTGCCATAGCGGGCGGCGCGTTTATCGGCAGTCATATCGGGGGTGAAACTGCGTTCAACCGCCCAGTTTTCGGCAAAGCCTGCCATGTCCGGATAGATACCGGCCCTTTGACCGGCAAGCCAAGCGGCCCCCATGGCTGTTGTTTCAACCACATGGGGGCGGTCAACCGGGGCGTCGATGATATCGGACAGGAACTGCATGGCGCGGTCATTCGCGCTCATCCCGCCATCGACGCGCAGGGTCGCGTCCGAACCATGGCCCTGCCAGTCCGCGCGCATGGCTTCCAGCAGGTCGCGGGTTTGAAACCCGACGCTTTCCAGCGCGGCACGGGCAAATTCCGCCGGGCCGGAATTGCGGGTCAGCCCGTAGACCGCGCCGCGGCATTCGGCATTCCAATAGGGGGCACCCAGGCCGGTAAAGGCGGGAACGATGATCACGTCCTGCTGTGGATCGGCCTGCGCGGCCATGGCAGAGGTATCGGCCGCATTCTGGATGATCCCCAGCCCATCGCGCAGCCATTGCACCACCGCACCAGCGACAAAGATGGACCCCTCAAGCGCATAGGTGGGTTTGCCGTCCAATTGATAGGCGATGGTGGTCAGCAGGCGGTTGTTTGAGGCCACGGGCGTGTCGCCAGTGTTCAGCAGGGCAAAGCATCCGGTACCATAGGTGGATTTCAGCATGCCGGGTTTGAAACAGGCCTGCCCGATCGTTGCGGCCTGTTGATCCCCCGCAACGCCCAGGATCGGCAGGGCGGCCCCCAGATGTTCTGGCGCGGTGGTGCCAAAGTCTGCGGCGCAATCCTTGACCTGTGGCAGCATGGCCATGGGGATGTCGAACAGATCGCAGATTGTGCGGCTCCATTCTCCTGCGTGGATATCATAAAGCAGGGTACGGGCCGCATTGGTGGCATCCGTCACATGCGCGGCCCCGTTGGTCAGCTTCCAGATCAAGAAGCAATCGACAGTGCCGAACAGCAGCTCTCCTTTTGCGGCGCGTTCTCTGGCACCGTCAACATTGTCCAGAATCCATTTCAGCTTGGTCCCGGAAAAATAGGGATCGGCCAACAGGCCGGTCTTGGCGGTGATCATCTGGTCATGGCCCGCGTCGCGCAGGCTGCGGCAATAATCGGCAGTGCGCCGGTCTTGCCAGACGATGGCGTTATGAATGGGGGTGCCTGTCTGGGCATCCCAAACCAATGTCGTCTCGCGCTGGTTGGTGATCCCGATGGCGGCGATATCAGACGCCTGCAGCCCCGCCTTTGCAATGGCATCGCGACAGGTTTGCACGGTGGTCGACCACAGATCGGCAGGGTCATGTTCAACCCAGCCGCTGTGCGGGAAATGCTGCGCAAACTCCTGCTGCGCGGTGGCTTTGACCTGGATGTCCTTGTCAAACACCAGGGCCCGAGAGGACGTGGTGCCCTGATCAATAGCGAGAATATGGGTCATGACGGGCCTCCGGTTGCGGGGTGGAATTTTGTTCGGGGCAGGGCTGCATTGTCAAGCGTTGCGCATCCATTCATCCAGCTGCTGGGCCTGATCCCGTGACAGGCGCAGACCCAGTTTGCTGCGCCGCCACAGCACATCCTCAGCGGTGCGCGCATATTCGCGGGTCATCAGCCAGCGCACTTCGGCCTGTGTCAGGTTGCTGCCAAAATCCTGACCCAGCGCCGCCTTGTCCGGGGCACCGTCCAGCATGTGCCAGGCCTGTGTGCCATAGGCGCGGATCAGGCGGCGGGCCCATTTTGGATCAAGGAAGGGGTGATCGGCCAGCAGCCGTGCGATCAGGCGGTCCACGTCACCCACAGGGAAATCGCCGCCGGGCAGGGGCACTTCGGCGGTCCAATGGGGTTTGAGGCCGGGCAGGACGGGGGCCAGCTTGTCCATCGTGTCCTGCGCCAGTTTGCGGTAGGTCGTGATCTTGCCGCCAAAGATATTGAGGATCGGCGCACCGCCCCGCGCCTCAACCTTGAGGGTGTAATCCCGCGTGGCTGCCGCTGCCGAACTGGCCCCATCGTCATATAGCGGGCGCACGCCGGAATAGGTCCAGACGACATCGTCACTGGTAAGCTGCTGCTTGAAATAGCCATTGGCGAAATTCAGCAGATAGTCTTGTTCGTCGGGGGTGCATTCGGGTTTGACGTTGGGGTCGGGGTGATCTGCATCGGTGGTCCCGATCAGGGTGAAATCGGTCTCATAGGGGATGGCAAAGATGATCCGCCCGTCGGTGCCCTGAAAGAAATAGCATTTGTCATGATCATAAAGTTTGCGCGTCACGATATGACTGCCGCGCACCAGCCGCACCCCTTCCGTTGAGTTTACGCGCACCGTGCCCTGGATGATGTCGCCAACCCAGGGACCGCCTGCGTTGATCAATATCCTGGCGTGATGCACCCGGGTTTCGCCGGTCTGGTTGTCCCGGGTCATGACCTGCCACAGATCGCCGGTTCGGGCGGCTGAAATCACTTTGGTGCGCACCATGATCGTGGCACCACGGTCCTGGGCATCGCGGGCGTTCAGGACCACCAGACGTGAATCCTCGACCCAGCAATCGGAATATTCAAAGGCCTTTTCGAACTGTGGCTGCAACGGTGCCCCTTCGGCGGTGCCGCTGAGCGCGATCGTCTTTGCCCCGGGCAGAATCTTGCGGCCGCCAAGGTTGTCATACAAGAACAGACCAAAGCGGATCAGCCAGGCAGGGCGCCGCCCGCGTGTCCAGGGCATGACGATGTTCAAAATGCGCGAGGCGGGCGTGCCTCCTTCAAACCGCATGTCCTTGTGATAGGGCAGCACGAACCGCATGGGCCAGGCGATATGCGGCATGGCCTTGAGCAGGGTTTCGCGTTCCTCCAGCGCGTGACGCACCAGATTGATCTCGAAATACTCAAGATAGCGCAGCCCGCCATGAAACAGTTTGGTAGAGGCCGAAGAGGTTGCCGAGGCCAGATCGTTCATCTCTGCCAGCGCCACGGACAGGCCCCGGCCCGCAGCATCGCGCGCAACGCCACAGCCGTTTATCCCACCGCCGATGATAAAGATATCATAGGGGTCCTGAGAGCTGCGGGGGGCGGTCACGGGGTCAGTCACGCGAAAAGGTCCGTTTGGTTGTTATTGGGGTCAGACAATGGGCTGACCGACGGTTACCATTTAGTGCGTTTTTGGAAAACCCTGAAACATTTAGCGCGGCCTGCAATCAAATTTTTCAACGCGTTAAGCGGTCCGTGATCTGTCAGGGGGTCCAAGGAACGCATGGGTCGTTCGGAACCAAAAAGGCAGCCCATTGGGCTGCCTTTCGGTCATTCCATCAATGGATAGGCTTAGAGGCTGGCGTCAAGTGCCGCCAGGATCACATCGCCCATCTGCGAAGTGCTGATCGGGGTGCCGCCCTCTGGTCCCATCAGGTCAGCGGTGCGGGCACCATCGGCCAATACTTTTTCGACTGCGGCCTCAAGGCGCGTGGCCTCTTCGCCCTGATCAAAGGAATAGCGCAGCGCCATGGCAAAGCTCAGGATGCAGGCAATCGGGTTTGCCTTGCCCTGACCTGTGATGTCGGGGGCAGAGCCATGTACCGGCTCATACAGCGCCTTGGGGCGGCCATCTGCGTTGGGTGCACCCAGTGACGCCGAGGGCAGCATGCCCAGCGAACCGGTCAGCATGGCCGCGCAATCGGACAGGATGTCGCCAAACAGGTTGTCGGTCAGGATGACGTCAAACTGCTTGGGTGCGCGCACCAGCTGCATGGCGCCATTGTCGGCGTACATATGGCTGAGTTCGACATCGGGGTAATCCGCGTCATGGACCTTTTGCACCACTTCGCGCCACAGGATGCCGGATTCCATCACGTTGGCTTTTTCCATGGAGCAGACTTTGTTGCCCCGGCGGCGCGCCAGTTCGAACGCCGACCGCGCCACGCGGTCAATTTCGGATTCGGTATAACGCTGGGTGTTGATGCCGACGCGTTCATTGCCTTCTTCAAAGATTCCGCGCGGTTCGCCGAAATACACGCCCGAGGTCAATTCGCGTACGATCATGATATCCAGACCGGCAACGATGTCCTTTTTCAAAGACGAGAAATCGGCCAGCGCATCAAAGCACTGCGCAGGACGCAGGTTTGAGAACAGGTCCATTTCCTTGCGCAGGCGCAGCAGGCCGCGCTCGGGCTTGACCGAGAAATCAAGGTTGTCGTATTTCGGTCCGCCCACGGCACCCAGCAAAACGGCATCTGCCGCAAGCGCCTTGGCCATCGTGTCATCATGCAGCGGCGTGCCATGCGCGTCATAGGCGGCACCACCGACCAGATCATGTTCCACGTCAAAGGCCAGACCGCGCTTTTCACCGAACCAGTCGATGACGCGGGTGACTTGGCCCATGACCTCGGGGCCGATGCCGTCACCGGCAAGGATAAGAAGAGTTGGGTTTGCCATCGGGCGCTCCTTGAGAAAAACTGTTTCAGGCGGGGTAGCGTGATGGCGGGTAAGGGTCAAGAAGACCTAAGGCCCGGATCCCAAGCTTTGCCTGATCCTGCTAAGGTGTCAGTGCGACCCAGACCAGCGAATGACGGCTTGCCAGCGGGGCCTGTGGCATCACCTGCGCGTCGATGACAGTCCAATCGGCAGAGGGCAGGACGTAATCCACGCGCATGGGCCCGGTTTGGGGCCAGTTGACGGTTGGCTGATCCGGCAAGGGGTCCTGTAGCATCGGGTGGCGCAGCAGATCGGCCATCGCCGCACCAAGGCCATCGCCGCGGTCAGGGTCAAGGTTGGCATCCCCCAACAGCACCAGTCTGCCTGCGGGCACCGCACCAAAGGCCCCGTTCAGGTAATGGGTCCAAAATGCTGTTTCATCGTGATTGCGTTTGCCATTGCGGTCCTCTGGTCCGTCAAAGACAGGGGGTGTGGCGTGATAGGTCAATACGGTCACGCGTCCCAGTGTCGGATGGTCAACAGGCACCGCCCAGCCCCCGTGAGAGAACAGGCGCTGCGCCGCGAGGGCAGGGGCGCTGGGAAAGGGCAGGCCGTCCTTTTCAGGCAGCAGCGCCCCGGGCATGTCCTGCCACAGCATCTGGGTGAAATCCTGCACGTCCTGCGTTGCCACAGGAAACCGAGAGAGCAGCGCCATGCTGCCTTGACCAAAGAACCTGCCGCATCCCTGCGCGTCGCCCGCCCCGCCGGTTTTGCCGTCACCATCCATGTCGAATGCTGTCTGACGCCCGGCATTTGGCGGGGCGGCAAAGACATAAGGGTATGCGGCACCTTTGGCTTTCAGCGCATCGGACAGGGCGGCAAGGGTGAGGTTTTCCAGATCATAATCAATCCCTTGCAATGCGATTACATCGGCATCAGCGGCGATGATCTGCGCCAGCACGGCATTCACCTGCGCGTCCTTTGCCGCCAGAATATCACGCAGCAACAGGCCCGGCCCCTTGCGGGACAATTCGGTGTTAAAGGTGGCGAAACGCAGCGTATCGGCGCGGCCCGGGGCCGTCATGAGCAGCCAGATAAAGACTGCGGTCAGGCTGTTTGAAAGCCATCCTCTGCGTCTGCGTTGGCATAGGTGCGGCGGCGCTTTTGCTGAATCATCTCCGCGACACGGGCCATTGCGATGCCGCGCATGATCATGCTTGCAGGAATAAAAGCCCATGCGCTTATGGTCCAAATGATGGTTTGCGGGTTGTTCAGTGACATCGGGTCTATCAGATCAGTCGCCGCTTTGACCACGGCGGGGATGATGAAGGGCAAGAGAAAGCCGATCGCGATATTCACCCGCGCATCACGATGCAGCCGTTCCAGCACATCGCCACCGGCGGTGGGGTCAAACAGCGGCAGGTTTACCCAGACATTGAACGCCCCCTTGCGCACAGGCCAATTCAGTAGGCGGACAAAGAGCACCATCAGCACGATCGCCAGCAAGGATATGACATAGGAGATGCCCGCAGCGGACCGGACCATATCGGCAAGGACTGGTTCTGAATCAGCAGGCAGCATCAATACCGCAAGGCGAATGGGGGAATAGGGAAAGTCGAGCGTATTGCCAATGATGGTGGCCATCGAGGTCAATGCATTGGTCGCAGGCGACGGTTCGCTTAGCCCTTTCAGCATCATGCTGAGGGCCAGGACCGTCACGAACATCGCCCCGAACCGCAGGCGGTTGAAGGGGGGCGCATCGCGGAATTCCAGAATGCTGGGAGAGTTGGAGTAGTATTCGACGAAGGTCAGGAAACCCGCCAAGAGTGCCACAAGAACCGTGATCTGGCTTGAATCGGCAGCGACGCCCGGCAGCAAGAGAGCTGGCGACGCGATCAATAATGCCATCAGCAGGCCACGCGTTGCCGCGCCTGTTATACGTCCTAACACTTAACTACCCTTCCAAACTGGCCAGCTGCGATACGGTGCCGCAAACTTGTTCCAACTTGTTGCCTCCAGGGAACCGGAGGACCGCCTCAATTATGCCCAATTTGTGCCTTCTTTCGCCTTAGTGCTCAAGTCATTGGTTAATAGAAGGTAAAATCTGAGGCAATTTGATGGTGGGGGTGGTGCGTTCTTGCATCTATTTCAAGGCAATACAGAGGCACTCTACTATATATTGTGGGCACCGCCGGGGTGCCCACAAGTGTCGCTTGGTTTTCCCGTGACTCGACAGGGAAGGTGTTAACGATTTCTCAGACCCAAGGACGGCTTTGGGCGGCCTGAGTTTCAAAGCTGTCGATGGAGGTGGCTTTTTCCATGGTCAGGCCGATGTCATCGAGGCCGTTCATCAGGCAGTGTTTCTTGAAGGGGTCGACGTCAAAGGTGAACACCTCACCGTCAGAGGAGGTCACGGTCTGGGCGTCCAGATCAATGATCATGCGGGCATTGGCCCCTTTTTCGGCGTCTTTCATCAGCACATCTACCTGTTCTTGCGGCAGGGCGATGGGCAAGATGCCGTTTTTAAAGCAGTTATTATAGAAAATATCCGCATAGCTGGGGGCGATTACACAGGTAATGCCAAAGTCGGCAATGGCCCATGGGGCGTGTTCGCGTGACGATCCGCAGCCAAAGTTGTCGCCTGCGACAAGGATCTGCGCTTCGCGGTATTGCGGTTTGTTCAGAACGAAATCGGGGATTTCGTTGCGGTCGTCGTCATAGCGCATTTCGTCAAACAGGTTCACGCCAAGGCCGGAACGCTTGATCGTTTTCAGGAACTGTTTGGGGATGATCATATCGGTGTCGATATTGATCAGCGGCATGGGTGCCGCGATGCCGGTGAGTGTTTCGAACTTGTTCATCTTAATGAACTCCTAATTTCGGGCCACCAGATGTTGTGGTGGTTAAGGAACGGTTAAATGTCACACGCTGTACACTGGGCGTACACCGCGCGTGCAGACGCAGGGTGCCCATCCGGCCTGACAGGACAGATGGGCGATGGGTCACATCAATTCCCGCACGTCGGTCAGTTTGCCGGTGATCGCCGCCGCCGCCGCCATCGCAGGTGACATCAGATGGGTGCGTCCGCCCCGGCCCTGACGGCCCTCAAAGTTGCGGTTGGAGGTCGCGGCGCAGCGTTCGCCCGGGGCCAGCTGATCGGGGTTCATCGCCAGACACATGGAGCAGCCCGCCAGACGCCATTCGAAACCGGCATCCAGGAAGATCTGTGCCAGGCCTTCCTGTTCGGCCTGCGCGCGCACGAGGCCAGAGCCGGGGACGACCATCGCGCGGATGCCGTCTTTTTTCTTTTTGCCTTTCAGCACCTCGGCTGCGGCACGCAGGTCTTCGATGCGACCGTTGGTGCACGAGCCGATAAAGACCGTGTCAATTTCCACATCGGTCAGCGGTGTGCCCGCTGTCAGGCCCATGTAGTCCAAAGAGCGCTGGGCCGCGCCGACCTTGCCGCCTTCGAAATCGGAGGCTGCGGGAACCTTTGCAGTGATTGGCAGCACGTCTTCGGGCGAGGTGCCCCATGTGACCACGGGTGCGATGTCTTCGCCCTTGAGGGTGATGACCTTGTCCCAATGGGCGTCATCGTCGGAATAGAGGGTTTTCCACCATTGCAGCGCGGCTTCCCATTGGGCACCTTTTGGGGCGTGGGGACGGCCCATGCAATATTCATAGGTCTTTTCGTCTGGTGCGATCAGGCCCGCGCGCGCGCCGCCCTCAATCGCCATGTTGCAGACGGTCATGCGCCCTTCCATGGACAGATCGCGGATCGCTTCGCCGCAATATTCGATCACGTAGCCGGTGCCGCCTGCGGTGCCGGTGACGCCGATGACGGAAAGGGTGATGTCCTTGGCCGTGACACCGGGGCGCAGTTTGCCGGTGATTTCGACCTTCATGTTCTTGGATTTCTTCTGGATCAGCGTTTGCGTGGCCAGAACGTGCTCAACCTCGGAGGTGCCGATGCCATGGGCCAGCGCGCCAAAGGCGCCGTGGGTGGCGGTGTGGCTGTCGCCGCAGACGACGGTCATGCCGGGCAAGGTCCAGCCCTGTTCGGGGCCGACGATATGCACGATGCCCTGACGCACGTCAGAGACCGGGTAATAGTGAATGCCAAAGTCCTTGGCGTTCTTGTCCAGCGCTTCGACCTGAATGCGGCTGTCTTCGGTCATGGTCGCGGCATTGGCGCGGTCCAGCGTTGTGGGCACGTTGTGGTCCGGCACGGCGATGGTTTTATCCGGTGCGCGCACGGTGCGGCCTGTCATGCGCAGACCTTCAAAGGCCTGAGGCGAGGTCACTTCGTGGACGAGGTGACGGTCGATATAGAGCAGGCAGGTGCCATCGTCGGCTTCATGCGCGACATGGGCATCCCAGATTTTATCATAGAGCGTTTTGGGGGACATAGGTCCTCTCCCGTATGGTTGTTTGTGTGAGGGTCGTCGTCGGGGGCCGCCGGAACAGGGCGGCGGGCAGATTTATAGTCGGGCGAGCACGGTGTGTGTGGCACCGAAAAAGCGTTCGCGCAGACGGATGCGGTCACTTGAGTCGAAAATCTGTTTCATGGGGTACCAGATAGCCCCCAAGCGCTTTTGCCGCAAGGGTCGAAGGGGTCAAGGGTTGCGGGGCTGTATCTGTTCATGCGACGATTCTGCAAAGGAGACCGATAGATGAATGACACCACGGACCCGTTTGCAGATTTTCTGGCCTCGCTTGAGGGGCTTTGGGTTAATGTGGTGTCCTTTTTGTCTGGCATGTTGGCCCCCGGCTGGCGGCAGAACCAGGTTCTGATCATTCTTGGGCTGGCTGTGCTGGCATGGCTGTTGCACGGCCGGGCCAGCAAGCTGCTGGAAGATTGGGTGCGGTCGCGCGAAGGCTGGTCCAAGTGGCAGCTGCGCTACATCGTGCAGGTCAAGCGGCGCATGGGGCTGATCTGTTTCGCGGTGATGGCGTGGAGCGTTTACATGGTGATGCAGAACATCACCTGGCCGTCGCGGTCCTATCTGATCGGGGTTGCGGCGATGCTGGCCACGGTCTGGGTGGGTGTCGCCTTTGTCGGGCAATTGGTGCACAACCGCCCGCTGCGGCGGATCGTGACCTGGGCGATGTGGATCTATGCCACGCTGTTCTTGCTGAATGTTTCGGATGAGGTGGCGGGTTTCCTGGACGGGCTGGCGCTGCATGTGGGCGAATTTCGCCTGTCGGCGCTGACATTGATCACCGCATTGGTGGTGATTGGTGTTCTGTTCACCATCGCCCGGATGCTGAGCCAAGCCACCGCCAGCACGATCCGCAAGAACGAGGACATCAGCCCCTCGATGCAGGTTCTGGCGGTCAAGGCGGTGCAGCTGTCGCTGTACGGGGTGGCGTTTTACATGGGTGTCAAAGCTGTTGGCATTGATCTGACCGGGCTTGCGGTGCTGTCCGGTGCGATTGGTGTGGGTCTGGGTTTTGGTTTGCAAAAGGTCGTGTCGAACCTGGTGTCGGGGGTGATCATCCTGCTGGACAAGTCGATCAAACCCGGTGACGTCATTTCACTGGGCGAGACCTTTGGCTGGATCCAGACGCTGGGTGCGCGCTATGCGTCGGTGGTGACCCGTGACGGCAAGGAATATCTGATCCCGAACGAGGATCTGATCACGGGCCAGGTGGTCAACTGGTCGCATTCCAACGATTTTGTGCGCTTGGACATCTTTTTTGGTACCGCCTACGGCGATGACCCGCATCTGGTGCGCAAGCTGGCGGTGGAGGCCACGGCGGGCGTGCCGCGCGTGTTGAGTTTCAAGCCGCCGGTCTGTCATATCGTGGGCTTTGGTGACAGCAGCGTGGATTACATCATCCGCTTTTGGATCAGGGACCCGACCGGGGGGCTGACCAATATTCGCGGCAATGTCTATCTGGCGCTGTGGGACACCTTCAAGGAACACGGCATTTCGATACCCTTTCCGCAGCGCGAGGTGCTGTTGCTGGAGGACAGCAAGCTGTCGGTGTCCAAGCCCGGTGCGACGAAGGGGCCTGTGTGACTTGTCACGAAGGGAGTTGGGTCTAGGTTTCCCGGTGCACAGGGTGTGCGGGGGAATGGACATGACAAAGACGCGACCGGTCGGGTTGATCCTGGGCAGCGGGCCGAATGTGACGGCGGCGCAGGCCTGGCCCAAGCACTGGTTTGACCAGATCATCGTGATGAACAATGCCTGGAGGGTCAGGCCCGATTGGGATGCGCTGGTGTTTCCGGAGGATTTTCCGCGCGACCGGCGGCCTGAGCAGGTGTTGCCCGGTCAGCAGCTGATCGAGGCGGATGCCTTTGTGCCGGCGCAAAATGAATATGGCGGATTTATCATGGCGGGGGCCACGATGGCCTATACGACGGCCTATTGGGCGCTGGCCGCGCTGCGGCCGCAGGTGATGGCGTTCATGGGCTGCGATATGGTCTATCCGGCGCAGGGCGACACGCATTTTTACGGGACCGGCACTGCCGATCCGCTGCGTGCGGATGTCACGCTGCGGGATCTGGGGGCGAAATCGGCGCGGCTGGCACTGATCGCGGCACAGCAGGGATGCGCCTGTGTGAACCTGTCGGAGGATGTATCGTCACTGTTGTTCGCGCGGATGCAACCGGAGGCGCTGCGCGGTGCGGCAGAGCTGCGGCAGGTGGATGCCGCAGCCGTTCAGGCGTTGCGTGCCCGCGAGGATGCGCTGGGCTACGTCACGCCGGATGGCCGATATAGCAACGATCCGGCGGCCTGGGACATGGATGCGCTGGCGCAGATTGATGCGGAATGGCGGCGTCTGGCGCAATAATAATCCGGGAAAGGCAGAAAACAGCCCAGGCTGTTGCATAGAAAACAGACTTATTGCCCCACGGTGGCCGGGAATGGCGCAAGGGGCTGGCGGGTCATTGAAATTTTGTGCATGGATTGTTATTCTCGACTCATCCCCAGCGCCGGGGGCAAGGCGGCGTACCCAAAGGAGGACAATGTCCTGGCGATCCAAACTAGCGCATCCAACAATGCGAGTCCCGAGGCAGCGCTTATGGTAGCTGCATTTGACACGGCCACAAGTGACGCAACTTTGGCCTGTATCCTTAAATCCCTAGAAAGCGATAAAGCTGAAGACATCGTGCAGATTGATCTGCGCGGCAAGACCGAGATCTGCGATTATATGGTGATCTGCACGGGCCGTTCGACCCGTCAGGTTTCTGCGATCTCTGAAAAGCTGGCGCAGACTATCAAGGATGAATTCGGCCGTACCCCAAAGGTCGAAGGCAAAGACACCGGCGACTGGGTCCTGATCGACACAGGCGATGTGGTTGTGCATGTTTTCCGTCCGGAAGTGCGCGAGTTCTATCAGCTTGAGAAGATGTGGATGGACGGGGGCGAAGTCGCTGCCCCGCAGAACTGATCGCGCGCGGGGTTAGACCCTGTGCGCGTACATATCTGTGCTGTGGGCCGCCTGCGAGCGGGCCCCGAAAAAGACCTGATTGACGATTATCTGATCCGATTTGACCGCACCGGCAGGGCCCTGGGCCTGGGGCCGGCGCAGGTCGTTGAGGTCGAGGACAAGAAGGGTGGCGGCATGGCAGCGGAGGCTGTCCTGCTGGAAAAAGCCGTGCCTGCCGGTGCGTTGATCTGTGTGCTGGATGAACGCGGGCGGGTCGAATCATCGCCTGATTTTGCCACGAGGCTGGGCGGCTGGCGCGACAAGGGGCATCGCGATCTGGCCTTTGTCATCGGGGGGGCGGACGGGATCGACAACGCGCTGCGCGCGCGGGCCGATCATGCCCTGTCCTTTGGCAAGATGGTCTGGCCGCATATGATGGTGCGGGTGATGTTGAGCGAACAATTATACCGGGCCGCATCCATCCTGTCGGGTGGACCGTATCATCGGGTTTGAAGTGCCGTATCAGGCCCGCAGGGGTCAGGGCAGTTTGACGATCTTGATCTGGTCTGACCATCCGGTGAGCGTGTCATGCGCCTGAATGCCGACTTCGGTCATGCCATCGGGTATCTGTACCCCTGACAAAGAGCGCGTGAAGGGCTGTTCGTTCACATGCGGATGGGCAAGGTTGCGCAGCCCGAGTTCATTGCCGTCCTTGTCCACCACGCGCCAGGCATCGGCATAGTGATCCCAGCCGGTATCGGCATGTTTGATGGTGACAGAAAAGCTCCAGTATCCGTTGGCCTTTTCGGCTTGCACTTCGCTTACGAGGGGCGGGTCGGCAAAAGCCGGTTGTGCAAGTAATACGAGAGCAAAGAGTGATTTTTTGACCATGGGGGCACCATACCATTAATGATTGGCATATAAAAAGCGGTACTATTTTTCCAAGAGTATCGCACGCGACTGTGATGCGAATTCCCGCCGCCATATCACAATCAGTGTCAAAATTGCACTACAAAGCAGCAGCATAGGCCCGCCCAGCCAGCAGATGCTGGCCAATGCAAAGTAGACCGAGCGCAGGCCGCGGTTAAAGCTGCGGGCCCCGAGGATATTAATATCCGCAGCCTTGCGGGCCATGTTGACCACATTGGGATTTTTGGGGTCATTTGGCACGGCCGCCATCAGCACGGAGCAATAGCCAAACAGGCGGTTGGACCAGACGAATTTCAAAAAGGCATTGGTGAGAAAGAAGACCACCAGCAGCAATTTGATTTCCCAGACGAAAAGCGGATGTGACAGCAAGGTGAGGTCTTCGGCCAGACCGACAAGACTGTCGGAATTGCCAATCAGGGCCAGCACGGCCCCCAGCGCGATCATGCTGGTGGAGGCGAAAAAGGATGTCGCCTGCCGCAGGGTCGAAATGGTCTGGGCGTCAAAGATGCGCGGTTGCCGGGTGATCATCTGGCGCATCCATTCATGCCGGTAGCCCGCCATAATGCGCGAGACGGACAGATGTTTGGCCTTTGGGTTTTCGATCTGCCAGCCGATCAGCAGCCACAGGGCAAAGAGCACAACGACAGCTGTGAAATCCAGCGGTGAAAAGAGGGCAAGGCGGTCGGTCCAGTTCATGGTATCCTCATACGTCCGGGAGAACATTCTTGCCAATGGGCATAATTGGTAATATTACTTTACCAAATTGCGGAAAATGATAGGCTGGGCCGGTTCTGAAACCTCTGAACCGCCCAGCTGGTAACACGCCGCTAAAAAGGAGGACCGCCATGGAAATGCCAACGCCAGATCCCCGTGTACTTGCCCTGAAGGCGCGGGTTGTTGCCCGGTTGCAGGGGGTGCTGCCCCAGGATGCGGTTATTCACAACGAGCATGAGACGCGGGCCTATGAATGCGACGCGCTGACCGCCTATCGCTGCCCGCCGATGGTGGCGGTATTACCGTCCAGCACGCGCGAAGTGGCCGATGTGCTGCGGATTTGCCATGAAGAAGGTGTGCCGGTGGTGCCGCGCGGGTCTGGCACATCGCTGGCCGGGGGGGCATTGCCCACGGCGGATTGCGTGATTCTGGGCGTGGCGCGCATGAATGATGTGATCGAGACCGACTATGACAACCGGTTGATCCGGGTCCAGACCGGCCGCACCAACCTGAGCGTGACCGGCGCGGTGGAGCAGGATGGTTTCTTTTATGCGCCTGATCCGTCAAGCCAGCTGGCCTGTGCCATCGCGGGCAATATCGCGATGAATTCGGGCGGGGCGCATTGTCTGAAATACGGGGTGACCACCAACAACCTGATGGGCGTCACCATGGTGATGATGGACGGCGAGATCGTTGAGATCGGTGGCGGGCATCTGGATGCCGGCGGTCTGGACCTGTTGGGGCTGATCTGTGGATCGGAAGGCCAGCTGGGTGTCGTGACCGAAGCCACCCTGCGGATCCTGCCCAAGCCCGAGGGCGCGCGGCCGGTGTTGATGGGGTTTGATGACAATGAGGTCGCGGGGGCCTGTGTGTCGGATATCATCAAGGCGGGTGTTCTGCCGGTGGCGATCGAGTTCATGGACCGGCCCTGTATCGAGGCGACGGAGGCTTTTGCGAAGGCGGGCTATCCGATGTGCGAGGCCTTGTTGATCGTGGAGGTCGAAGGGTCGGATGCGGAGATCGACCATCAGCTGAGCCTGATCATGGAGATTGCGCGCCGCCACAACCCTGTCGAGCTGCGCGAGAGCAAATCGGCCGAGGAGAGCGGCAAGATCTGGCTGGGGCGCAAGTCCGCCTTTGGGGCGATGGGGCAGATCAACGATTACATGTGTCTGGACGGGACGATCCCGGTGTCGAGCCTGCCTATGGTCTTGCGCCGCATCGGTGAGATGTCGGAGCAGTTTGGCCTGAAGGTCGGCAATGTGTTTCACGCGGGTGACGGGAACATGCATCCGCTGATCCTGTTTGATGCCAACAAGCCCGGTGATCTGGAGCTATGCGAGGAATTCGGCGCGGAGATCCTGAAGCTATGTGTTGAGGTTGGCGGCTGTCTGACCGGCGAGCATGGTGTGGGGATCGAGAAGCGCGATCTGATGCATGTGCAATATGCGCCCGATGATCTGGAGGCGCAGATGGCGGTGAAGGATGTGTTTGATCCGGGCTGGTTGCTGAACCCGGCAAAGGTGTTTCCGCTGGATGCATCACAGGCGCGGCGGGACATCGCCATGGCGGCGGAATGAGCACGGCCCACGCAGGGACCTGCGTCCGGGCGCGCGTGCGGAAGGTATATAAGGCCAAAAAGAGATGAATGTTGTGACCGAACAGGAACTGGCGGCCTTTGTCGCGGATGCCAAGGGGCCGCTGGCCGTGATGGGTGGCGGTACACGCGGGATGGCGGCGTCTGGAGAGGCGTTGTCTGTTGCAGGGTTGAACGGGATCACGTTGTATGAACCCGGTGCGCTGACCATGGTGGCGCAGGCGGGCACGCCGGTGGCGCAGATCGAGGCGGCGCTGGCGCGGGAAAACCAGCGGCTGGCTTTTGAGCCGATGGATCATCGCGGATTGATCGGGGGCGAGGGTGTGCCGACCATCGGGGGCATTTTTGCGGCCAATGTGAGTGGACCGCGGCGGATTTCCGTCGGTGCGGCGCGCGATTTCCTGTTGGGGGTGCGGTTTGTCGATGGTCGAGGCGCGATCGTCAAGAACGGTGGCCGGGTGATGAAGAATGTCACGGGCTATGATCTGGTCAAGCTGATGGCGGGGTCTTTTGGTACTTTGGGTGTGTTGAGCGAAGTGTCGTTCAAGGTGCTGCCCTGTCCTGAGACACAAGCCAGTCTGGTGTTGCACGGGTTGGATGATGCGGCGGCGGTGGCGGTGCTGAGCCGGGCCATGGGCAGCCCCTTTGAGGTGAGCGGTGCGGTGCATGATCCTGCCGCAGGCCAGACGGTGCTGCGGGTCGAAGGGTTTGAGGCCAGTGTGGCCTACCGTGTGGCGCAGTTGCAGGCGCTGTTGGGCGGTGGTGCGGCCGAGATGTCGGTGCTGGATGCGGCGGCGTCGGATCAGCTGTGGGGCGGGCTGCGCGATGTGGTTGCGTTTCACGGAGGCGAGGGAGATGTCTGGCGGGTGTCGTGCAAGCCATCGGATGGTCCGGCGCTGGCGGCGAAAGCCGGGGCGCAGGCGCATCTGTTTGATTGGGCGGGCGGTTTGATCTGGTTGCGGATGGCGGCGGGGACCGACCTGCGCGGGCGGCTGGGCCGCATTGACGGTCATGCGACGCTTGTGCGGGCCGATGATGCGACCAAGGCGCGGCTGGGCGTGTTCCAGCCCGAAGCGCCGGGTGTGGCAAAGCTGACCTCTGGGTTGCGGGCGCGGTTTGATCCCAAGGGTTTGTTCAATGCCGGGTTGATGGACGCGGCTGCGTGACCTTTGGGGCGGTCCGTGCCGGGACGGCGCGGCCTGCGTCACGCAGCCCAAACCGATGTTTATAATTCACATGACAATTTTGCGGAGACCTCATGCAGACGACATTCACGCCTGAACAGCTGGCCGATCCATCGACCGCGCGCAGCAATGAGATTTTGCGCGCCTGCGTGCATTGCGGTTTCTGTACAGCGACCTGCCCCACCTACCAGGTACTGGGCGATGAGTTGGACAGCCCGCGCGGGCGCATTTACCTGATCAAGGATATGCTGGAGAACGACCGGGACCCCGATGAAAAGACGGTTAAACATATTGATCGCTGTCTGTCCTGTCTGGCCTGTATGACCACCTGTCCGTCGGGGGTGCATTACATGCATCTGGTGGATCATGCGCGCGAATATATCGACCAGCGCTACAAGCGGCCCTTTGGCGACCGGGCCTTGCGCTGGGTTCTGGCGCGGATCCTGCCTTATCCGATGCGGTTCAGGGTTGCTCTTTTGGGGGCAAAGATCGGGCGGCCCTTTGCGCGGTTCATGCCGGATGCCCGGCTGCGGGCCATGCTGGAGATGGCCCCGAAGGTGATCCCGCCGGTGAGCCGCAATGATGATCCGCAGAGTTTTGCCCCCGAAGGGCCACGGGTAAAGCGGGTGGCGCTGATGACGGGCTGTGCGCAAAAGGCGCTGAATACGGATATCAATGATGCCACCATCCGGTTGCTGAGGCGCAGGGGTTGCGAGGTGGTCGTGGCCGAAGGTGCGGGATGTTGCGGTGCGCTGACCCATCACATGGGCAAGACCAGCGAGAGCCATGCGACGGCGGCGCGCAATATCCGTGCCTGGTGTGCGGAGATGGATCAGGGCGGGCTGGACGCGATCGTGATCAATACCTCTGGCTGTGGCACGACGGTGAAGGATTACGGCCATATGTTCCGCAATGATCCGGCGCTGGCGGCCGATGCCGCACGGGTGGCGGCGATTGCCAAGGATGTGTCCGAAGTGTTGATCGAGTTGGAGCAGGACAGGCCCCAGACGCCACCTGCCGCGGCTGTGCCTGAGGGGATGGTGGTTGCCTATCATGCGGCCTGTTCGCTGCAGCATGGCCAGCAGATCAAGACCTATCCCAAGGACCTTTTGCGCAAGGCCGGGTTCACCGTGGTTGAGCCTGCTGATTCGCATCTGTGTTGTGGGTCTGCGGGCACCTACAACCTGATGCAGCCGGAAATTTCTGGCCAGCTGAAGGAACGCAAGGTGCGCACGCTGGAGGCCAAGAACCCCGATGTGATCGCGGCGGGAAATATTGGCTGCATGATGCAGATCGGATCAGCCGCCGCTGTGCCGATTGTGCATACGGTTGAATTGCTGGATTGGGCCGCAGGAGGGCCAAAGCCGCCAGCACTTTTGGCCGAGAATGTGGCGCGGGGGCGCGTTCCTCAACTTAAATAACAAAATTGCCCTATTTTTGCCTTAAATCCTGAGTAGAGATGGACCCTCATAGATTTTGGGGAAAATCAATGCTGCTATGGATGAGATATTTTTGGATGACCGCATTGGTGGCGGGACTTATGGTCCCTGCGGCCGTGATGGCACCTGCAGGTGGAACCAGCGACGCCGGACTGCAACGGCTGTCGTCCAATGAGCAGGGTGCTGCATGGGAGGCTGTCGGGCGGTTGGACATTGCCGGGACCGGTTTTTGCACGGGTGCGTTGATTGCGCCGCGTCTGGTGTTGACGGCGGCGCATTGCCTGTTTGATCGCGAGACCAAGCAGCGCATTGATCACAGCAAGGTGCAGTTTCTGGCCGGCTGGCGCGATGGCCGCGCAGGTGCCTATAGAGACGTGCGGCGGGCCGTGGTGCATCCTGATTATGTCTATGATGGCGAGGTATCGTCACAGCGGGTGAGCAATGACCTTGCCTTGTTGGAATTGCAGCAGCCCATTCGCAACACGACAATCGTGCCATTTGCCACGGGGGCCACGCCGCGTCCGGGGGATCAGGTCGGGGTTGTGAGCTATGCCAAGGACCGGTCCGAGGCACCGTCGCTGCAGGAGGTTTGCAAGGTGATTGCGCAGCAGGGTGGCGTATTGGTGACATCCTGTTCGGTTGATTTCGGGTCAAGCGGCGCGCCGATCTTTTCGTTCCATGACGGTGAGGTGCATATCGTGTCAGTCGTGTCTGCCAAGGCAGAGGTTGAGGGGCTTGATGTGTCTTTGGGCACGTCGCTGGGTGCGACCTTGGCGGTGTTGCAGGCCGAACTGGTTGCGGGCAAAGGGGTCTATATGTCTGATGGTCCAACGCGCAAACGTGTGATGGTGGGGCAAGACAATAACGACACTGGGGCCAAGTTCGTAAAGCCATAAGAAACCTGTAAGACCGGGGCCGGATTGGCCCCGGGGGGTGCGGTGCCGAGGGATCGGGGCCGCATTTTTTCGTTATTCTTGAGACGTCAGACGCGCTGCCGGGGGTTGAAACCGGCATTGTTGTTTCCCACATCTGTCGGGTCAGGGTGCCTGTGCGGGCCCTGGCGGCACTGAGAGG
>Ga0213868_10000082_pt1 | contig 76158 bp, 66 predicted proteins | sample PICome_9_FD_160087 | JGI IMG/M metagenome (GOLD analysis project Ga0213868, IMG submission 160087) | Coastal seawater microbial communities near Pivers Island, North Carolina, United States - PICO127 | ecosystem: Environmental > Aquatic > Marine > Coastal | place: USA: North Carolina... | reverse complement strand
CTACCTCAGTCAGGCGGGGCCGGAGTGTTTCTTTGGCCTGGGCACGAAGAAGCCAAAGCAGGTGAAAGTGCGTTGGCCGCAGGGAGATGAAACCGTGCATCCCGTAACCAGTGCGCGCTTGCGTGTTTCCCAGCCATGAATGAACGTTTTCGGGTGACACGAGCGTTGCTCTGTTTCTTTCTTCTCATGGCGATGCCTTCGGCAATAGCAAAGGATGTGACAGTGGTCTTACTTCACGGTTTGGCTCGCACGTCACGTTGCATGGGCAAGATGCAGCGGGCGCTGGAAGCTGAAGGTTATCGAGTTGTCAATGTAGAGTACCCCTCACGTAAGCACCGTGTCGAAGAACTGGCGAAGCAGGTGCGAGCGTCGATTTTGGCGCAAGTGCCAGAAGGGGAATCCCTCCATTTCGTCACCCACTCGCTAGGAGGCATTCTTGTTCGCTACCTGCAGCAAACATCACCTCTGCCCAATGCCAAGCGACTGGTCATGCTGAGCCCTCCGAATCACGGTAGCGAAGTGGTCGATAAGCTTCGACGTTGGCCACTGTTCCATTGGATCAACGGTCCAGCGGGCGTGCAATTGGGAACAGAGCCAGATGGTTTGGTTCCTAGTCTTGGGCCGCCGACGCTTGAGGTTGGCGTCATTACAGGAGATCGGAGCATCAACTGGATTTTATCGCGTTTCATTCCTGGCCCAGACGATGGCAAGGTTTCCATTGAAAGTGCTCGGTTGGAGGGAATGCGAGACTTTCTCGTCGTTCATGCTTCGCACCCTTACATCATGAAGAAACGGGAGGTCCAGAAATCGACCATTCGTTTCCTGGAAAGCGGAAGTTTCCAAGAGTCTCCCTAAAACGAAAAACCCCACAAGCCGAAGCTGGTGGGGGCGTTGAAAGTGTTCCTCGCGGACTTATGAAGCCTTTCGCTTTAGGAATGGCAGACCAGTTGCTGGGCTCTCGATCACCTTGTAGCCTTCTGGTAACTCGTCGCAGGCTCCCTCATCCTTCACTGTTCCCGCAAAGAAATAGAGTCTCGTCTCTTTTCCGTCCTTGCGCTTGGTAATGCGGACGTGGAGATGGTGGGTTTTTCCGGATTTCTTACCTACTACTCTATAGGCCATTGATATGTGTTGTGAGAAGACTGGATTCCGGACAGTCCAGTCTTTGGTTAGATCCCCTCCCTTGGGTCTAGAGCCAGCCTCTAAATGAGACCGGCTTTTTTCAAAGTCTTGTAGGCACCGTTCTTAGAAACGGTTTTGAGTGCCCGCGCGGTCAGTTTGACCTTCACGTGGCGGCCCAGCTCTGGGACATAGATCCGCTTCGTCCGGAGATTTGGCGAGAAGTCCCGCTTGACCGTCTTGACGAGCTGGAGGCCGATGCCGCCCTTCTTCTTGGCAAGACCGCGATGATGAATCTTGCCGCCTTTAGTGACGCGCGCTCCTGTGATACTGCAAACTTTAGCCATGGTCTTGAAATAGAAGGGTCTTCGTTGGAATTTCGGGTTTGCAGAGTTAGCGGAGATAGCCAAGCCGTCAAGCGGCCTTTTAGGCGGAATTTGGCCGTTTTCAGGTCCCTGAGCGCCCATTCTTGCGAATTCTTCTGATGCGAGAAAGAATGCCGGTATGGATCTCCTCCCTCATTTGTTCACCCTCCTCATGCTGGTCCTGCTTCAGGCTGTTCTGGGCTTTGACAACCTACTTTACATCTCCCTAGAATCAAAACGAGCGCCAGCGGATCAGCAGAGCCGCGTCCGGACGATCGGTATCAGCCTCGCGATCATTCTCAGGATCGTCCTGCTTTTCGTGCTGCTGAAGGTCATCGGATATTTCCAGAATCCGATCTTCGGTTTCAGCGAAGGTGGCTGGATTGAGGGCAAATTCAGTGGTCACAGCCTGATTGTGCTGCTGGGCGGCGTCTTCATCATCTATACGGCGATGAAGGAGATCTTCCACATGATCGCCCTTGAAGAAGCGTCTCACCAGAAGAAGAAGCCAGCGTCGGTTGGCATGACCATCTTCTGGATCGTGCTCATGAACTTGGTGTTCTCATTTGATTCGATTCTTTCGGCGATGGCGTTGACGGACAATATTTGGGTCATGAGCATCGCCATTATTATTGGGGGCGTATTGATGATTGCGCTGTCTGACAAGGTCGCAGGCTTTCTCCAGAAGAATCGTATGTATGAGGTGTTAGGATTGTTTATTCTTTTTGTTGTTGGTATTATGCTAGTTTCGGAAGGTGCCCACCTAGCGCATCTTAAATTTTTCTCTCAAGAAATCACGCCGATGAGCAAAGCGACCTTCTACTTCGTCATTGCGGTGTTGGTGATCACCGATCTTGTCCAGGGTCGCTACCAGAAGAAGCTGCTCGCCGCGAAGGAAGCGAGTGCGAAAGCGCTTGTTTAGGGCGAGACCGAAAGGGTGAGACGTATTCGCAAGTAAACTTGAGAAGCAGGACGATCGATACGTAGGCGAAGCTCTGTTTCTGTCTGGATGGTGTCTTGAGGGGTGAGGACCGTCCAGTTGATCAGATTGCTACTTTGTTCCAATATCCAGGTGATATCCGGATCGTCCGTGGTGAAGGGTACGATGAGTTCGATCTGATTGTCAGACGCTTTGCTGATAAGGCTAGCTGCTTGAGATGTCTTGGCCAAAGGATCTGTTCCATGAGCATACTCGATAAGATTGGCGACACCATCGTCGTCGGGATCGTCGGTAGGAAAAGCGAATGCAGGATCTGTGAATTGATTGGCCTGCCATTGCTCGAATGCGGTGAGGTCTCTTTCGAAGAGAGCGCTTGGCTGGAGGTTACTCGTGATCTGAACGGTGAACGGAACGGCGGTGCCGTCGAGCGAGCCGCCCCAGGATACAAAGCTGAAGCCAGGCTCTGCAATCGGGGTGAACGTCACGGTGACACCTTCAGCGTAATTCGGTTGCTCGGGAGAGACTTGGATGGAACCGCCGTTGAGATCTTGAGGGATGGTGATGGTGAACGTCGCGTCCGGTTTGAAGAGGGCGCTGATGTCCAGATTGTCGGTGATCTGAATGGTGAGGGGAACGTCGTTGCCGGAGAGTGAGCCGCTCCAGGAAGCGAAGTTGAAACCGGGTTCAGCGATCGGCGTGAAGGTCACAGACGTTCCTTCTGTGTAAGTCGGCTGAATGGGAGAAACTTGAATGGAACCGCCGTCGAGGTCTTGTGGGATGGTGATGGTGTAGGTCTTGTCCTGTTCGAAGAGGGCTCCGATCTCGAGATCGCTTGTGATCTGAATGGTGAGAGGAATGTCGTTGCCGGAGAGTGAGCCACTCCAGGAAACGAAGTTGAAGCCGGGCTGTGCGATCGGCGTGAAGGTCACAGACGTGCCTCTGATGTAGGTGTCTTGTGAGGGCGAGATTTGGATGGAACCCCCGGCGAAGTCCGGAGCAGCGGTGATGGTAAATGCTTCCACAACGATGTCGCCGTCAGGTTGCCCTGGCGTTCCACCTACCCCCTCGCTCGCTTGCCAATTGGTCTCGACGGTGTGGTCTGGGATGGGAATGCCAAGATTGACGAGCAAGAGCGAGGCACCATGGCCATCAGCTGAAGTTGGCCATGGGAGCTGGTCGTTGTAGGTGAAGTCTTGAATCACCGCCCCTTGGGCATCGAGGAGTAGGATTTGTTCACCGTCGTTGTCGAGTCGACCGCTGTATTCGGTGTTTCCAAGAATGTCTGTGGCCATGGTGATCTCGGCGAGGCTAGCAGCGTAACGAGCTTCAAACGCCGAGCGATGGCGGACGAGGACCAATCGCGCACCGGGTGCAAGCAACGTGTTGTCTGCGAAGGAGAAATCGATGCCCTCGGTAAAGCGTAGGCCCGTGAGATCGATCGTCTGTGTGCCGACATTGAGGAGCTCGATGAACTCGTAGTTGTCACGGTTTGAGGAGATGGCCTGTTCCTCGGGGGTGGAGGGTTCGGCCGGATGATAGTGCAGTTCCGAAATGACAAGGTTGCTAGCGTCCGCAGGTACCGTGTTGATAGAGAAGTAGGCCGTGTTCAGGGCGCTCCATTCACCTGTACCGGGATCATAGGAGCGTGAGAAGAGCCAGCCGGGATCGGTCAATACAAGGGGATCGGTCGACACGGTATTCCCGCCGCCACCGGTTGGGTTGCCCGTGAGTTCGAGGTCGAAGCTGAGGTCAGAGCTGGTGGCGTTCAGCTGGTGCACCTCGGCCGTGATCGTGTTCATGCCTGCGAGAAAGCGGCTTGGGGGGACCATGGCCGTGCGCGTGGCATTGTCACCATCGCCGTCGTCGGCGTAGTCGTCGAAGGCGGCATTGCTAGGCAATCCCCGGCGGGCGATCTCGACACCATTTACGTAGATTGCAATTGCGTCGTCATAAGTGTAGTCGACGGCGAAGTGGTCGAAGACTGAGGGATCTGGAATGGAAACGGTCGTGCGGAAGTAGGTCGTGGCGTTCTTCTGAATGCCGCCTTGGTTGGGATTGGCATCAATGAAATCAATTTCGGTTGCTTCGTCGCCGTCGCCATAGCCGAGCTGCGACTGGCCAGACTTCCAGGCTGCGTCATCGAAGTTTCTCGCTCGCCAAAGGATTCCTTGATCGGAGCCGTCATCGAGGTATTTCCAAGTTGCCCCACTGCGTAGGTAGCGTGTTCGCACGGGGCCTCTTCCACCCCCACCGTTGAGGTCGATGCGGACAGCGTCAGGATGAATGGCGCCGCCGACGAGACGTGGGTCAAGCGAGTGCTCGTAGTCGGTGAGGTCGGTGTCCTCATTTCCGAACCTGTAATAGACTCGACTAACTGTGTCCGGCACCATGAGGGCGGGGCCGCTACCACGAGGCACGGATCCTCCGTGTTGACTGTAGGCTGGTGCGCCAATGTCAGGATAAAGACCGCGAGCGCGGAGCTGGTTGAGGAAATTGCCCGTGCGCGCGGGGAACCAGTCATTGATGATTTCATTGTACTCCGCTTCCCAATCGGTCACATCACGGTCTTGACCATGTTGATCGCCCCAGCGGGCGGCTTCGGGAACGAGGATGCTCCGGTGCTGGGTGGTGACTTCGTCGTAGAGAGCTTGCGAGCCTTCGGGGCTCAGTGGACCTCCATTGAAGAGGGCTCGATGGGCGCGATCCGCGAAGCGTAGGCGAAACTCAGGGCTCTCTTCGAGATCATCATTGGGTGACGCGATGCCGCGGAAATCAGAGACTTTGTTGGTATTCAGATTTGATCGGAGCAAGAGAGACCATTCGGCGTCCCACATGAAATACTTGTAGCCGGTGCGCGTCGTTTGGGTGTCGATACCGCCGTAATAGTTCTTAAATGGCCAGTCGCTATTCCCCGCATACCAGTTGACGAGAAAGTAATCAATGTTGTTGTTAGGATCGCACCAAATGGGGAGGGTCGAGTTTCGCGTGCCATTGCTAGCGAAGCCGCAAGCTTCGAGGTAACGAGAGTCGCGCAGGGTATCATTGCTGGCGCTACCAATACGGCTGACGACCGTGTTGTAGGTATTCCACGTACTCAGATTGCGCGCACTATTGATAGCACTACCAGAGTTTTGGCCTTCCCAGAGATCGCGATCTGCGCCCTCAATGTAGCTTTCGGCAAAGCCCGCGTCGGGTCTTTCGACCACGTTGTAAACGCCCCAGTAGACGCCATTGATATAAATGTGAAGGAAGCGCCCGTGGGCAGCAGGTTGGCCCAGGGCAAGCTGAGCACGTCGGCCAAATTCATCGCGTGCGTACTGAGGTTGGTCTCCGGCACTGCTCCACTGCCAACCATCGTTTGATTCCATGCGGAAGGTGAGTGTCTGAAACTCCTGGGCTACTCCCGGTTCGTCCCCGAACATGGGGAAGCTGAGTTTGCCAGGGCCATCAGTGGGTTGATTGCTCGTGCCAAATTGAGACTTGAAGAGGACACGAAAGGATTTCTTTCGGGTGAGGCCGAAGCTTCGAAACGCTCCGCCTTGAATGCGAATGGCGCAGTTCTGTTGAAAGACTTCACTTCCGCTGGGATCAATCATTTCTAGCGATGTCTTGCGTTCCCAAGCCGCTCCAGATGCGCCAGGGTTAGAGTATATTCCACTCGAGCCAAACATATCATCGACATCAATCGCGATAGAGAGACTGGGAACGGTCATGAGGTCATTTTTGATCGTGGGATGAGTGGCAGGATTGACATTCGCATTTCCGTTCATGCCATAGTAGGGCGACTGACCATCCCACGAGGAGGGCAGGCCATAAGTGCTTCGGGTATTTGCGGCGGTCTGTGCGACTACGCTGTCGACGAGAATGTAAGTGTGGGTATCGATATTCGTCGACACGTAGCCACTGCGATAGGCGATGGCTTTTACCGGCATGGTACGATTCACCTCGATCGGGCCGTTGTAGAGGTTGCCGCTCGTTTCGCTTGGCCAGTCGCCGTTGGTGGTGTAGCGGATGCTCGCTCCGGGGGTAGCGCTTGTGATTGTTAAGGCAAATGGTGCGTCATAGAAACCTCGACTGACACTGAAGTCAGTATCGGCAACAAAGCCGAGAACACCGTCCGCTTCGTTATTAGACGTTTCGGGCGTTGGCTTGAGAATGAATCCTATTTGAAGACCGTCTCCAAAGAAACCGTAAGAGTTACCCGGCTTCTGCTTGGGGTAATCGGCCTCGGCTGAGCCGAATTCCGAGAGGATCGTCGTGCCATCTGTGGCGACGAGTGCTAGGTAGTCGCCACCTGCATTGAGACTGAAGTTGGTGTGCAAAGGGGCGCCATTCGTTGGGCGACGATCCTTGGAGGAGGCAAAGACGAGGAGGTAGCCATTTCCGACGATGGACACTGCCGGAAATTGCCATTTAGTGAGATTGGTAGGATCGTCGCTCAGATGCCAGCCGTCGAGGTTGACTGAGCCCCCGTCAGGGTTGTGCAGTTCGATCCAGTCGGGAGTGGTGCCATCCTCATCCATTATTGTCGTAGAGGTGTTGTCAGCGAGGAACTCGTTGATGCGGATAGACGAGCCGACGACAACAAGCGAGAACACTCGCTCGATAGAGGCGTTCGAGAGATCAGTGCTACGGACTCGAAGTGACAACGCAGCGCCGAGGCCAGGTATGGTATCGGCTACTTGAAGCGTATCCTCATTGATCGCGAAGAGGGCATTGTCCGTGTCGCCATTGCCTGGAACAAGTGCGTAGGTGTGCCTGTCTGCTGTGTTGCCGTCAATGGTGCTGAATTGCCCGACAGCAATTCCGACTGGTGTGTTTTGAAGTAACGTCGACGAGGAGAGGTTGAGCGCAGTGGGTGCCTGGGCTGTTTCTACTTCTAAGATAAAGGTGGATTCCAGGCTGAGTGTTTCCTGGTCTGTCGTTCGTAGGCGAATCGTATACTGCGTGCCAAAGCTGCCCAGAGCACCGGTGGATCGGAGTTCATTCCCATTGATGATTTGAAAGTGAGTATTGCCCGGGAATGTATCGGGGCTCACCAAACTGTAGGTGTGCATGTCATCAGCATTCGGATCGACCGTCGTGAGTGTGCCTATCAGAGTACCCGCTGGAGTGCTGGGTGCGAGATCCGTATTACTTAGAGTTAGGCTTGTTGGTGCTTCCGGTGTTGCTGGCGATGTTTCCCGCAAGATGTAGCCGCTCATCGACGGGTCGACGCCGTTGTCGTTTCCTCGGAGAATACGTATGGTTTGACTCGTGCCGTCGGCAGTGAACGTGCCAATGACAGAGCCAACGCCGCTGCGAGAGTAATCGTTACTGATATTCTCCGGAGACTCGTCATCGCCTGCGCGTTGGTTGCGTGAAGAGCAGCAGCCCCGGGTGTCGCCACCGCCGATGAGCTGAATTTGGTAGGCCGTCCCTGCTGTCAGCCCTGTCAGGGCAAAGTCCCAGTCATTGCCGGTCCATACATGGCTGTTCAGAACAGTGTTGAGATCGGCGTTGCCGGAATCTCCACCATCGCCTGTGTAGAAGTTGCCGGCGGCCGCGCCTATCCCGAACTCCATGTCTTCAAAAGTGATCATTTCTCCGTCAACGGACACGGTAGGGCTAGCATTGTTGTTGGTGGCGTTCTTGGCTTCGATTAGAGTTCCGTTCGTGCTAATATCACTGACGTCCGAGATATTGAATGGTGTTTGCCAAGCGATGGGGGCACCGTGAACGATCGGGAACATCGTCCAGAGCAGGAAAGCCAGTAGCGCTTGGGGGAGGAAACGGGACATCTTGTACTATGATCGGGGCGAGCGTCTCCGTCGAGCCGATTTCTAAATCTAGCATCGGCCTTGACCGATACGGCAACCACGGGCCAATCTCTCCCCATGCACCTCATCAGATCCACAGTCGTTTCGATCCTGGGCGCGTTCGCGCTCATCTCTACTTCGCACGCTAATACGGGTTTGCCCAATTGCTTTGGATCTCACATGGTCCTTCAGCAGAAGCAGGAGAACAAGGTTTGGGGTTGGGGCGATGCAGGGTCGACGATCACGGTAACGATCGGCGATGAAACGAAGACAGCCAAGGTGAGCGAGGATGGTTCCTGGCATGTGATGCTGGATCCCAGGAACGCAGGTGGTCCTCACAAGCTCACTATCAAAGGGCATGATGACATTGTCTTTGAAGATGTCATGTTTGGAGAGGTTTGGATCTGTTCTGGGCAATCCAATATGCAGTGGTCTGTGGCGCAGTCTAACGATGCGGACTTGACGACGATGACCGCGCATTATCCAAACATCCGTTTCCTGACGGTCCCTCGGGTTGGAACGGACGAACCGCAATCCAACTTCGAAGGCGCATGGACGCACTGCACTCCTGAATCAACGGCGCAGTTTTCAGCAGTCGGCTACTACTTTGGTCGCCAACTGCATCAAACCCTTGGTGTGCCAATCGGTCTCATCGACAACGCCTGGGGCGGGTCCGCATGTGAGGCCTGGGTGAATCGGAAGGTGTTGGAAGAGGATGAGCGTTACAAAGCATTGATGGAGCATTGGAAGGGCGTTGAGGAGAACTTCAAATCCGGCAAGGCAAAGAGAGACTACGACGAGAAACTGAAAGCCTGGGAAGTGAAGGTTGCAAAGGCCAAAGAGGACGGAGGCAAGGCGCCTAACAAGCCACGCTACGATGATGGTGAGATGAGGGGAAATCAGCGCCCTGCCAATATCTATAATGGTGTCCTCCGTCCGACGATTGGCTACGGAATCAAGGGCGCGATTTGGTATCAAGGCGAGTCAAATGCTAGTCGAGCCTATCAGTATCGGGATCTCTTTCCTTTGATGATCAAGAATTGGCGTAGTGAATGGGGTCAGGGTGACTTCCCGTTCTACTGGGTGCAGCTTGCCGATTTCCGAGCAGAGAAACCCGAGCCTGCCGAGAGTGATTGGGCTGAGCTGCGCGAGGCCCAGACCATGACGATGAGCAAATTGCCGAACACTGGTGAAGCGGTCATTATCGATATCGGCGAGGCCAATGACATTCACCCGACGAACAAGCGGGATGTTGGTTTGCGGCTTTCTCGCTGGGCCCTTGCCAAAGACTACGGTGCGGAAGGTCTTGCCTACCACAGCCCAATCTACTCATCCATGAAACAGGAAAAGGGCCACATCGTGGTCAGCTTCGAACACGTGGGGCGTGGTTTGGACACGGTGGATGTGAGCCAGCCTTTGGGTTTCACCATTGCTGGTGCGGACAAGGTGTTTCATCATGCCAAGGCAGAAATTTTAGGGAAAGGCCGTGATCGCCATCAGATCAAGGTCTCGAGTGATGCAGTGAAGAATCCAGTCGCGGTACGCTACGCGTGGGCAGACAATCCTGTGTGCAATGTGCGCAACTTCGATGGCCTTCCCTTGACACCTTTCCGCACAGATGACTGGCCCGGAGTGACGGCGGGTAAGGAGAGTCGCTAGTTTGAGGACCTTCTTCCGGATATTCCGATATACCGGACGCTATCCTTGGCGTGCTGCGACGACATTTCTGCTTGCGGTTCTGGGCACGCTGTTAGTGCTCGTGCTCCCTGCGGTCACTCAGGCGTTTGTGGATGAGGTCATTCCGCAGCGGCAGGATGATCGTATTCTTCCGCTGGTCGGCTTGGCTGTAGGAGCTATCGCCTTACGTCAGTTTGTCACCATGTTGCGGAACTGGTGCAACAGCTCTTTCGAGCAGTGCATTGTCCATGATCTGAGGTTGGAACTCTATCAGAAGATTCAACGTCTGCCACTGCGCTTCTTCGATAAGCAGCCCACGGGAGACATCATGAATCGCGTGGCCGCAGATGTGCCGGCAATGGAGCGCGTCATTCTTGGTGTGCTTGATCAAGGGCTCAGCGGGTTGTTGCAGTTTTCGATTGTCTTTGGCTACCTGCTCTACCTGCATCCTTGGCTCGCGGTTCTCTCGGTGGCTCCGCTGCCATTGGTTGCCCTATCCACCAAGCTCTATCACTCCTATGCAGAGTCGCGTTACCGAACGGCGAGCGAGGCGGCGAGTTCTCTCAATTCTCTGGTGCATGACAACGTGGCGGGAATCCGTCAGATCAAAGCTTACACGGTTGAGCCCGAAGAGCTGCAGCGTTTCGAGGCGAAGAGTGCGGATGTGAAAGACGCTCAGATGAAAGTCATCAAAGCGAATTCGGTGATCTGGCCCCTTGTATCTCTCATCGCTGAGTCGGGCATTATCATCACGCTGGCCTTTGGCACGCTGTGGATCATTCAGGGCACGACGACACTGGGCGTCCTCAGCGCCGTGCTGATGTCCTGGGGGCTTCTTTATGACCCCATTTCGCGAATAAATCCACTCACGCAGCTTTTCACGTCAGGGGTCGTCGCCGGAAAACGTGTTTTTAGCATTCTCGATCTGATGGCTGAGCAGAACTTGATTCAGGGGGAGCGGCCTGAGTCTTTGCGCGGCGAGATTTGTTATGAGGGTGTCACGTTCTCTTATGATAAGAAGAGTGAGAGTCCCACGGTGTCTGACGTCAATGTGAGGGCTGGTGCAGGAGAGACGATCGCCTTTGTCGGGCCAACAGGCGCTGGGAAATCGACTCTTTTAAACTTGATCACGCGGTTCTACGAGTTGGATAGAGGTGTTATCACACTGGATGGTAAACCCATCACCGAGCTATCCAAAGAATGGCTGCGTGACCGGATTGGCTACGTGACCCAGGACAGCTTTCTTTTCAACTCAAGCATCCGAGAGAACCTCTCACTCGCCAAAGTGGACGCGACGGAAGAAGAAATGTGGGAGGTGCTTAGCGCTGCTAATGCTGCGGTCTTTGTTAAGGAGATGAAAGAAGGTTTGGACAGTGTGGCGGGTGAACGTGGCACACGACTCAGTGGCGGAGAGCGTCAGAGACTCTCGATCGCACGGGCTTTGCTCAAGAACCCGCCGATACTCCTACTTGATGAAGCTACAAGTGCGGTTGACAACGAGACCGAGCAGCTGATTCAAGAGGCGCTAGACCGTCTACGGGCGAATCGCACCTGCTTTGTGATTGCTCATCGTCTTACGACAGTGCGTGAAGCGGATCGCATCTATGTCATGAAAGATGGGCGTGTAGTCGAAGTTGGGAAACATGAAGAACTTTTGGCTCAGGCCGGACTTTATGCGAAATTGTGCTCAGGTAGTCAGGCGGACCAGGCGCTTGTCGGCGTGATCCAGTAGGCTGCGGTCGACAATGGGAAGGAGCTTTGGTAATAGCTCTAGCGATGACTGCAGACGACGTTCTCGAAGGTTTGGAGGCGATGAGGAGTCCGAGCATCAAGAAGATGCTCATATGCAATCATGGAGTCAAAGAACCATGCTTTGGTGTCAAAGTGGGCGACATGAAGACGCTTGTGAAGCCTACAAAGGGGACTACGAACTTGCCTTAGCGCTTTATGACACGGGCAACTATGATGCGATCTACCTTGTTAGGCTCATTGCTGATGATGATAGAATGACTAAGCGAGACCCTCAGCGTTGGTCACCAAGGCCAATGGTGGGGCTCTTGCTGGCTCTACGGTTCCGTGGGCGGTTGCTGGAGGCAAACACGGATGGGACATTGCCCTCAAGTGGATCGAAACGAAGAAGGCGCTCGAAGCGTCAGCGGGATGGACCACTTTTAGTCGTCTCGTGGCACTAAAGGAAGACAATGATCTGAATCTGCCGGTGCTGAAACAGCTTCTGACGCCCGTCGGAAAGACAATTCATGAGGTGCTCGATGCCGTTCGTTGTGCAATGAACAACTTCATTATCTCCGTGGGTGGCTATGTGACTTCGCTGACCGCCCAAGCCATGAAGAGCGATGAGAAGGTTGGTAAGGTCGTCGCAGACCTTGGGAAGAATGCCTGTAAGATTCCCTATGCGCCTGAATATATTAAGAAGAGAGAGTCGCGGGGGAATTTGGGTGAGAAAGGTAAGACCGTGAAGTGCTAGTCGCTCGTCGCGTCGTTCATCTTCCATAGCTGCTCTGGGAAGGGGCAGTGGACACATCCAGAGTCGTCCTCTAGGCAGAAGTCGTCGTAGATCTGCAAAAGTGCCTGCTGATGATAGGCCTTCTTGAGAAATACTCGCTGGCGCGGGTGCTCCCCGAACAGACGAATCGTGGCCCGCTTGATCTTCTCGTTGCTCTGTGAGGCGGATAGCGATTGATAGGTCGACCACGTTGCCTGGGGATCATCCTGAAAGCGCAGCGGAAGAATTTGATTCGCCACGATATCGCGGGCTCGCGATGCTCCGATGAGTGCTAGGGGCTTGGCCGAGGCGGCTCGTAGCGTGTAGTGCTGATTCCAATAGGGATGCGTCAGTCCAGTCAGAAAGTCTTCAGTACGCTTGAGATCGAACTGAGCCCCTAAAGCTTGACTCGCGAGCTGTTTCCAACGGGCAACGAGATGTGTGAGAGCGCCTAGCCGTCGCTGTGGATGATTCTGCGGACGGACGCCGACCGTCATCCATGGCAGAGGTCGAGAGGCATGGGGCGCCCAGTCATTGCGGTCCTGCCACCAGCGTGACCAGAGACTGCATTGATAGGCTGTCGTGCTCTCACTGTCAGATTCGACATGGCGTTCGCCTTCGAGAAAGCCTGCCAATCCGAAGAGGAGGGCATCGATTGCTTCAGTCCCGTCGCGCGTCTGGAGTAGTGATAGGGGGGCTCGCTGGCTAAGCACGCGCATGGGGAGGGCATTGTTCCGGTAGCCCAAGGCTTCAGCAAGCCCCTGAAAGAGGGCTTGATCGATGCCATGGATTTCACGGACACGATTGAGGCGTTTGGCTTTCCGTTCCAGCCGGAATTGCGCAGCAGCCTCCAAGAGCGTGTGGATACGGGCATCATCTAATTCTGTGAAGGTGTAAGAGCACCTTCCTAGATGTGCATCAGCGGGAACATAGCTGTGGGTGCCGAGTTCTTCAAAATTCTCTAGCTCCAGTCGCACCTGGGGAACTTCACGATGATTTAGCGTGCGTGTGTAGAATTGTTCTGGGCCCGTTTCGAAGAAGACGTGGAGTACGACGTCTTCGTATTGAGGATTCTCCCCGTGGCCGTGCCGCTCCCAATCGCGGACATCGGGATCCAGTTCGATCGCTCCTCTCTGAACCTCCTTACCATCCACGCACACCGCTGCATCGGTGAAGTCGGGGCCTGCTGAGTGATTCCAGTGGCCGAACTGGGTAACCTCTACCTGTTGCCCGGCTGTCGTGACGAACTGACGTCCCAACGCTCCTGCGAACCAGAGGCTTTGCAGTTCGAGTTCAGAAAAGTGAACCGCGCCATCCTGGACGCTTGAAGCCCCGGCCTCCCGCAGTTGCTCTCGAAGAGTGGCGTAGCGTGCTGCTCCAGCCAGCTCGAATGCAGCGGACTTCATCGTTCGATAGCCGCTTGGCTCGTTATGAGCCAGCAGGACCGGGAGGGTCTAACTGATTCAGTAATGCTTTGACGGATTTGTACCTGGGCAGTGCTTTGTATTCTGCGGAAGCCTCCATTGCCCGAAGCATTTCTTTTGCCCGAGGCTTGTTGTTTCGGAGTCGTTCCATGTCTGCTATCTGCAGGTCGACTCGAAATTGGTCTTCGGCTCTGAGATACTTATCCTTGGCTTTCCTCAACAAACCAATGGCTCCATTGCGAGATCCTGCAGTGCGTAAACGGCCTGCTTGAGCCTCATGATAGAAGCCGGTCTTGTGATTCGAGGTGGCTGCTTCTAACTTACGTTGGTACTGTGGAGGATTGGCATCCCAAAGCTTGGTCGCTACGTGGTAAGTCTTATAGTGCAATGCTTCGTCGTTTCGATAGAACTGTGGCTCGTATGTTCGAAAGCCATCGTAGGGGCGATAGAGGGGATCCCCCACGACAACACTCATCCACGAGAGGTATGGCGTTGCCATGTAGGCTGCTTCAGCCAGCGTGTAACCCTCGAGCAATCGTTGTAAGAAGACGTCTAGATGCGTCGTGCCTGTGAGGAAGGGTTCATAAACGTTCCCAAGTGTTCCGGCTGCTCCATGGTGCACCAGTGGGCCTGTCCATTCATTCGTCTCGCTGCGTAGTGTAAGAGCACTGAAGCTGTGGATATGAGCGGCAATGGCGCCTTTCTTGAGTTTGAAGTTAGGGTCTTCAAAGGGCCCATTTGCATTGCGCGCGTACCATCCAAAGTAGAGGGCGGCTTCGTCCATCGGATAGTGGCTTGGGAAACTCGAGTTATTCGCGTCTACGATTGTTGGAATGCCATCGCGTTCGCATTGAGTCACGACATTGTTAAGCCAATCTTCTCCCTGCTTGTATCCGCCGTTAGTCTTCTTCGCAAGATCCACGTAGGCAAAACCCCAGAGGCCAGTGCGTTCGATCTCAGATGCATCATTGATCATGCGTCGACAATCAACGACTTTGGGACCGTCCACGCGACCAACCAGCATGAGGTTTGACAGCCCGGCATCTCCGAACGATTTCTCTTGGCGAAAGTATGGATTAGGGAGCCAGCCCGGCAACCGTTCGTTGAACTGGCCAAGCAGAGCCAGCTCGGAATCAACGCTAGCCGCGTCCGTTTGCATTTTAGCGGCATTGGTAGGGCGAGGTTCTGGACTTGTATCCTTAATCTTCAACGGCATGCCGTGAATCAGAACAAGGACACGCATCTTGTTCTCGACAACTTTCGGGCGTCCGGCGTTATTCTGAACGGTCCACCATTCCTTCTCAGTGAAGAGCTTTCGTAGAGGCCGTTCGATGGATTCGCGAAATTCCGCTCGGGAAATAACTTCATTAGATGAGCAATCGAGAGCTATGCGGTTGCCCTTTGAGATGCCTCGCTGCGAAATATAGTGAGCTGCGATTTCGGCAGAGCCTGGGAAGTTCTTGTTATAGACGACGATGGTCGATTTTGAGTAAACGGAGTCTTTCGCCTGCACGAGCGACACGCCTGCCGCCAAGACAAGGACAAAGCGCACGGATGAGGATTTGAGAAGGGCTAACATGATCAAATTTCTAACTTGAGGCCATCATAGGCCAGAGCCACTCCTTTGGGAAGCGTGGCTTGTGCCTTTTCATGGTCTATCTCGTCGCTAAAGTGAGTGAACCACGTTTCCCCAGCGCTGAGCCGGGCAGACATGGCGAGCGCCTCTTCAAAATTCATGTGAGTCGGGTGAGGCGTGAATCGAAGGGCATCGAGGACCAGCACGTCAACGCCTTCTAGCGCCGCGATGGTCTCTGGGCGGAGGGTCTTGCAATCGCTGACGTAGCCAAACCGTAGGCCTCCAGGGAGCTGGAAATGAAAGCCGATCGTTTCTACTTTCCCATGGTCGACAGGGAGTGGAATCACCTCACATTCGCCCAACTGAAAGGGCCCGGTAATCTCATGCGGGGCTGGTTTGATATAGCCAGTATAGCAATTCTCACCATTGAAAGCATAGGAAAACATGCGCTTGAGATCAGCCAGACACGATTTGGTCGCATGGAGCGGAAGATCCACGTCCCCGAACGTGAACCGTCGGAGATCATCGAATCCAACCACATGGTCTATGTGCGAATGCGTGTAGAGGACGGCATCCACTCGGCGGATATTCTCTCTGAGACACTGCGTGCGGAAATCGGGGCCGGTATCGACGATCCAACAACAGGCATCTGTCTCGACGTAAATAGAGGAACGGAGTCTCTTGTTGCGTGGATTTGAAGATTGGCACACGTCACAATCGCACCCAATGACCGGGACCCCGATTGAGGTGGCCGTGCCGAGAAAGGTGACGCGCAGCTTTTCCATTCAAGGTCGAGGTTGCAATGAACTCTGCGTTTATCTAAGCTCGCCGCCCGAGAAATCAACATGCTCTCCGTCCTCAAAATCACCAATCTCGCGCTCGTCGATGTTCTTACTTGGGAGCTCGGCGATGGCCTCGTCTGCGTGACGGGTGAGACGGGTGCTGGTAAATCCATCATCGTTGGCGCGATCAAATTGGTGCTGGGTGATCGTGCGGATCGTAGCCTCGTTCGAACAGGGACGGAGGCCTGCACGGTCGAAGCTGTTTTTGAGCTACCCAACGTCGCCTTGGTGAATGAACAGTTGGAGGCGTTCGGATTCGAGCCTTGTGAGGACAATCAGCTGGTGATCAAGCGTGTCATTGGGGCAAAGAGCGGTGGCAAGCAGTTCATCAATTGCTCGCCTGCGACGTTGACCGTGCTCAAAGCGTTAGGGCATTTCTTGGTAGACCTGCATGGCCCCCATGATCATCAGTCGCTCATTTCTCAAGATCGTCAGCTGAATATGTTGGATGCCTTTGCTGGTTCTGAGAAGGTGCGAATAAACTATGTGGAGGCCTACAAAAAATGGGCCGGGCTTGCCAAAGAATTGGAAGAACTCTCCACGAGCGAGCGGGCGAATGAGCAAGAGATCGATCTTTTGCGGTTCCAAATACAAGACATCGGCGATGCCGATCCCAAGCCAGACGAAGTCGGCCCGTTGGAGCAGCGGCACCAGGTTGCGTCGAATGCCGCGCATCTGATGTCTATCACTGGAAAGCTTCTCAATCAGTTGGCCGACAGTGACACCAGTGTGATTAATCAGTTAGCCGATTCAGCGAGGCTAATTCGAGATCTTCAATCGACTGATCCCCAGACATCCGAGTTTACCCGCGAGTTTGACAGTGCGCAGGTCGAGTTAGAGGAAATGGTAGGATCGCTACGAAGCTATGTGGAGGATCTGGAGATTGATCCGAAAGAAATCAGTGAGATTGAGGATCGCATCAATCTGCTGGAGACGCTCAAGCGCAAGTACGGCAACACGATCGAAGAAGTCATCGCCTTTCGTGAACGTGCTGTAGCTAAACTCAGCAAGATCGAAGGCCGTGGAGATGCCATTGCCAAGCTTGAGAGTGATCTCAAGAAGGTGCGCAAAGCGGTGGATAGCAAGGCGGTGAAACTCACCCAAGCGAGACGAGCTGCCGCGCCAAAGCTTTCGCGGCGCATAGCGGATCATTTGAAAGATTTGGGGTTCAAGCGCTCGAAGATCGAGATCGATCTCGTGCCCTTTGAGTTTCCTGCTCCACAAGGTGCCGAGACGGTCGATTTCATCTTCGCGCCAAATCCAGGCGAACCCTCGAAGCCATTGCGTATCATCGCCTCCAGTGGAGAGATGGCCAGGGTCATGCTGGCGGTCAAGAGCGCCCTGGCCAAACAGGATGCGATACCACTCCTCGTTTTCGATGAGATCGATGCCAACGTTGGTGGAGAGATTGCCAGTGCGGTCGGCGCGAAGATGTCTGAGCTTGCCAAGAACCACCAAGTGATTTCCATCACACACCTGCCTCAGGTGGCAGCGCTCGCTGATGGGCATTGTGTGGTCGAGAAGGAGTTTGCTAGTGATCGTACGCGCTCCCGTCTTCAGACAATCGATGGGAATGATAGGATCGCCGAGCTGGCACGTATGCTGGGAGGCGATGCCAAGTCGGCTAAAGCTCACGCAAAGAGTTTGTTAGGGAAGTAGTGAGTCACCTAGTGTAGAGGCGGCTTCCAGCCGCTGGGCTTGAGCCAGAAGTTCAAGCGACTCTCTTGCGCAGGTTGGCTTCTTCCCTGAGGCTCTGTGACGCCCCAAGTCTACGACTTTCACACTGCGCTTGAACAGGGGTCGAGCGAAGCAGACAAGCTCCACGTGATGGAAAAGCTCGTGGATTTCAATGACTCACAGGCCGTCTCAGAGGGGATGCGTGATTAAGCGCTGTGATGGTGAGCTGGTCGGAGGACTTCGTGGCTTCACGCATTGGAATGGACTGTTCGTGAAATAACTCTGGCTGTGTGAGGAGGCGCGTGGGCGAGGCATGGGTGTGGGTGTGGAGCTCCTGCGTCAGGCTGAGGTCGAAGCCTTGCGACGTTCCTGTCTGTATTTCCACTTTGATACGTTCGATTTCCAAGCCTTTCCGTTTTACGAGAAGCTGGGCTAGCGCCTATTTGGGCAACTGGATGATTATCCTGTTGGACACACTCGTTACTTCCTGCATAAGCGAGATCTCTCGTGACACTTACGTAGCGCATAGATACAATTGCCTATTGTGAAAGCCACCGTTGGAATTCTTCTCGCACTCCTCCTTGGTCTCAATGTCTGGCAGTTTCTAGATCGCAAGATACTGCGAAAGGAATTAAGTCATGCTGAACAAGAGACGGTTTGGAAGATGGAAGACGTTGCCATGACATTTGGTGAGGAGATCGCGAGCCTTGAGAGAGGAAAGCGTGCATTGTCCAAGACGTTGGCGGTGTTTGCCAAGGGAGAGGAGTCTGGTGGTGTTGGAAAGAACCCCATGAAAGCATTTTCCAAAGCGATGGAGAATCCAGGGATGAAGGAGATTGGGGCGGCGCAACAGCGGGCGACCTTGGATGCGGTCTGCAGTCGCCTCTATGAACATCTCGGCATCAAAGGTGAAGAACTCGAACATTTCCAAAAGCTGATTACCGATGCGCAGATGACGATGATGAAGACTGGCATGAAGATGCTGGCCGGGGATCTTAGTCGAGAGGAGCGTCAGGAGCTTGCGACAGCCATTGCCGATGCTGAGGCAGCATTGAAGCCGTTCCTCAATGACGACGAGGACTTTGACTACTACAACTTCTACACAGGTACAACTGGTGAGCGCACGGCGATGAATAGTTTGAGGAGTGTGCTAGAGCTAGCGGGAAGCACGCTGGATTCTGAGACCGAAGAAGCGCTGGTCCAATTGATGTTTGACGAGCGCCAAGCGATTGATTTTGAAGAGCACTACTATGATCAGAAGCGGTTTGACCCAAGCAAAGATAGACCGGTTCATGGAGCAGTATGATCAGCTTCAGTCCAATCTCGATAGCCGAGCAGCAACGTTGCTCAGTGGCGCTCAGTTGGAAGCGTTTCGAGCAAACCAGAAGACCTCGCGTGCCATGCAAGAGATGGGGCGAGGCATGAGGATCAACATGTTCGGAAAGGAGATTCCTCAAAGCTGATGCGCGATGCTATTCTCCTCATTGTCTTGCTAGCCAATCTCATCGGAGTTGCGATGGTTGCCCTCGATAAACGTCGTGCTCGATTGGATCGTAGGCGAATCAGTGAACTGGCGCTGGTCGTCCCTGCGATGCTTGGAGGTTGGCCTGGGGTTCTCTGGGCGATGAAGCGCTTTCGCCATAAGACGCAGAAACGCAGCTTTCAGTGGAAGCTGGCCTTGGCGATTCTGATGTTTTTGCCTGTAGCTTGGCTCACCTGGCGCTTCCTATGGTAGAGTTCCTCTCCGCCAAGGGCACGTCCAGAATGTGATCTTGATCGTGAAGAAAGAGATCCTCTTTACCAGAGCTCACCACGAAGCCAAAGACGATTAAAAGAACCAATCGTCGTCGTCGTTGCCAAATTCGAGGCCCTTGGTGTCTTCGACATCGGCGTCTTCAAAATCTGCCCCCTGCGTGTTTGCTCCTCTGAAATCGCAACCGCGCATGCGCGTGTCTTCGAAATCCGCGTTCTTGCAGTTGGAGTCTTTGAAGTTCACCCGGTTTAACAGGCAGTTTTCGAAATCAGTGCCCGACAAGTGGGCGTGCGAGAGATTGCAGCGCACATAACGACCGCGTTCGGCGTGGGAGTGGTCAAGATCAGCATTGCGGAGATTGCACAAGGTAAAGTCGATACGCTGCAAGCTGCTACGATTCATCTTTGCGTTGCGGAAATCAGCGTTGGTGAACGTGGCTTCGTTCAGATTGACTCGATCCATCTTGGTCATGTAGAAGATCACGGCGTCGCCTGTGGTGTGGGTGAGAATCGCGTCGTGCATGATCGTCTGACTGAAGTTGGCCCCGGTAAGGTGGCAGTTGCTGAGGTTGGCTCGTTCCATGAGCGCATCGTGAAACTGGGCGTCGGTTAAGTCGGCTCCGCTGAGATCGATATCTGTTAGATCAGCGCCACTAAAGTCCAAGCCAACCAGATCTGATTGCATGTCGATCGAGGTGACGATCCTGCAGAGCATCAAGGGCTTGGAGGCATCGAGTGGGAGGCGATGTTCTGGACGCAGATAGCTGAACTCGGAACTTAGCGTAGTGTCTGTGGGTAGCCATGTCTCACCACCATCTTCACTGATCTCCAAGGAGCAGCGGGGGTAGAGGTCGCCCTCTCCGGCGGATTGCGAGATCCCGTGTGGTCGGCAGACTAAGGTCAGGCTGCCATTAGTAGACTCGATGGTGATCTCAGCTGGTAGGACCGACGGTTCCGCTGCGACAGTGAGGCTGATCGCAAAGCCAATGCAGAGAATTCTTAGGAGCGACCTTGGGTTCACCAGAGGCATCATGATGGGGCGTTGACCTCCGCTGATCCCGATTATTCACCCTATTTTCAAGTTTCTGCGCTGAGGCCGCCATCCGTGAACTGGCTGAGGTAGCGAATACTCTGGTGAAGGGAGCCTTTGCGGCCTTCGAGGGTCTGCTCGTAGGGCCGGTCTTCGACCTCGACGCAGACGGGACCGCGGTAGGTGGTTTCGCTTAGTGCTGAGAAGAACTTGCTCCAGTCGACATCACCCAAGCCGGGGAGTTTCGGGGTATGATATTGTAGCGGCGTCCCTAAAATCCCGTGATCATTGAGGCCCTTACGATCGATGCGCGCATCCTTGGCATGCACGTGAACGAACTTGTCTCCAAACTCATGGATGGCTTTCACATAGTCCATTTGTAGCCAGATGAAGTGTGATGGGTCGAAATTCAAGCCGAAGTGGTCACTGGGAATGTCATTGAACATGCGCCGCCAGATCGCCGGGGAGTAGGCGAGATTCTTTCCACTGGGCCATTCGTCGTCTGAGAAATACATGGGGCAGTTCTCGATACCGATCCGCACGGCATGCTCTTCTGCATGCTTGATTAGTGGTTTCCAGACCTCCATAAACCGCGCCCAGTTTGCATCGATAGATTTGCTCGGATCTCGGCCGATGAAGGTGTTCACAACGTTCAGGCCTAGCTTAGGGGCAGCTTCGATCAGCTTTTTAAGATGGTCTATGTAAGTTTGCGCTTCTTCGTGATCGGCTGTTAGTGGGTTCGGATAGTAGCCGAGGCCACTGATAGAGACGCCGGAGCTAGCCACTTCATCGCGGATTTCTGAAGCGCGAGTGTCGCTGAGATCAGACACGTCAACGTGAGTGACTCCGGCGTAACGGCGCTCGGCTTTGCCTACTGGCCAACACATCACCTCAACACATTGGTAGCCCGCTTGAGAGGCGACATCAAGAACATCGCTTAATGATAGTTCAGGAAGAATAGCGCTTACAAATCCTAGTTTCATGAAGTGGTATTGGAACGGTGACGGGGACAGTAGTAAACTGGAAAGAGACGGAACATTGATTGTTTATAAATTTCATGAAAGTTTGCGGTGCCTCTGAGCAGCACTGCCGGGTAAGTGGGTGAGGATGGTGTACACATTTCTGCGACTTAAGCTTACGATTCCGTCCTTGAACTGAGGACGACCTCTTGCAGGATGGCCGAAGACGGATTGGTCTGCCAGAGATCTACCACCACTTCTTTGATCTATGGATACTGATGTTGCTGCTGATGATGGCATGTTCCAAGCGTGCTGGATCACACACGTGGCTACCTGTAATGGAAAGAACTCGCTTCTAGAGGAGATCATTTCCCGGTCTTAGCCTGCGTCTTCTAGTGTGTTGCCGGTGGTTATCGGTTGCCCTGCGAGTGCGCCTGAGCCGGGCTTGGTGAAGTTGCGTCGATCTCCTCGGTAAACCGTTCCGAAGGTGGCGGTGGGTAAGGGCTTTGTCAGCCTTTTTGAAGACACCTGCGTGAACGTGGAGGAATCAACAGACTTAACGACGGCGCTGTGGCATAAGCTCTGCATCAATATTGCCGGGGGGGACTCGCAGCTCTTGCGGGAGTGCCACTGCCGGAGATTCAGCATCCACCATTGGCAGATCTCGCACATCGGCTTGCAAAAGAGTGCGCTGCCGTGGGACGAGCGGAAGGGGCGATGTTGAGTGAAAACGAGGTGCGTGGCATTGCCGATTCTGCAAGTCAAGCCACGAGTGGTGGTGTGCTTTCAACGTTGACTGATCGATTTGCGGACGGCCAGATTGAGGTGGATGCTAGGACCGGGGCGGTGGTTCGATTCGGAGCGCGGTATGTAATAGAGACGCCTATCAATGAGCGAGCCGTAGCCTTGCTTTCGCGGTGTCACCTGCGAGAGGGAAACCTCTTGGATGAACTCTGCGAATGACAGGCGATACCGTGGCCTAGAGGAGTTCGTCCAAGAGTTGTGTCAGAACTTCAGCCCAGCCTTCTGGGCCGTCTTTGGTGCTGCATGTGAGGCGATGGTCCGTCTCCACGTGCAACTGGTCGCGTATAGGCGACGCAATGACGACGCCTATGTCGGCTTGCTGAAGCATGGCGATGTCATTAGGACTGTCACCCAGAGCAATCACTGTGGGAGTGTTGGGACCATAGTATCTGCGCAAGGCGGCTAAAGGACGGCCTTTGTCTGTTTGGCCTAGTACATGAAGAAAGCGACCGCCTTCCAGGGTCATGAGTCCCTCACGCTGCAGCGTTTCTCTAAAGGATTGCTTTGAACCGTCCCCGCCTTTCCAAACCAGCGGTTCGCTATACTCGCGCTGCTGAGCGCGTTCAGCAGCTTCTTTGGACAACCCCGTGTGCTCTTGTACTTGGGTATTGGTCCAGTCTGCAAAGCCCTCGAACTGATAGTCGCGACGGAGAGGTGCGAGAAGATCTAGGATCTCTTCTCGAGATTTACCCAAGACTTCACACTCCGAATTGGGGAAGTGAATTGCGGAGCCGTTCTCCGTGACAAAAGCATCTCGATTATCATGAAAGTTGGCCCGCATGGCAAGCCATTCGGCTCGTGTCTTACTTGTATTCGCGACAACTGGTATTCCGGCTTGCTTGAGACGTGCTATGACTGGCAGGACGGGTTCGAAATGGTAGTCGTGATGGTCGAGCAGCGTGCCATCGAGGTCTGTAACAACGAGCAGTGGCGTAGTCATTACTATGCTTGGCCTCTACGAATCTCCGAGCCTCGGAAGCGGATCGTGATTCGGTAGACTTTCTTCTCGCGGCATTCGATAGCGCCCGTTTCCAGATTCACCTGCTGGGGAACTTCGATTCGATGAAGGTCGACGACTGCATGATAGCCCCTGTCGGAGAAGATATCGATAAGCATGGCAAGCGCCGTGGGATTGTCTAACAAAGCGTCTTCTCGATTGACAATGGCGAGCCCAGAGATGGCATGACGCACGACGATGGGCATGATTTTCTGGTCGATGAATTCGACAACGTGTTGAAACAATTCAGGCTGATCGAATTCGTAATCATCGAGCCTGCGAACGAGGTCCTGGCGGGCATGGACGATAATTTCTCGAGCGAGGGGTAGGTGACGGAGGCGATCATAGGTCTTGGGATCAAGTTCGAGAGAGCTTTGGTAGGCGAGCTCCTTGACGATGTTTCCTTCAACATCATCGAATGATCCGTTGGCGTTGATGAGGTGATAGAAGAACGTCTCTTTGAGAGATTGTAGGGCTTCCCAGGTCTGATCCTTGAAGACCTTGTAGCGCTTTTGGGCGGCATCGATATCGAGGTCAGTGGCGCGGATCTCTTCTAGTTCACCTATTCCTGTCGCTTGCACTTCTGTGTTGTGTGCTTGGATATCGCGACCGCGTTTGAGCTGGCGTTCGACACTCACTTTCTCATCAACGAAGAGTACCATAATGTGAATGACAGGCCGACGGAAGTGAACATGCATAGGCGTGTCGTAGAACTCTCGACGGAGTTTCTGCATTTTATCTACGAGGAGCCTGAGGCAATCCACCTGAACCTTGGTCCTTGGGAATCCGTCGAGGACGGCACCGTCACGGTAGGTTTCTCTTATCAACTGGCGTAGCACGAGATTGAGCACTTCACGGTCATCGACAAGCTCGCCGGCCTCTTTGATTGCACGGGCTTCAGGGCTATCCAAGAGCTCGCTCACAACGATAGGTGGGCATGTTAGGCCGCGCGTCTTTAATATAAACGATGTGTTCGTGCCTTTGCCAGCGCCCGGAGCTCCCCCGAGCAGGATGATCTCGCGAGCGAAACGAAGGTATTCTCTCCCCAGATCTTGCTCAAGCTCTAGCCAGACATCCTTGAAGATGATCTGAGCGTCCTCGGAGATTGCTGTTAATCCAGGTTGGACGGGGTCCGCAGAAGGCAGGGGAACGGGAGAATCAGGCATAGGTGAATTATGAGGTGAGAAGCCAACGATACGAGCAGTTGGGAAGCAACCCGATTCTCACCTGTTCAGGGATCTGTACGCACAAAGGGCAGCGCTGTAGCGCTGCCCTTTGGCCTGGTTAAATAATAATAGAGTTCAGTCGTTACTCACCAGTGACACCCCGGTAGAATCCTTGCTCGGCCGCTGCCCGACCAGCATCAGTGTCCGTGTAGACTCCAGTCTGGTCTGTGGCGATCACTTCGAACGCCGTTTCTAAATCGGGAGAGTACTCCACGTTGTAAGACGCGCCTGCAGGAATGGCGAAGCTTGGATCAAACACGAATCCTTGCGTTGGGGCTCCACCGCCATAGCGACCGCCGTCAGCGAGGAACTGAATGTCCGGTTGTTCGAGGGCTTCATTGAAGATGCCGAAGTCGTCTAACAGGCCGGCTACGCTTTCGCCGCCGTCGAGGGACGAGCCCACCCATAACTCCGTGAAGTCATCTGGAAGGACACCATCGTTTTGACCTGTGAGGAACTCTACCCCGTTGATGTAAACCGTCTTGGTAGCGCCGTCTTTTGTGAACGCGAAGTGGTGCCAACCATCTGTTAGATCGATATCACCGATGCTCTGGCTAATCCGCTGCGAGCCGTCGTCGCAACAGCCAGCAGTATCATAGTAGACATTGTTGTCACTCCACGTGGTATGCACAGAAATGCCGCGTTCTGCACCGCTGGAACTCGGTGAGCGCCCTTTGAAGGTGGTTTGTGCGGTGACGCTGTCCAGCTTCTGCCAGAAGACCACTGTCATACTGTCATTGGCGACGACATCGTTGAAGAAGTCAGCATCTCTCACCACCATAGCTTGACCGTTCTGATCTGTGCCGAGATCGAGGGCGGAACCGACATTGCCGTCTGGGCTGATGGTGGCACCACCGGTGAGTTCACCTTCAATGCCGCTGAATTCGTCCGTGGTCCCATCGTCGAAGCTCCAGAAGGCCACCAAGCTGGCGGGGGCTGCTCCTGGAGGAGGATCTTGAGGATCGAGTGGATTCGTTCCTCGTGCGACCTCAGTCCCATCAGGGAATTGGTCGCCATCGGTGTCGCGGTTCGTGCCACTCGTGCCTAGAGTCTTTTCTTCGCCATCCGATAGGCCGTCTCCATCTGTATCTGAGCTGCGTGGATTCGTGCCATCGGTGATCTCGACGCCATCGTCGACCCCGTCCTCGTCCGTATCTGCGATCGCTGCGTTAGTGCCAAGCTCTAGCTCTTCGTCACAGTCGGAGAGACCATCACCGTCCGTGTCGAGGTTAGGATCGTCACAGCCTGGGGTGCTACATTCTGGAGCATCGTTGAGTTTGAGCGTACCATCACCTGAGGTTTGGTCTTCATTGAATCCAATATCATTGACAAGATTGTCTGCGGTGAGTTCAGCATTCGGAAGGACCGCTTGGAGCCCGAAGAGAACACTGCCATCGTCGGCACTGATGCCTTTGAGATCGACGACTTCCAGCGTGTTCCCAAGATTGAGGATAAAGTCATCACCCACAATCAGGAGATCGCCACAGAACCGGGAAGGCGCGTTTACATGCAACTCGGCACCCTGTAGCGTAAGGCTACCGGCACCGGCACCGGCAAGTCCATTCTCCGTGAAGAGGAATAAGGCGGTGCCCGTGACGCTGACGTCTCCGACAAAGGAACTGGCTGCACCGCTGATACCAACGGAGCCAGCTCGAACATCAACACTGCCACCGGTGAAGGCGATCGAGCCTGAGCCAGACAACTGAGATCCGATGTTCAGCTCGTTGTCGCCTGCATCGATTGTGTTAGCTTCGTTGAGCGTGATCTTTCCGCTGAGGTTCGCATTTGCGTCTGCCGCGATGGTGCCATTAGTGACAACAAGATTGGCCTGGGAATCATCTGCGGTGAGCTCCAAGGTTGACCCGAGAAGTGTTAGAGAGTCGCCGCCGAAGGCTCCTTGGGTAGCAGATAACTTATTCACAAAGCCGCCGAGGGCGACATAGCTCTTGCCTGCGGATGGTGCTAGGCCATCTTCCCAAGTGGTAGCGTCATTCCAATTGCCTGACTGGACGGCAGCTACTGCGTCGGGGCGTATCGCACCGTCGTTAGGATCAGTGCCGAATGCAATTTCAATGGCATCACCGGAACCGTCGTCGTCGGTATCCGCTTTGGCTGGGCTCGTGCCGTGGACATTCACTTCGTCGCCGTCCGTGAGGGTGTCACCGTCGGAATCTACGAGTGCTGGGCTACTGCCATGGGTATTTACCTCGGGGCCGTCTTCCACGCCGTCACCGTCCGTGTCTTTCTCGGTTGGATTACCGAGGTTTTCATACTCAGCCTTGTCGTTAAGGCCATCACCGTCGTTGTCTGCAGTACCGGTGCTGGCAAGATCACCAAAGTAGAAGTTCTCCCAGAGGTCAGCCATGCCGTCCTCATCCGAGTCATCACCTTCGAGTGGTGCGAGGGCGATGTCGAAGGCGTTGAGGAGTTCGAAGTCCCCTTCGGTGAAGGTCGTGACTTCTCCAAAGCCGCGAGCGATGAACATGTTTGCACCAGCTCCTCCGCCGCGCTCCCACGTGATCATGCGTAGGTCGTGTTGGCCGGGCTCAAGGTCCACGGTCATCAAGCTGTTTGTTCGACCGCGATTTCCAGCCTCACCGACTTCTACACCGTCGATCCAAAGGACGAAGCCATCGTCACTGTTGACGCCAAAGGTGACCATGCCACCAGGAGATTGGATGAAGAACGTACCGGTGACATCGATTGCGAAGTCATCGTGAGCAGGGCCGTTGCCCAGATCTCCAAGTGCAGCAGAGGCGGCACCTTCACTGTTTCCGTCGATACCCCAAAGTGGATAAGGCTCGACCGTATCGACGAAAGCCCCCACGGCGTTATCTACGAAGTTTACGAAGGGGCGTTCCACAGTGATGTCACCGAGATCGGCATCTCCGCCTTCATCGACGATAGCGAGGACGTCGTCCCGGCTACCGATGGCGCTAGAGCTATCAACGTGGCGAATGGTGAAGTTGCCTCCCTTGAGCTGGATCGAGGCGACGCTCTTCGGATCTGTAGGATCGAAGCCACTGGTGACTTCAAGGCCGTCAGTTGCCCCATCTTCATCGGTGTCCTTCAGGAGAGGATTTGATCCAGTATCTTCAGCACTGACAAAGGTGCCCGTATTTGTCTCGACGCCATCCAACAAGCCGTCCTTGTCCGTATCGGGATTCGTAGGTCTAGTGCCTGTGTCTGAAGCGCTGACATAAATGCCAGTGCCGGTTTCGATATTGTCATCAAGCCCGTCTGAATCGGTGTCTTTGAGTTGTGGGCTGGTTCGATTTTCAAACTCAGCGAAGTTGGACAGCCCGTCGCCGTCGAGATCCGTGTCGCGGTCGCCGGCCTCGAAGGGATCGAGGCCATTGGCGGCTTCAAATTTGTCTCCCATGCCATCGCCATCGGTATCGACAAAGTCGGGCGCGATGATCGCGCGCGTTTCAAAGACCTGGAGGGCTTCTTCTGCCGTTAGTTGGCGATTCCACACAGCGACGTCATCCATTTCTCCGGTGAAGAAGTTGCCCGTGGCGTCATAGACACCAGCCCCACCAATGTTGAAAGGGAAAGCGGAGTTGGAGGGGTCGGAACCACCGCCTCTTGCTTCCTCCTCGCCGTTGACGTAAAGGATGCGCTCGGTTGGGGAGTTCACGAGGACAATGTTTGTCCACTGTTCAATCACGGGTCCGAAAGGAATGTCGAAACCTCCACCGGCAGCTGACCAGTGCTGCATGGTGGTTGGGTTTATCATACCAAACTCAACGGAGTCATTCTGACCAAACAAGCCGATGCGGTTGCCTGGTTGCTCGTCAAACTTGACCCAGCCCGACATGGTAAACGATGCGGTGTCGTTCAGGATCTGACCTTCGGTGGTCACCGCATCATCGACACCGTCGAAGACGATGGCGACATCACCCTCTCCGGCAGGACCCTCCGATAGTTCAGGTTCACCAAGTACAGTGCCGTTGCTTTTGGTATCGGCGCTATTGTTCGCATCGAGCGTTTCAGTATCGCCCGGCCCGAGGTCATTGAAAGACCAGTAGCCGAGGAGACCTTGCTCGAGAGTGTTGATGCCAGGAGGCAAGGTGAACTGCAAGGCGATGTTACCTTCGTTCTCGGTGTGCTTGAGTGTGGCGCTTAGATTACCTGGCTTGCCACCGTCGTCTTGATAGAGATTGATTTCAAGATTCTCCCAGCGTTGTGCGCAGCAACCGTCATTGCGCGGAAACATCCGCAAGGTCGTGACGTCGTATTGTTCACCTAGGTCCAAGGTATACTGAGCACTAGCGTCACCTAAGCCGTTCGCGGTTGACCAAACGGCACCAGCATTCTCTAGCGCATTGTTAGGATCTTTGTTGGCGCCGCCGTGTTCTAGGCTTGTCGTCGTGCCGACTTCAGGAAATTCTGCGCCGTCATTGTAGGTCGTCAGAAACTCGCCGTCGGCACCTCCAATGTCGTTGGTGCTGGTTGACATTTCGTCTAGTCCTTCGACGTTATTAGGCTGACCGTGTGTGGCGCCGCCGAGATCGTCTGGGACCACACCATTTTCGAAGGCTTCGAGCTCGCCTAGGTGAAACCGAGTATCGGCATCGTCGACTTTGACCACTTGGATAAAGCGCGCTAGTTCGGCTCTTGATTGCGGCACGCTGCTTATTGCGAGCAAGCCAAGAGCTATCGCTGAGATCATTCGGGGTATTTTCATAATATATGAGTGAGGTCCTATCGAAGGTCCGGGATTTGTTCCGATTCGACAGAGTGAAAGATTAAAGAATAGGGATTCATCTCCGCAATACTAATTATTAGGCATCTGGGGCTTGAATCTTCAGATAGCGATCGAGTTCTTCTATTGCAATTGTACTCACTCGACCATCCGGCCAGCTTACGGTTGCTTTCTCAACAGTTGTGATGTCGCCGAGGCCAAAGTGGGCAATCGTCGGGTGCTGAGCATAAAAGGAGTCCCCTGTCATGAGGTGTCGTTCCTTGATTCCAAATGGTCCGTGTAGCGAGACTTTGGCGCCGATAGGCGAGTGTCCAACGCTGCCGACGAGTTCAATGCCGAGCCAATGTCCTGACGGAGCCATATTTCGGTGTATTAAGAGTGCCTGAATACCAGTGAGTTTCTTCTCGTGGCTCCATCCATTCTCAACGATCAGGAGGTCTTGTCTGCCGTCGGCATCCAGATCGGCAGCGACCACAGATCGGCAGTCTTTCTCGTGCGATACTCCCAGTAGGAAACCAACATCGGTGAGCGAAGTGCCTTGATGATTTAGGAAGAGCCGATTGTGTTCAAAGCCGTTCCACGAAATGCGCCCTGTCTGGAGGCCGCGAAGAGAAGGCGGCAGGAAACGGTCGGACAAAAGATGGGCCACCGCAGGGTCTTCTGTAGAGGATCCCGTGTAGAGATCGTGTCGCCAGAAAGCTGTGCAGTAGTCTGTGGCTGATTTGCCACTGATGTGTCCGTTTGCCACATAAAGGTCGTCATCGCCATCATTCTCCAAATCAAAACTCGCGGCTCCCCAAGCCCAGCCTGCCCTTGCGCAATCTTGGTTGAGCGGCGTTTGGACATACTGTCCTTCGCGGGCGACGTACATCCGATTGCCGTAAGCCATGGGGGCTCGAAGTTTCGTGTATTCCGGATAGTCCTCGCGTTTTAGGCCGAGCTGATCGAGGCGCCTTGCCGTGGTTGAACTCATGCCAACCATGTAGAGATCTTGTCGCCCGTCACTGTCGAAATCACCAAACGTGTGGGCCATGCCAAAGGCATGGCGTTCGCCGAAGAGGTCGTCTGGAGCCGCTGTGAATTTCCCCTTGCCGTCATTCATCCAAACATCGAGCCCGGCAAAGTCGCTTACGACCATGAGGTCTAGGTCGCGATCGCGGTCGAGGTCCACGAAGGACGCACTGTAGGTGCGTCGGTTTCGCTTCGAGGCAAGCCCGGCTTTCACCGTGCCGTCGGTGAACTTCCCGGTGCCGTTGTTAAGAAAGAGTGAGGACGGATAGCCATCATTGGCGTCGTAAAATGGAGTGGGCATTTGTCCGCCTTCGTAGGGGATCTTGTACTGAGTGAGCCAAATATCGAGGTCGCCGTCGCTATCGACATCGCCGGTGGTGATTGCGCTGGGGCCCTTTGCCAGTTCTTTCCATGGCTGTTGTGCCTTGTCCGAGAATCGGCCGCCTTCGATGCCTGGGAGTAATTGCGATTTGCCGTTTGCTAGCACGCCAAGAAAGTCCAATCGACCATCTCCCGTCATGTCCGCGACGACACCCGTGTTGAGAACGGGGCCAGTAGGATTCGCGAATAAGGCACTGCGCTCGAATTTGAAGTTGCCCTGGTTCCAGAAGATACTGTTGACGCCGCCGAGGATCACTTCGGGGTAGCGATCTCCGTTCAGGTCTTGCACAATGACAGGAGCCAGAGACACGCCCGCGCCTGGGATCACTTCTTCGGGTGCAATCTGCAAGGTTTTTTGAAACAACGTGCCGCCCTTTCTGTGTACGATCCTGCACTCAGACACTCGGATGGTCTTTGGTTGGCGTTCCTTGTTCCAGTCGATTTCAAGCTTGCCTTTGACAATGAGAGGGGTGGTCAGTTTTCCCTCTTTTACTACATGTATCTCAAATGCGACGACGGATTGCGGATTGGCTGCCTTTGTCGCTGGAGTGAACTTATCGTGGTGCCATTCACTTTGCAGCAGCTTGTAACCCTCTGATTGACGACGGCGTAGCCAATCACGCCAAGCGGTTGGAGAAAGGGCGGTCGTCGGAGCCACAGAATCGAGTGTGGTGACAGCCACTCCAAGGTCGAGGGCTCGCATCTCGGGTGCCCACGGTTTCAGGTAGATCCTGTCAACATCGAGGCTGGCGAAGACCTCAAGATGCTTGGCAGATGATGCGTTACGAAGGCGATCCCAAAAATCAATGATGACCGCTTCGAACTTTTGAGCCTCAACTTCGTGAGCCCATGTCGTGAGGTCTTGTTCATTGCGTTTTTTAGCAAGCGATAGAGTCTGGGCGGGTGGCTCGCCAGGAATCTGGCCGGTTAAGTCGATGACACAGAGTATCGCCATGGCAAGGATTGCGCGATGAAGGGAGAATCTCATGGTTGGAAATCGGGCTTGCTAGGAGGTGAATGTCGGCCCAGAGGATGTCCCGCTTTGCTGGAGCGAGTCAACTGATCTCAAACTCATCTTGATAAGGAAACTTTCCACTCTCTGAGATAGCGTACCTTGCAGACTTGGCCTAAGAGACGTTTCCATGCCACCGGCTCTCGACACGTTGATGCTCGTCTTCTCTTTGGACGGAGAATTGCCGGTGTCGGTGCCCAAGCGCGGGTTGTTTCTCGGGGCTGTGGCGCATCCGGCATTGCGGGATTGGCCGTCGGTCACCGGGTGGCAGCCGGACAAAGCGTTGGCGGATGCCTGGGAAAGGGCGGGCTTTATACGGATCGATGATCTTGGCGATGAGCGCTGGCCGGTTGTGTTGGTGTTGCCTGGTAAGTCGCGAGAAGAGACGCTGGCGTGGTTCACTTTAGCTCGGGATCATGTGGCTTCGGGGGGCACCATCGTTGTCGCCATGCCCAACACCGTCGGGGCTCGCCGGTTTGAGAAGTTACTGGCTCAGGCAACGGGCGATGTGGTGTCTTTGCAGAAACACAAATGCCGTGCCTTCCGGGCGACGAACAATGGGGGATTCAACGAATCGGTCTTTGATGAGTGGCGGGTGGGAATGGCTCCTCAAGCCATCCCTGAAACCTCCATGGTGGCCCAAGCGGGTACGTTTAGCGCCAATCGCATTGATCCCGGTTCGAACTTTCTTGCCGATCATTTGCCGAGGACGCTTCATGGATCTGTTGCTGACCTGGGGGCGGGTTGGGGATACCTTTCGGATGCCGTCTTGAAGCTGTGCCCGAAGATTGAGTCGCTAGACTTGTTTGAGGTTGATGCCAGGGCGGTGGCGTGTGCGCGTGCGAACCTTGGCGGGCACGACAGGCCGGTCACGTATCATTGGCACGATGTGACAACAGGGCTGCCTACGAGTTATGATGCAATTGTGATGAATCCTCCCTTCCATACTGGGCAGGCAACGAACATTGACTTGGGGCGCCGGTTTATGCAGGTAGCCATGGAATCGCTCAACCGAGACGGAGAGTTGTTTCTCGTCGCGAATCGCCAACTTCCCTACGAAAGCGTGCTTGAATCGAGTGGTTTGGAGTGGCGGATTGCAGCGGAAGACAAGACATACAAACTTCTCTTCGCCAAGCAGCACTGATTGATGGAATGTTATGAAGCTAATCAAACTTTTGGCTAATCTCGGCTACGGCTCTCGAAAGGAAGTGCAGGCGATGATTCGTTCTGGTTGGGTCAAGGACGCCCACGGACAAGTCATCAAAGACGGTGCGGCGGTCACGCACGAAGAGGTTCGCTTTCGAGAAGAACCCATTGACCCTCCAGCCCCACTAACGATTATCTTGAATAAGCCTGACGGTTTCACCTGTAGCACGGAAGATCCCGGAGAGACGATCTACGATCTCCTGCCGGAGCGCTTTGCTCACCGCAAGCCGGGCCTCAATTCGATTGGTCGATTGGACAAAGACACGACGGGGCTTCTCCTGATGACGGATGATGGGAAGCTTCTTCATCGCATCATTCATCCGAAGCATGGCTGCTTGAAGGTTTATCATGCGACGCTGGATCGCCCTCTTGAAGGTCATGAGGCTGAGCAGTTTGCTTCAGGCACGTTGCAGTTGAAGGGGGATAGCAAGCCGCTGTTGCCAGCGCCTCTGGAAGTGCTGGGTGATATGGAGGCACTCGTGACGTTGCACGAGGGGCGTTATCACCAAGTACGTCGCATGTTTGCTGCCGTGGGAAACCATGTCGTGACCCTCAAGCGTGTTTCCCTTGGAGGGCTGAAGTTGCCATCCGATTTGGAAGAGGGGGCCTGGCGTGTGTTGACGTCAGGCGAGTTGGATCAGGTGTTTGGTTAGCGACATGTGGCGTTGTTGGTGGAATGTGAGAACCACGAAATATCTGTCTGGGATTGGTCGCAATAGAACGGTGTGGTGAACGGAGGCCCAAGGTCCATGTCCTGCTTCTCCTGAAAAGACTTCTCAAACTCGTGTAAGAGATCTCATTGGGCTGGATATCCCGTGTCGTGAGTTCCTTGCGAATCGTCCTTCTTGCCCTCGCCATCCCGTTGCTTCAAGGCCTCAGCGCGGTTCCTGGTTTGTATATCCTCGAGGGCCGCGGGGCCCGCGAGTGGAATGTCTATGGGCTTCTCGACAATCATGGACAGACGTTCGCCCACAAGGATCTGTTCAGCAGCCTATTCTTCACCGATACCCTGCAGAATTCCGGCAGTATCTTCCTCAAGGAAGGAACCTTCACCGCTCGCTGGTCGCACGCTATCCGGCTCATCTACAACTACCCGCCATTGGTTGATAAGAGACAAGCAAGTAGTGTCGACGGCGATTCCCAGATCGTAAAGAAAGTTCAGTTGCACTGCGCTGCTCTCACCTCAGTTTGGTGGTTACGTTTGTGAAGAGAGCTCGCTACGAGGTCTTGCTATTTGGAGTCGCGTGTGCGGGCAAGGCCAGCTTTGGCTTCAGCAGATGTGGGTTGGAGTTTTAGTGCGGTGGCGTAGTGCTGCGCGGCCTCGTTATTTCGATTACTGGTTTCCAAGAGGCGAGCAAGGTTGAGCTGAGCGCCAACATGGTTTGGAGCAACTTGAATGGCGGATTTGAAATGGCGTTCGGCTTCTGTCGGCTGATTGCTACGCGCGTATGCGGAGCCGAGGTTGTTGTGGGCGATTGGGTTTTGCGGGTTCTTCTTGATCGCTCGGTGGAGAACGTCGATGGCTTCAGGGAATTTCTTCTCTTCAATTCGGGCGACGCCTAACAAGATGGTGGCCATGGAATGGTTAGGATTCCATTTCTCGAGCTGTTGGAAGGCGGCAACTGCTTCAGAGGGTTGGCCAGCCTTCAGAGAATTCTTGCCATGGGCTTCGAGAACACGCGGGAAGGCTTCTCGTGCTTTGGCGTGATCAGCCTGTAGTTTCAGAGTCTTCTTGAGCAAGCGCAGGCTTTCAGTGGTATTACCGCGTGGACCAACGATTTGGGCCAATTGATAGTGCGCATCTGGATAGTAGGTGGCGACATTTGGATCGAGTTCGAATTTGGTCAGCTCGCGAAAGCGGGCCTCTGCTTCAGCGGTTTTGCCGAGGGAGCTAGCAAGATCACCAGCAAGGTAATGTCCATACGCATCGCCAGGGGCGAGTTCGAGTGATTTGGTTACCGCCTGATAGGCTTCACGTTTCTTGCCTGCCCAGTTCAGCACATTACCCAAATTGCGAAGGGCGATACCGTGGGCGTTGTTGTCGATATTTCCAAGGACGCGGTTCTTGATCGAGTCGATGGAGCTATCGGTGAGCGCACTCTTGTTTGCCAAGAGGCCTTGTGTTTCAAAAGCAGCGATGAGTTTCAGTGCGAGCAGGCGATGCCCTTCGATCGTGGGGTGTACGTGATCGAGAAACCAGTCGTCGCCAGGCACTCCGTGGGCACTGCGTTCGGCGAGAAAGGTGTGATAATCGACCAAGGGCACGCTCCGGGCATTGGCGGTGTTTGCGAGTACATCGCGCATCACAGGAAGCATACGAAGCGGGCAAACATCGTGAATCACGGCGACCTCATAGGCTGTGGCGGCCTCCTCGTCTCTTTCGAGTGCGGTCAAGATCTCGCCTCGAAGAAAGTGGCCGTGGGCATGTAGTTTATCAATGTTCGTGGCTTGGTCGACATGGCTTAGTGCTTTTGCATGCTGTTCATTGGCAACAGCCTTTGTCGCGGAGGTCATGTGCGATTGGAACGTTGCTTTTAGTGATTCCGTTAATGTTTTTGCGTGTTCGCTCTTGAATGGGGAAGAGTTTCGCAGGTTGGCTGCCGGAGTGATGAAGATAACTTGGACACCACTGCTTTCGGCGATGTCGACCATGCGCGAAAGGTTGTAGCGGTAATGGGCGATGATCTTGCTCTCAAGTTGTGGATCTCGGGTGTAGCGATCCAATCCCGCGCTTTGATCTAGGATGGTGTTGACCTCTTCCGTTAGGGTAGGAGTTTTTGGATCAGTCTTATTGCTAGAGTTTAGCATGCCTGACACCATGCTGTAAGTCCGCGTGCGGCCGAGAAGGGACTGCATACCTCGTACCGCGTCAGGGGTCTCGATTATACCAGAGTAAGTGCGTTCCTCAAGAAACTCATTGTGTCCTGTGTAAATGACGAACACGTCCGGTTCGTAGTCGATGAGTTCCTCCATCAACTTCGCGACGCGATAGCTGGCGTAACTGATACCGCCCGCGTTGATGACCTCCCATTCACGTGAAGGATCGGCGGCGGGGAGATACTGCCTGAGCCACCCACAGAAAGAGGTCGCATCTGTGTAAGGACGACCATAGGTGGTCGATCCGCCAAGGCAGAAGACCCGTGTGGTGCCGTTTGATTTGTCTTGTGCGAAACGTTGGTCATTGAACCAACGAATCTTATTTTGAGCGGTTACGCGGTTATTTGCGGAACCCTCGACAAAGAGAGGCACGTGGGAGGAGAAGCCGACGTGAGGATCCTCACTATAGAGGAGCGGACGCACGCCCATCAGCATGAGGCCGCCTTCGAGCAGTCCGAAGAAGAGGAGCGTGGCGGCGCTTGCGAAGCCCAGCTTCTTTCCCAGCGAAAGGAGTGGTCGAGCGGGAGAGTCTGAAGACGCTTGAGTCACAGGATGGCAAACGTAGGATCGTCCGCATTCTGGTGCCATCCGGCAAGACCAATCTTAGTAGTCGCGCTCTAACATGTAGTCGACGATCTCGCTGAGGCGTGATTTGCTCATACGCATCTCTTTGAGCGCACGATGCGCTTGAGCCGTGAGTTTCGCCGCTTCTTTGCGAGACTTTTCCAGGCCGATTAGGGCGGGGAAGGTGGATTTGTCGACGGCCTCATCTTTCCCTGCGCTCTTGCCGAGTTTGGCAGAACTCTGCGTCACATCGAGAATGTCATCGATGACTTGAAAGGCGAGCCCCAGGGAATGGCCGACTTGAGTGATGCCAGCGAGTTTGTTTGGGCTAGCATTCGCGCTCATGGCTCCGAATCTCAAAGACGTTGTGAGGAGGGCTGCGGTCTTTCGTTCGTGAATGGCCACGACCTGGCCTTTGGTGAGCTTCTTGCCTTCGCCCTCCATGTCCATCACTTGACCGGCGATGAGTGCATGACTGCCTGCCGTGGAGGCCATTTCTCCTAGCAAAGTGCGCATAGGATAGCGTGAGGTTTCTTTGGCTCGGCCAACCATCTCGAAGCTGAATGCTTGGAGCGCATCACCAGCAAGTACGGCTACAGCTTCACCGTAGACTTTGTGACAGGTTGGATTTCCACGGCGCATGTCATCATCGTCCATGCTGGGAAGGTCATCATGAATGAGTGAGTAGGTGTGCAGGCCCTCCACTGAACAGGCCAGGGGAAGGGCATCCTCGGGATTGCCTCCGCACGCCTCGGCCGAGGCGAGTGTTAGGATGGGGCGCAGGCGCTTGCCGCCGGCAAAGACGCTGTAGCGCATTGCTTGGTGCAGCGTGGCTGGGCGGACGTTGCCCTTTGGGAGGGCCGTCTTGAGGGCCTGGTCGACCAGTTTCGCCTGGTTTTTGAGGTAAACTTTGAGATCACTCATGGAAATGCTAGTCGATGAGAAGTGCGGCGATCTGCACGGCATTCAGTGCGGCGCCTTTCCGTACCTGATCACCGACGACCCAGAAAGCTAGGCTGTTGTCGAGGGCGAGATCCTCGCGGATTCTGCCGACCATGCAGTCGTCACCATTGGCAACGTCAAGTGGAGTGGGGTAGCTAGGAACGTCCCGGTCGTCGACAAGTTCGATACCTGGGGCTTCTTTGATTGCTTGGCGCGCCGCTTCGACATCGGGCTTACTTGCAAACTGAGCGGTGGCAGAAACCGCGTGCGAGCGTAGGACGGGAACGCGGACACAGGTTGCAGAGGCGCGGATGTTCGGTGCGTGCAGAATCTTGCGGGTCTCGTTCTGCATCTTCATCTCTTCCTTGGTGTAGCCATTCTCCGTGATAGGCTCCACTTGCGGAATCACATTAAAGGCGATCTGCCTCGGGTAGAGATTCACTTCGATCGGTTGGTCCTCCGCGTAGGCTTTGACCTGGTCTTCCAATTCGGCGATGCCTTGAGCGCCACTACCAGAGACCGCTTGATAGCTAGATGCGATCAGCGTTTCACAGCCTCCGAATGCCTGGTGCATCGGGTTTAAAGCCATAAGAGTCACGATGGTGGTGCAGTTAGGATTTGCGATGATATTTCGTGGCACGTTCTTCGCATCCTCGCCATTGATCTCCGGGATGACGAGAGGCACATCGTCATCCATACGATAGGCAGAGGAGTTGTCGATCACGATGGCACCAGTCTCTGCGGCGAGAGGTGCGAACGTCTTTACAATGTCAGAGCCCACGCTGAATAGGGCAATATCGACGCTGGCAAAGGCATCTTCGGTGAGTTCCTGGATGACCAGATCCTTGCCCTGGAATGGAAGAGTCTTACCGGCAGAACGCGCTGACGCGAGTAGCTTGATCTCTTGGTGAGGAACCTTCAGCTGGTCTAGACAGAGGAGGATCTCTTCTCCCACGGCGCCGGTTGCGCCAACTACTGCAATCACTGGTGTCTTCATAATTACTGAATCCTCACGCTTGACGCGGAGGCTGAAAGTGCCGGGCTTCCTGGTAAATGAAAGCAGATTTCTGCGCTTTCTTTAGGCTGACGCCGGGCGGGCGGGCTCGGCCTTGAACAAATTGATTGCATTTCTTGTCGTAGCATTACTATCAAGCCACGGGGTCAGACCACTGGCTTCCCACAACCAAACACATCTACTAACCGTTCGAACCTTATGAAAGTTATTAAAGCAATCGCTATCCTGGCCACTGCAACTGGCATCCTTTCTCTTGCTGCATGTAGCAGCGCTCCGGCTCCAGCTCCAGTGCCAGCTCCAGCTCCGCTCCCAATGGACGGCGGAAGCTACGTGCCCTCTAAGTAATTAGATACGGCTAAATTAATTTAGCTTTGCAAAGGCGGTGCCTTCACGGGTGCCGCCTTTTTGTTATCTGGGCACCTGGAGAATCGGCAAGTCAGGCTAGACCTAAACCCAACACTCTTCTTCATGGCTCTTCAGGACGGCTTCGCAAAGCACGATCTCCTGGTGGCCTTCTTCAAATGTGGGGAAAGTACAAGGGGCTGTGAAGTCGCCGGTGGCGATGTAGTCATAGAAGGCTCGGAAACACATCTTAAAGGTATCAGAAAAGCCTTCCGCATGGCCTCCTGGATAAGCGGTGAAGGACGCGGCCTGAGTGCTCATGTTTGCTGGATCTTTGACTAGCGTTTCGTTAGGTTGGTTCCGGTGGCCTAACCAAAGAGTGTTTGGTTCTTCGCTATTCCAGGCGACTGATCCGTTCGATGCTGCGATTTCGTAGCGCACACAGTTCTTTCTTCCGGCAGTGGCCTGAGAGACGAAGAGGCTTCCTTTGGCGCCATTCTCGAACCGAAGAACGAGGGTACCAAGATCTTCGGTTTCAATGGGGATCGCTTGCCTTTTCCCCCTTAGTATTTGTGAAGGTTTGGACTTCGCCTTGTGGGCGTTGGCGGATGGGATGAACTGTTTTAAGATCTGCAAAGACCTCGGTCACCTTGAGCCCGGTCAGCGATTGCACGAGGTCTAACCAATGTGTGCCGATGTCTGCAATGGCGCGAAGTTTCCCGCCTTCCTTAGCCAACACTCTCCAGTTGTAGTCAGTCTCATGCAGCAACCAATCCTGAACGTAGCTACCCATGATCGAGTGGACTTCGCCGAGATCGCCTGACTGAAGGCGACTGCGCGTTTCTAGGCAGAGCGTGTAGAATCTGATGTTGTAGTTCAAGCCCGCAGCTAGCTCTTTGTTCGAGGCGAGCTCTGAGAGCCGGGCAGATTCCTTGGACGTCATGGCCAAAGGCTTCTCGCAGAGTATATGTTTGCCGGCCTCAAGGCCGGCTATTGCCATGGGGAAATGATGTCGATTGGGAGTGGTGATGTGTATGGCATCGACGTCAGGATCTGAGATCAAATCCTGATAATCGTTGTAGGACCGGGGAATCTGTAACTCAGCAGCGGCTGCACGAGATTTCTCTGGCGAAGAGCCCTGGATGCCGATTACGTTTAAGTGAAGGCGCTTGAGAGCTTCGGCGTGCACCGCTCCCATGAAACCTGTTCCAGTGATGGCGACGTTCATGTATGAACGAATGAGTTTGGTTCCTCCCCTCATATCATGATTGGCATGGATGATCTTGCAATACGACGATGTCCTCTTCCATGCCTATGAAGAAGCCGCTGGCTTCGATGAATCGGATCTTCGGAGCGTTGCTCATGGTCGCGATCTTTGGGCTGGTGTTGACTTGGGCTGGTGTTGACGACGCTGCTCAGTATTTCGGCACGTGACTTCTGCTTAGGAGATCTCTTTTCGAACCTGCGTTTGCAGCAGATGATGGCATTGACAGGTCTGATCGTTGGCTGTCTTGTGCTTCGGAGGTGGCGCCGCCTTCTGTTTATGACGCTATTAGGAGCGATCCATGGGTAGTTTCTGTGGCCGACGGTTCAATTGGCGCCTTCAGGTGGAGGCGGAGACGCTGACTTTCGCGTGATGCTCGCCGATGTGCTCACTCACAACCTGAATCATACTGAGATCATCGACTGTGGTCTCGCAAACGGCACGGAAGTGATCGTTATCTTTGAGCTGTCTTCAACTCTTGCGCAGAAGCTGGAGAAGGTATGGGCTGCGTCTCATCCGCATCAAGATCGACATGTCCTTCCTCAGGATGGAGACAACTTTGGAATTGGGGCTATTCTAAATGGCCGTTTCAATGGTTGGAGGTTTTCAACCCCATCGAGTTGGTTCCAAGCCTTGAAATCGTCTTTGAACACGTGCGCCTCATTGCCACGCATCCCTTGCTGCCCATGGAGCCTGCCGGTTTCGGAGTGCGGAATCTTCAGCTGGAAGACCTTGTCCGCTGAGTGTGTAATGTCAAAAGAGGGCCAGGTGGCCCGATTCTGGTCGTGGGCGATCTAAATCTAACGCCATGGTCTCCGATCTTTTCGGGCTTTGAGGCGGCATGTGGGTTGCGGCGTGCTGTCTCCAATCGGGGAGGGTTTACGCCGACCTGGTATGCTCAAACGGATCAACCACGGTGGGCCCTCGGGTTGGCGGGTGATCACGCGCTGAGCAGCGTGAGCTTAAATTGTTTGTCCTGCCACGCGGAGGGGCAGGTAGGATCGGATCATCGCCTGTTGGTATGGGGCTTCTCCATGTAGCCGCCTCTTCAGGCCAAGCTGTCCTTGTAAGGAAAAGGGCAGGAGGGCAGGAAATCTCAACCCGCGCTCTACCAGCGAGGCCGTGTGGAGTTCGGTTCAGTGAGCCGATGGGTCGCCCAGTGGTTATCGGGAGGATCAGATTGCCCTCGAAACGTGACCACTTTTGCAACTTCGTTCGTTTCAGGGTCTCTTGTAATGATCGTGACCTTATTTTCGCTTTGCATGATCTCGAATGCTTTTCGAATGCCGGGTTGCCTGGAATTGGGAAGTTGGCTCATTAGATGTAATAGATGTGCGAAAGCGGTGGCGATCTAGATATGGAAATTGCTATTTAATACAGTTAATCTTATAGAACTCAATAATGTCAGAAATCTAATCTATTTCAATTGGTTCTTCTGTGTTATGTGCTGACTAGTAGCTCTAGCAGCAAGACTGAGTCTCGCTTTCGTTTTGGCGGTATATTCCTGAGACTGTCTCCCGTATTCTTACCGAATATTCTGAGCCTTCAGACCTTCAAAGAGGTAGGTCTCACACTTGCGAGGCATTGATGGACGGACGTTGGTTCGGTGGGCGTTTTATCACCAATCTTGAATTCTTTTTTTACTCTCAACACCTGGTTTTCTAGCCAAGGCTGGACACCTTTCCCCTTTCAACGGGACGTTTGGGAGCATTATCGGAGTGGTTCTAGTGGCCTACTTCATGCGCCGACAGGCCTGGGAAAGACCTACGCAGTGTTTGGGGGATCTCTCATCGAAGGTGTCGAGAATCCGCGCTCCCTTCGCAAGGGAATGACGACTGAACCCCTCCGAGTTCTCTGGATCACGCCGCTTCGCGCGTTGGCTTCCGATACTGTGGATGCCCTCAGACGACCTGTAGAAGACCTTGGTCTGCCATGGGAAATAGCCTTGCGTCACGGCGATACCTCGGCCCATCAGCGAAAGAAGCAGCGGAATCGTTATCCAACGGTGTTGGTGACCACGCCGGAGTCTCTCTCGTTACTCCTTACCTATTCGGACACCCGCACGAAGTTCAGGTACCTAGATGCTGTCATTCTCGATGAATGGCATGAGTTGCTGGGGACGAAACGTGGTGTCCAGACGGAGCTCTGTCTAGCCAGGCTCCGCACCTGGCAACCGAATCTCCGAATTTGGGGGCTTTCAGCGACCCTCGGGAATTTGGACGAGGCCAAGCAGGTGCTTCTTGGATCCGAGCATGAGGCCGGTGTACTCGTGGGTAGCGAGGAATCCAAGGAGATCGAGATTGAAACGCTCATACCCGAGTCCATGGAGTGCTTCCCGTGGGCAGGGCATCTGGGTGCGCGAATGGCACCTCAGGTCGCCGATCGGCTGGATCTTGGAAAGACAACTTTGGTGTTCACGAACACGCGATCCCAAGCTGAGATCTGGTTTCAGAAGCTTCAGGAACTCCGGCCGGGTTGGGGCGATCGCCTGGCTTTGCATCACGGCTCGATTGACGGGGCGCTGCGAGCTGAGTTGGAGGCACGCTTGGACAATGGAGAAATGAAGGCGGTCGTGTGCACTTCTAGTCTTGATCTGGGCGTGGATTTCTCACCGGTGGATCAGGTTATTCAGATTGGCTCTCCAAAGGGGATTGCGAGGCTGATGCAGCGTGCAGGCCGATCGGGTCACCAGCCGGGTGCGCTCAGCCGGGTGATTGGTGTGCCGACGAGTGCGTTGGAGCTTGTTGAGTTCGCAGCTGCTCGTGATGCCATGCAGCAACAAGAGATCGAAGCACGCGTTCCCATTCGGCGCTCGCTCGATGTTCTGGTGCAACATCTCATCACGCTTGCCCTCGGTGGTGGGGTGACGTTTGAGGGTGTTAGGAACGAAGTGAGCACGACCCATGCGTTCGCTGATCTGACAGAGAAAGAATGGGCGTGGGCTGTGGAGTTCGCGTGCCACGGAGGTCCCACCCTAAGAACATATCCAATGTATCAGCGCATCGCCGTTGATCCAGAGACGGAGATTCTTTCGGTGCCTTCGCAGAACGTGGCGCAATTCCATCGCATGTCCATTGGTACTATCACGAGTTCTCCCGAGGTCCAAGTGAAGATGCAGAATGGTAAATCGTTAGGTTCAGTCGAGGAAAGCTTCGTTTCTCGTATGCGAGTGGGCACGACGTTTCACTTCGCTGGGCGTCGGCTGCAATTGGTGCGTTTGCGAGATATGGTTGCCACCGTAGGTGCGGCCAAGAAGAAGGTAGGGGTAACGCCTGCTTGGCAAGGGGGGCGCAGTCCGCTCTCCAGCGAACTTGCTCTTGCTGTGAGTCGTCGACTGGCAGGGCAGAACCTCGCTCCTGCGGTGGAGATGGAGGCCATGTCTCCGCTTCTTGCGTTACAACTGGCGCATTCTACGATGCCGTCGATTGAGATGCTCCTCATCGAGACGATTGAGATCGATGGGCAGAGCAATCTCTTCATTTACCCCTTTGCTGGCCGGTTGGTGAACGAAGGGCTCGCCGCTCTCTTTGCTTATCGGTTAGGAAAGAAGGATCCGTTGACCATTCGCACCACGATCAATGACTACGGATTATCGATGCAATTGAGACAAGCCGTGCAACTGAATGCAGATCGCGTGCTAGACCTTCTTTCACCAGATAATCTGTTAGAAGATTTACTCGAATGCATGAACACGGGTGAACTGGCTCGTCGTCAGTTTAGGGAAATCTCCCGAGTCGCTGGACTTGTGATTCAAGGATATCCAGGGCGTCGCAAGTCCGTCAGGCAAGTGCAGACGTCATCGAATCTCCTCTTTGATGTTTTTGAGAAGTATGACCCCGACAACTTGCTGCTGGCACAAGCTCGCCATGAGATCTTGCATCGCCAGCTTGAGTTGACTCGACTCCGCGCGACCCTAACGCGTCTTCAAGAGTCTCCGATGGTCTTCAAGGAAATAGAACAACTCACACCCATGGCGTTTCCTTTGTGGGCGGAACAGCTTCATTCTGAGATGTCGACTGAGGACTGGCGAGATCGGCTTGAGCGTATGGTGCAAGCGCTAGAGTCGTGTCAGGACTCAGGGCGTGTTGATTCTTCGTCTTGATCAGCTCTCTCGCCAGGCACTTGAAAGAACCCTTCCCAAGCTTCTCGCCTTGTGATCGCACTGCTTCGGGATGATTCTTGCTGATCTCGCCAAGCATGCCTTCGACGGCTTTGGCATGCAATCGCGGGTTCTCCATTTCTTTGAGTTCCTGATAGGTCGCATTAAAGTCATCCTTGGCCCACTTGCGGAACTGACAGCCTCCAACATCGACAACATGGAAGTTTCAATCTCGTCTCGAAGTGAGCTTCTCTTCGAAACTCTGCTAAGAGCCTGTAAGGCTTCACCAGGATCTTTCTCTGCTAGTTTCCCGATCGAATCTTAGCAATAGCCCGAGACGCCGTGACCACTGCTGCTGCCTCCTCGGTGACGCACGGACTTGGCTGCTTGTGGATCTTCCTTCACCCACTGAAGTGCGAGCTGTAGAATTGGCCGGGCGACGGTGGCCATGAGCATCCTATCGTCAGGTTCTCCGCCATCAAGAAAGAATGCTAGAGCTGTCTCGCAATTAAGATCTAACCATGTTTTCAGACAGCATCGTCTCATTGACCATTAGTTGAGTCGTGGCTGACACCTGATCGCTGATTTCGGATTCAGCTCGACCCAGTGCGCAAGGGGGAGTTTCAATCGATTAGGCCTATGTGTCTGGGTGGGACTTTTAAAGCCTCTGGAGACCTGCTGCCATCGCTACGGAGTGACCACTGAGCCAGGACAGCCGCAGCCGCGCTCAACACCATCACCGGAATGGTCATCCAGGAAGTCATCGCCCTTCCAAACTAACAAGGGAGGCAGGCCGGTCGATGGCCTTGGTCGGCTTTTCGATTCAACGCCCAAGCGCCGAAGTATTGTTTTCGCGATAGAAGCTGTGCCAGTCGCGCCAATCTTTGGTCGGGCCATCGATGACGTAGTCCGCAACTCGAGGAATGAGAGGCAGGAACAACTGATAGACATCCAAGTAGGCATCGAGTGGTTTTTCATGCGGGTCGGGAATCTCTTCGCCGCGTTGGTTTTCCTCTTCTCGGAAATCCGTCATCAGGTGCATCTTGGCTTCGTTGCCAGGGTACTTTTGGTGCAAGTTGTGCAAGTGGATCTCGCCCATGACTAAGATGTGATTGGCTCGTTCAATTAAGGCTGGCGTGGCCTTGCCGGTTTCGAGACCGTCTATTGGATAGCCATGGGTTTCCAAAACGGTGAGTGCTTCTGGAGTGGGGGAGAATCCACTAAGGCTCTTGGTTCCACAGGACTTGGTCACGATCTCGGGCCATTCTTGGACTTCATAGCGAAACATGGCCTCCGCCATGGGACTGCGGCTCAAGTTGGCCGTGCAGACAAACAGGACAAGCTGTTGCTCATCTGCAATTTGGAAGGGCAGGGGCTCAACCTCTTCAGCCTTATCCTTCTTGAGCCAGTCGAACATGGGGAGGAGGAGAACAGATGCGGAGCCGTCCTGTCAACGGCATGTCTGCCAGAAGAGAGTTTACGAATGCTTTGACGGCCCACTCACGCGGGCCGGTGCCTGATCGAAGAGGAGGTGATAGTGCTCAGCCATCTGTGGGTAGGCAAACTCGAAGGTCGACTCGTATGTGCACCGTGTGAAGAGGTTTAAATCTCGGTAATTCATAAAGCGGCGATAAGCCATCTCGGCCATGCCATCGCGGAGGGCTCCATATTCGCGTTGGTGCAGGTAGTAATAGAAGCGTTTGGTCGGCAGGCTGTCTTGAGCGGGCGAAATCACACCGACACGTGAAAAGGGATCTGTTTCTAATAAACCTGCAGCTTGTTCGCCAGCGGTGGGTTCATACACCTCGACCTTCTCGGATACCCATGTCAGCGCATCCTCAGAGGGCTTTGGTAAGGGGCATTTCAAGAATCCTCCGGCGACCGCCGGTGCGAGCACTTTGCTGATGACCTCGTTCAGATTGGAGTCATCGATCGACGGCCAGGAGCGAATCGCGAGCAGCAGCACGGGCAGGGAAATATGCGGCGAGCGCTCAAACACGACTAAACGGCCGTCCGAAACCACGAGAAACTGGTAGAGGCAGAAAAGCAGCTCGCCGACATCTTCCACCCGATCTGGATCCACGGTGAAGTCGCCAATCAACGTGCTGCCGGTTTCAAAGGTAGCCAACTGCTCTTCGAAGAAGCTCGCAAAGGTGTAGCGCGTCTTCGCTTCAATCTCATCCGTCTCAAGATATTTAGTCTCGTCTTGCCGAAGAGCACGAGCGAGCCCCTTCTTCATTGAGGTCGAGAGCGCTTTGGCCCGATCATTCTCAAGATGATGCAACCAGGATATTGTCACTTTCCGATCGCTCTCCAATGAGCGATCTTCATTTAACGACAGAGCTAAGCCCTTCAGGGACAGGCCCTGAGCTATTCTGTCAGCTCGAATGATGGCACCTAGTGGCTCCATGAAAGTGGGGCACCTGCGTATCTCACAGGAGAGATAGTTAAGGTATGTTAAATTGTTTTTGTCAGGTAGTGGTAAGACTCTTTCAGACTTGACGAAGGATTGGCATAAACTGAGACGGAACTCAAGTTTTATCAATTCATCTCAATCTTTCTAGAAAGGCAGATTTCGAGGTGCCGCTAGGATGTTGGTCTGTTGAGACGACAACGCCAACGGGCAAGAGGGTAGGAGGATTCTCTGATGAGGATAGACCCTTCTTGCCGTTCTACTCGAGTTATGAGTGGTCCATTGATGTAAGGTGCTCCTATTCTCTTAGGTCTGTGGCTCGCATTGCCCTTTGCTGCTCACGGCAATGAAGCGGCGACGATTAAGATCACGCAGCCGTCAGGTGTGAGTGCGTGGTAGGCCGGGTTTGGATCTGTCTTGGTCAGTGTGCCTACATGTGTGCTAGGAACAATGTTGTGATTGCCCAAAGTGATAGCCGTGGGTGCTAGCGGGCCTGGAGGTGAAACTTCACGCAGGGCATAGCCACTGATACCCGGATCGGTTCCATTGACTGCCCCGTTGTTCACGGATGGTTTCAGCCGTAGACGTGCCAATCACTGAACGGACGCCACTACGCGAGAAATCGTCACTGACATTCTCCGCGGATTCTGCATCCCCTACCCGCTGATTACGTGAGGCACAGCAGCCACGAGTGTCGCCAGCGCCAACGATTTTAATTTGATAGTCCAAACCCGTAATGAGCCCGGTGAGATCGAACGACCAGGGGGAACCGGAATATGTGTGGCTATTGAGCACGTCGTTGAGGTTGGTGCTCCTTGTGTTGCCGCCACCGCCGGTAAAGTAACCTTGAGTGGACGTGATCGATACGCCAAAGGTCATCGCATCGAAGATGATATCCTCACCATTGACGCTCACCACTGGACTGTTGCTATCGCTTGTTGCGTTCTTGGCCGCTACGAGTGTGCCGTTCGTGTCAATGTCATCAACAGTCGTGATGTTGAATGGTGCTTTCCAAGTGATAGGGGCTGCTGTGAGATGCGATACTAGGAGTGCAATAGTAAGGAGAGCAATGGGAAAGAATAAGTTCACAAAAGCGGGGGAGGTGGCAGAGCGAGCCGTACTGTCGCAGCGCATACTCATTAATCAACCGGTCGGACTGGGCTGACGAGTTATTCTTGTCTAACAAGGTCACATTTCCAGCCATTGAAAAAGGGAGTAACCACGGAGAGGCATGGAACGACCGATTGGCTTTGTCAGCGCTTTCGTTTCTGCAGGGCTTCAGCGAGATAGAAGAAGCCTTTAAGCAGAAGCCAGACGACGAGGATGGCGATGGGGGAGCCGAGGAGGGCCCAGCGCTCGTAGGCTTCAATCCGCGTTAGGATAGTGCCGCCAAACGTGGTGGCGAAGCCCACTAAGATGGGTGTCCAAACCGCGCAGGCGATGCCCATGTAGAGGATGAAATGTTTCCAGGGGTAGCCTAACATGCCGGCGGCGATGTAGGCGAGCATGCGTGTGCCGGGTAAAAATCGCGACGAGAGAACGAGGGCGCCGCCGTAGCGTTGGTAGAGGCTCTTTCCGAGATCGAGTCGCTTGGGGGTGACGAACCACGAGATGGGTGGGATCTTGATGATGCGTTCGCCCCACCACTTGCCCATGAGAAAGAGCCCGACGTCACTAATGATAATTCCTAACAGGCACCCATAAACGGCAAGAGCGAATCCGAAGGTGCCTTTGGCGACGAGGACGCCTGCGGTCACGCACGCCAGGTCCTCGCTCGTCACAGTGGCGACGGCCAAGACGAGCAAGACCAATGCTGGCGATGAATCCGAGGCGGATTCCAGCCATGTGAGAAGGCTGTTCAAGAGGAGCGACGACTTCCCTTTGATCCCTTGGGTGAGGCTGCACGTTCGCCGTGAATCCCAATTAGCTTAGAGGGTAAATTGCCTATTCCTAACAGTTTCTGAGCTGGAATGGAGTAGGGTTGCGCAATGTCCCGCTCGAAGCTTTGGACAAACATGCGTTGCATGTGATTTACGGCACTTTCGCTACCACCGTGGGTCGCTTGCTTCTTTGAAGCTGCTTGGTCGCCATCGTGGATCTTCTCTAGTTGGCGCACGAGCATGCGGCGCGCGAGAAAGCGGTTGAGAGCCTGACTGGTGGAGCGATAGCAGCGGATTTCTGTCTTAGATTCTTCGTGGTAGAGATGCACCGCGATCTGCGCCTGGCGTTTGCGCACACGACCGTGGTTTGGACAGAAGAAGCGCTCGACGAAATCGCTTTCCTGGAGTCCCAGCGTGTCCATGCGACGGCGAAGATCCTCGACTTTGCTAGGGCTGACTGGAAAACGAACCATAGAAGTCTAGCGTTCCGTTACGAATGTGTGTGCGTCAATCTGTAAGCCGTGAGCGATACTCTGGGCGTTTCTTCCAAGCGTCGAAATGGTCAGTGTAAAGATCGGCTTTGTTCCAGTGCCTGGGGGGGGGGGCGGGCAATACCTTGCCCTCAGGATAGTCTTTGCCCTCAATGCTGCCTCGCATGGAGACCAACCAAGCGTCCATGGCCAATTTCATGCGTTCTGCGATCTTGGGATTACCGTCATAGAGATTCTTGGATTCTTTCGGATCGTTCTCTAAATGATAGAGTTCGTAAGCCTTGGTTTGCTTGCCGGTGTGGAGTAGCTTGTAGGGATAATCGAGCCATCCCGTGTGTCCAAAGCAATGGAAGGGTATGGGCTTGGATCGTTCAAATGATTCGCCATCGAGTAGCGGGAGCAGGCTTTGTCCATCTTGGGGTGAAAGCATGCTTTCGTTAGGCAGGTCGACAATCTTTGCAATAGTTGGGAAGATATCCATCACCACGGCGGAATACTTCGTGATGCGGCCGTTCTTGATCTTGGCTGGCCACTCAAGGATCCCAGGAACGCGTAGGCCGCCTTCATAGAGGCTGCCTTTGAAGCCACGTAATCCCCCGACTGTTTCTGGCGTGATCTTGGACAGGCCACCGTTGTCACTGCAGAACCAGACCAAGGTGTCTTCAGCAATGCCCGCCTTCTTTAGCCCAGAGCGCAGCGTGCCGATACTGCGATCCATGGCGACGAGTTCTCCGAAGTGGTTCTGTGAGTTCTTGTCTAGAGATGTGAAGGGAGCATTGTCTTCGTCCGAATCTCGGAAGGGACTATGCGGCGTGCCGTACCAAATCACGGTGAAGGATGGTTTCTCGGCGTGGGCCTGCTTCTGAATAAATGATAGGGCTTCCTCCACAATGATCTCAGAGGAATCGCCACTGAATTCCACAAAAGTGCCTTTGCGGCTCATGACGGGATCTCGATCGAAGAAGTTTGTCACGGAAAGCCAGGTATCGAAGCCGAATTGGCCTGGGCCGTGAGTGTCATCGCCAAGGATTGGAACGCCAGGACCGCGGAGTCCATTGAGATGCCATTTGCCGAAATGTCCTGTGGCATAGCCGGCTTTCTTGAGCGCTTGGGCTAATGTGCGTTCTTGTTTTCGCAAGGCGAAGCCATGGCTTTCGACGCCGGTGCGCATGTTAGATCGTCCGGTGAGGACACTGGCACGAGTTGGGGAGCAGACAGGAGCGGCAGCGTAAAACCGATCAAAGCGCAGCCCGTTTGCGGCCATCGCATCCAAGTTGGGTGTCTTCAAGACCGGGTGGTTGTTGTAGCCGGTCTGGCCCCAACCTTGGTCATCGGTCATGACGAGAACGATGTGAGGCTGCTCTGCTCGGCACGGCATCGATAAGAGAAGCGAGAATAGAAGGGCAATACGCATACTGGATCGTGGACGTTCCATGTTGGACGATCAACCCTTCTCCTGATTGAATCGGTTTATGCGTGCTGTTCTCGGTCTACTTTTTAGTCTCTTTCTGTGGCAAGGATCTCTTCTTGCTGAAGGAGATGGGCTCTTTCATCCCTTGCTTCCTGGCATCAACGCGGAGCCCTTGCCCGTCGATCTTCCCAACTGCAACAATGTCCTCTATCGGCATGACGGTAAACTGGTTGCTCTTGGCTATGCGGGTGATCTCTTTCTGCTCACTGATACCGACGGTGATGGTGCGGAGGACCATGTGGAGTTGTTCTGGGACAGCCAGGGAAAGATCACCGGACAGATTGGCATGGACTTGGCACCGAAGGGGAGCCCTCATGGAAACGCTGTCTTCCTTGCGGCCAAGGGAAAGATTCTCATGATCGCCGATCAAGATGGCGATGATCGGGCGGAGATCGTACAAACGTTAGCCGAAGGCTGGCCACCTGCTCGGGCGGGTGTGGATGTCACCGGACTGACGTTGGATCCTCGCGATGGCTCGATTTGGTTTGGTCTCGGGGTCCGGCTTTACAACGACGCCTACGAGATAGAGGAGACTGGAACGGCACAGAACGATCTTAGCAGTGAGCGTGGTAGTATTCTTCGCATTGCCCCCGATTTTAAGTCGCGCGAGAAGGTTTGCACGGGTATCCGCTGGCCGATTGCGCTACGCTTTAACCATTTAGGCGACCTCTTCTGTACAGATCAAGAAGGAGCCACTTGGTTGCCTAACGGAAATCCCTTTGATGAACTTCTCCATATTCAGAAAGGGCGGCACTATGGTTTCCCGCCGAGACATCCTAAGCATTTGCCTAATGTCATTGATGAGCCGAGTGTCTTCGATTACAGCCCACAGCATCAGTCTACCTGTGGGATGAATTTCAATGAGCCGGTGAATGGTGGGCCAGTTTTCGGTCCGGACTGGTGGCAAGGGGATGCACTTGTCATCGGGGAGTCTCGAGGGAAGCTCTACCGGACGAAGTTAGTTAAGACGGAGGCCGGCTATGTTGCTCAGAATGAGATCCTCGCCTGCTTGGGATTGCTCGCGATTGACGTTTGTGTCAGTCCTCGGGGCGAATTGCGTCTTTGCACGCACTCGGGAGATCCTGATTGGGGTACGGGACCCAAAGGGAAAGGTCAGATTTGGCGCATCGTGTATGACGCTGCGGCGACGCCTCAGCCGGTGATGACATGGCGAGATGGCCCAGATCGTGTGCGTGTGGCGTTTGATCGAGACTTGCCGCCTAGCTTTCGTCTTGAGGAAACGCGTATCGACGCGAGTCCGAATGCGCGTGCTGGTGATCACCTTGAAACGATGCGGCCCCCCTACGAGGTGGTGAAGCGGCAGGTGGCGGAAGGCGGCAATGCGGTTCGTGTGGTGAGTCAGCAGACGACGTCTTTGTCTAACGAGTACACTCTGAGCACGGAGCTGGTTTCTGAACAGACTTGGTTCAGTATTGATGCCTCGCCGTACGCCGTACAAGCGAGTGCCGATGGCGTGAGCGCCACATGGGAGGAACCCGACGGGCAAGGCCTCACGCAGCGGTTGCCCCATTTGGATTTAGCGGTTTCACGAGAACTCACAAACGCGAGCGGCTCGCACGAAGCCTTTTATGAGAAATTGGCAGCCTGCGGCACCCTCACGCTGGAGACTCAGTTGGATCTTTGGCAGATGCTACGACCAACCGTTCAGAAGGGGGCGCAGCTAGACTATCAGTATGAACCAGAGACGGTCACCCTGTCTTTTGCGTCGACTTCGCATTCATTCGAAGCGGAGTTGGGAGGAAAGAAGCATGTGTCTTCTCGCGGCCATGTGTCGCACGATGTGAGTATCACTGTGGAATCGCTGAAAGCTTGGTTGCCAATGAAGCTTATTCTGGGATTGGAAGGCGGGGGGATTCCGAATCTGACGGTGACTTGGTCAACCTTGGAGGACCGTCGACCTCGTGCCCTCCAGTTGAGACGGTTTATTCAGCCTTGGGCATCGCCTGGTGATAAATTGGCGTCCGACTTTGTGCCTGCTCGCCCAGAGATTCAGGGGGGCAATTGGGCGCGGGGTAAGGAGATCTTCTTTGGTCAGAGGGCGCTTTGTTCTTCGTGTCATCAGCGCGGTAGTGAGGGGACGCATATTGGGCCCCACCTTTCCCAACTTGCGTTCAAAGACTATCATTCTGTTATGAAGGATATCCGAGAGCCTTCCGCCATGATCAATCCGGACTATCCAACACAGGTGATCGAACTGATGTCTGGCGAGTCTGTGATCGCTGTGCCTGTGGAGCAGGGCGACGGTTCAGTTCGGCTCGGTATAGGGCCGAATGTGGCTAAGGTGGTGGCCAAGAGAGACATCAAGACGGCTCGTCCAAAGGCTCAATCTCTTATGCCCGTGGGCCTCCTCGATGCTCTCACGGCTGGTGAGGTCCGCGATCTCATGACCTATTTGCTCCATGAGCCACCGGTCATGCGCGACTACCCTTCGCTTCCGAGGGACGGGTTAGAAAAGGCGCCTTCACAGCGTTCACGTCAGGAGTTAGCCGCCGTGTTGGTCGGTGCGCCGGATCCTGCCTTGCCAACGCGTCCGATCAACATGGTACTCGTTGCTGGAAAGAAGGATCACGGCTTTGGAGAACACGACTATCCGCGCTGGCAGCATGTGTGGAGTCATCTTCTTGCCATGGCTGTAGATACTCAAGTGTCTACCGCATGGAAATGGCCGTCCCGACTTCAATGGAAGGAGGCTGACGTTCTCGTCTTTTTTAAGAAGGGAAACTGGTCCCCAGAACGAACGACACAGCTTAAGACGTTTGTTAGCCAAGGTGGGGGCGCGGTTTTTATCCACTGGGCATGTGAAAGTGGGGGGCATGCTGCCGACCTCGCGAATATGCTAGGTCTTGCCAGTGATGCGGGGCAAACGAAGTACAGGCATGGGCTCATTGATCTCATGTTTGAGGGCGGTTCTGAGCATCCCATCACACGTGGATTTGAGACGACTCAGTTCCACGATGAGAGCTATTGGAATCTTGTCGGTGATCCTAAACGCTTGAATACGTTGGCCACGTGCAAAGAACACGGTGAGACCCACCCACTCTTCTGGACGCTAACGCCAATGGGAGAAGACCAAGGTCGAATGTTTGTTTCTATTCCGGGACACTACTCTTGGACTTTTGATGATCCGCTCTTTCGAGTGCTTCTACTACGCGGAATTGCCTGGAGTGCTAAAGAGCCCGTCGACCGTTTTAACAACCTGATTGAAGCAGGAATTGAACTTCGTTAGGAAGTTGATCTTTCTATTCTACTCAAAGTCACCCTTCACGAGTGAACGGCGCTCTCGTTGGCCGAGTTCTCGCGCTTGATTGATGACAGATTTCTGGTCGTCGATGAAACGGTAGGCGTGGCAGCTGGGGCAAGTTGTAGCCGTCGCAAGCACAATAGAATCGCAGCCGTCGCAGATCTTGTATTTGCTCGGGTCACGGACGATTTTGTCCGCCCGCGCTGCGCGGTCCTCTAGGCTATCATTTGCGTCTGCCATCTTATAAAGATGGCCATTCCTGCGAGTGGATTCAAGCCTTTCCTTGTTGTTATTGAAAGAACTCTTAAAAACGATATTCACCAGTGCTAGTCGTAGTATTGAGCTGGATTTTTGAACCACTCAAATGGTTGGAAATCAACGAACCTTGAACGGAGTTCTACAAAGGTATTGGCTTATTTGCCTATGGTGTGTCCCCGGCAAATGGAGGTTTCTCGTAGGTGGTGCCATCTCCATTTACGCGTGGATCGCCTGAATTTCGAAGCGTAACCATCAAGCGCTTAGAAAGAGCCGTCTTGGTTCCGGCGTAGGTGGACTCACCCGCCACATTGGTCATCTGGTGAGGGTCCTTTCTCAAATCATAAAGCTCTTCAGCAGGCCGCTGGCCAAAGGCGATCTTGAAGAAACGGTCCATCCCGGGATCTTCCCGGTGCGTGATGAGCCAGGCCTTCGTGGGACTACCATCGAGATCACCGAATGCGACGAACGTGTTTTCCCGCAGTTTCTCATAGGGGGGCATCGGGCCTGCAGGTGCGCCCATCCCAGGTCCAGAGCCCATCGGCCAGCGCTCTGGTTTGAAGTTTCGGATGTAGAGGTAGTCTTTCGTGCGGATGGCGCGTTGAGGGTAGGGGAGTTGCCCCGCGCGTGCTTTGGCCACGTGACGTTCTCTCCCGACGATGACGTGATCGCGGGTAACATCAATCGTGCCGCTTTTATCGGCGGTTAGTAGTGGCATGAGGCTGCGGCCACTCATGACGTCTAACGGTTTCTCGTTTGCGATGTCCAATAGGGTGGGGGCGACGTCGATCAGATTAACAAAGTCCTCGACGAGGCGCCCTCCATTGGCAGCCTTCGGCAAACGGATGGCTAAGGAGACGGCGACGCCGAAGTCATAGAGATTGCATTTCCCTTGGGGCATCCCTGGGACCCCGTGATCTCCGCTTACTACGATGAGTGTGTTCTCGAGTTCACCACGGGATTCGAGTTCTTCAATGAGGACACCTAACATGGCGTCGAAGGCCTGCACCTCGCCGAGGTAATCGGCGAAGTCTTCGCGCACGACGGGTACGTCGGGAAGGAACGGTGGCACCTTGCCTTTGAGTCCATCGGGATCGATGTTCCAGTGCCGTTTGCCCGATCCTTGAATCCACTTACGATGACAGTTGGTGGGACCAAACCAGTAGCAGAATGGCTCGCCATCCTTTCGATCCGCCATAAAGTCGGCAAAGTTTCCCCGAACAGCGTTGTATTGGCGTTCCTTGCCTTCGGTGATACTCGGAGCTTGCTCGACCTGCTGGGAAAACTGACTGAACTTGGTGCCCTGACGATGATACGAGTTCTTCTTCCCACCATAGGGAGCGTCTCTGGGGGTGCCCGGTGTCCACACCTTCGCAGTGTAACCGATGTGATAGCCCGCTTTTTCTAGAAGAAGTGGAAACGACGGGATCTTTGAGTCCCATTTGGCACCTTGGAGGATAGCCCCTTGTCCCGTGCGCCAGAAATACTGGCCACTGAGCAGTGAACTTCGGCAGGGGGTGCAAGAAGGTGCCGTGACAAAAGCATTTCGGAAAAGGACGCCTTCTTTCGCAATGCGATCGAAGTTCGGCGTGCTGACAAGGTCATTGGGACCGCCGGGTTCAAGTTGCCCATAGGCGCTGGCGTAGCGTCCCCAATCATCGGCGAACGCAAAGAGGATGTTAGGGCGTTTCTCCTGAGCCGCAACGCTGAGTGTGAGAAGGGCAGAAAGAACGAGGATGGACCATTTCATTTCTGCACCGTCCCAAGAACACGGTCGCTTGGAAAGTTCGAAGTTGAGTTACTCCTGGCCGAATTCCTTGATGAGCTGGCCCGCCACCTTATCACAGGCCGAGGAGCCTTCCTCTTGCCCCCTGTTGGTGGTGACGACCACAGCGATTTCGCGTTCCTGGAGAATCCAGAGCGTGGCATACCACATGGTGTTGGAACCATTCATGACCAGGCAATGTCCGCCCATGTCTTTGCGGTCAAGCACGAGCCAGCCGCCGATACCGTGCTGGCCACTCGTGGGTAGAAGTGAGTTCAGCTTATCGAAGGAGGCGGCTTGTTGCAGTAGCTTGTCAGGTTTCCTTCGTAGGTGGAACTGAGCGAACTTCGCCCAGTCGATGATGTTGGCGTGAACGGTTGCCCCCGGTCCGATCGCGTCGGGGTTGTCTCTGCTAGGATTTGGTGGTACAGGCTTGCCTTGCTCGTCGTGTCCCCAGGGATGATCTAGCCGACGTGCGTGGCAGGGATCTCGGAAGCCTGCACTCTTCATCCCTAGTGGAGTAAAGAGTCGATCTTTTAAAAGGCTTTCCCAGGATTTCTTGGCTAGGGTTTCTAGCATTGTGCCAACGACGGCGTATCCTTGGTTCGAATACTCTGTCTTGGTGCCGGGGGGATAACTCGGTGCTTCAGACAGAATGGCTTTGAGAAAGTTCAGGCGTTGGGTGGGAGGTTTCTTTCTTCCCTGTTCGTCCCAGGCCTGCCTCCAGGCGGCTTCTGGCGGTTGCTTGGCGAGTCCACCGACATGAGCGAGCAGTTGCTCCACCGTAACGTTTTTGTAGTCTTCGTGGCATTTGTGAATCTGCTTTCCTAGCACCTCACCAATCGTCGTGTCCCAATCTAGAAGACCTTCTTCAATGAGGATCGCTGTGAGCGTGGCCGTCATCGGTTTCGTACAGGAACCGAGATGAAACTTGTCTTGAAGCGAGACCGAGTCTTTCTTCCCTTGTCTTCGAATTCCTGCGGCACCGGATGCCCGGAGTTCTGTGCGAGAAACAGCGGCTGCTGCCAATGCTGGTATCTCGGCATCTTTCAAGATTGCGTCGAGGTCAGAAGAGAGATCTCGAGGCGGCGCTGCTGCTAGTCCACCGACTCCAGTAATCCACGCAATGGTCGTCAGTAGAGCCCTCATGCTTGTAAACGATCGCAGGTTTTTAGGCAGGTCCAAGGAAATTGGTTTCCTGTCCGCCTCAGCAGCGTTTAGTTCCTGATGATGATGTTCATGCGCCTATCTCCCTTTGCCTGCCTCGCGAGCGTTACGTTGGCCCTTTTCGTTACGTTGGCCCTTTTTCAAATGAGCCTTGCTGAGTCGGTGGAGCCTTCCGCCGATCTTCGCGCCCAGATTGATCAGGCGGTTGAGTCGGTCTATCCGGCACTCGTTCGGATCCATGTCGTTTCGGAGTCCGGGCGCGATGGACGCATGATGAAATCTCAGGGTTCGGGTAGTGGAACGATCATTTCGGAAGATGGTCTCGTCCTAACGAATCACCATGTGGCCGGTCGGGGAACGCGGGTGGTCTGTCGACTGTCGACTCGGGAAGAGGTAGGCGCCGAACTGATTGGGACGGATGTCTTGAGTGACCTCACCGTGCTCAAGTTGGACCTAACTGACCGCACGCTCGATACCCCTCTCGCTGTTGCTTCCTTCGAGGATTCTGACAAGGTGCGGGTCGGAGATACCGTGCTGGCCATGGGTAGTCCTGCAGGGTTGTCGCAGTCTGTCACCGTGGGGGTGGTTGCAAACACGGCCATGATCCCGCCGAGACAAGGGAGCTTTGATCTCGAAGGCGAGAGCGTGGATCAGTTGGTGCGCTGGATTGGTCATGATGCGGTGATCTTTCCTGGAAATAGCGGAGGGCCTCTCGTGAATTTGAAGGGGAACATCGTGGGGGTGAATGAGGTGGGGGTAGGAAGTTTAGGAGGAGCTATTCCTGGCAATTTGGCGAAACGTGTTGCCGATGAGATCATTGCCCATGGCAAGGTCACTCGAGCATGGATCGGACTCAATGGGCAGCCTTTGCTTAAAGGTCAGCGCCGCGAGGTAAAGGGGATGTTAGTTGCGAGTGTGATGGAGGGCTCGCCAGCGATGAATGCTGGTATTGAAGCCGGAGATATCATCACGAGCTTTCATGGGCAGACGCTCAACGTGACGAGTGCGGAGGATGTGCCGGAATTTAATCGATTGGTCTTCAACGCCGAGATTGGCGAGCCACTCGATCTCGTTGGTTTGCGTGGCGAGGAGGCTCTGAGTTGGCAAGTTACTCCGATCGAACGTGAGCCCAAGAGAGATCGCCCCGTGGAACTGAAATCCTGGGGCGTGACTGCTCGCAATTTCACTCGTGTGGCTGTATTGGAGTATCGGCGTGAAGGACGCGATGGTGTCCAAGTGCATAGTGCACGACCAGGTGGTCCGGCCAGCGAGGCAAAGCCGAGTTTGCGCGCTGGCGACACTATTCTCAAGGTCGGAGAGGCTGCCGTGAAAGATGTGGTGGAGCTTCAATCGGTCACGACGAAGCTCGTCGCTGGAAAGACGAGTCCAGAGCCTGTTTTAGTCACCTTTGATCGTGGCAATCGGCAGTATCTAACGGTGATCGAGCTAGGTCCAGAGACTCCGGATGAGCAGCCAAAGTTGGCAAAAAAGGCTTGGTTAGGAGTCAGCACACAAGTGATTACGAGAGAGTTGGGCAAAGCGCTTGGACTTGGCCGAAAGAAAGGTGTGCGCGTGACCGAAGTTTTCTCTGACACGTCTGCTGAGAAGGCTGGCATCATGACTGGAGATCTCTTGCTGAAACTTGATGGCTCTGTCATTCAGGCGAGTCGGAGAGAGGATGCTGAGGTGTTTGAGAATCTTGTTCAGCAATACCCTGTTGATGCTGAGGTGGAACTAACGGTAGTGCGAAATGGTGAAGACCTTGAGCTTACGGTGCCTTTACAGCCACGCCCCGTGCCTCCTAGCCAATATCTAACTTACGAGGATGAGAATTTTGAGTTCACTGTTCGCGATCTTGCTTTCGAAGATCGTGTTTCGAAGCGACTTGAGGCTAAGCAGCCTGGTTTACTCATCGCGCAAGTGGAGCGCGCGGGATGGGGGGCCCTCGCTGGATTGCGTAATGGCGACATCCTTCTACAGATAGATGGGACTACAGTGGCTGGACTAGAGTCTTTCAAAGAAACGATGGCAGCGATCGAAGAGAAGAGGCAAGAGCGTGTGGTTTTCTTCATCAAGCGTGGTATTTACACAGCCTACCAGGAACTCGAGCCCAACTGGAACTAGAGAGCTTCCTGGATCTTTTACACTCAAGCACCCAACACTCAACGAAACGCATGAAATTCTATGCCACACTCCTCTTCAGCTTTGCTGTTCTCTGCTCGACCAGCCTTTACGCGGATGATGCTATCAATGAAGTGGCCCGCAAATTGCAGTCCGACCTAGGTGAATCGATCATCACGGTAAAGGTGGTCGTGGATGTCGAAGTTGTTGTGGGTGGTTCGGCGAACCAGTCTCAGGAACAGAAGATTGAGGCGCCAGGCACGGTGATCCAAAAGAATGGGCTCACCGTGGTTGCGAATTCCACGATCGACATTAGCGCTCAGGTTGAGCAGCAGCTGCGACGTCAGGCACGCGGACGCGAGGTGAACGTGAAGACGACTTTCAAGGAAGTGAATTTGCTGCTGCCTGATGGTACTGAAATTCCGAGCAAAGTCGTTCTCAAGGATGGAGATCTCGACGTGGCGTTCGTGTTGCCGGTGGCTGAGGAAGTCGAAGCGGAAGGGGTTGAGTTTACTTCAGTGACGTTTCCTGAGGAAACGCCTAGCACACGACTCTTGGACTCTATCATCCTTCTTAATCGATTGAGCCAAGATCTTGACCGCGAGTTGTCCGTCTATGTGACCAAAGTCGAGGCACTCATCAAAAAGCCTCGCAAGTTCATCGTCACCCACAATAGCTCGACTGGAACTCCCGCCTTTCTTGGAAATGGGGAGCCGTTAGGACTCTATGTGCGGCGCATCGTGAATGGAAGCGCCGCCAGCAGTGTGGTTCTGCCCGCAAAGGAAGTGGCTCGCCTAGCTAAAGAGGCGTCGACGGCGGAGCCGATTAATGCGGAAGCAGATTCAGAGAATGAAAATGAGGCTGAAGAGAAGCAGGACGACGAGAAGCAAGCAGCCGATTCGGTGATCGACTAAGATTGGGCGACGCACCGGGTTCAACGTCGACTCACGCGATAGTAACGCACAGGAATGTTGGTGGCGCTAGCATCCACGAACCGAGCTCCACCATTCCCTCCGACGGTAACACTGGATCCCGGGAGATCCTCTTTCCAGGTTTGTAGATTGTTAGAGTATTCAACCTGAAACGTCTCTCCGGCGTTCGCAGGCCAATTTAGGCGAACTCTTTTATTCGGGCCCCGGGTAATCGATGGTGTGAAGGTGATGGCAGCCGAGGAATTCTCAGTGATCTCACTGACTGTCCAGTTGTCAAAGTAGAGCCAATTCGTGCCCGCATTGTCTGGATCATTGACCTCCCACTCAGCGGACACGTCGCCAAGGTTCTTCTCAAAATTGGTTTCCGTGAGCAGGGCATCGTCAAAGAGAGAGATGTTGTCGAGCGATGCTGACCAGAGATTGTTCGCAAAATCCACGGTGAAGGAGAGGTCGTAAACGGTGGCGTGTTCGTAGGAAACAGACGTGTCGTGGAAGCCGTCTCTTACGCCGTCGTAGCGCCAGATACCGAAGGATTCGATGGTGTTGTCAAAGACAACAGACGCTAGCATATCCGCATTTTGGTTGACGACGGAAATGTAGAAACTATCATACAACTCATTGTCTGAATCGATGATTGCCATATCCGTCGAGAATTGGACCAGGCTATCCTTTGCTACAGGATCGACATTGATAGGGCGCCAGATCGAAGCGATGAAATTGTCGTCGGTGAACTTAGGAATACCGAAACCTAGCGTTCCCGCGATATTTCCGTCTGTGAAGGTGCCTTCAATTGTGCCGTGGATGCCTTCGTCTTGGTTCGTGCCCATCCATTCGTCAGTACCGACGAGAAGATCATCTCCGATCTCAAAGTCAGAGAAATCGGTGCTGTAGAGGATGGTCTCGGCGGCAGAGGACGCGGCTGTGCAGCTGATCAGCGCGAGACAGAAGAGGGACGCAGAACGAGAGTTAGGGGGCATAGCACAATTTAGACGGGAAATGCCTAGGCTTCATTGAATTTGTTTCCTTACGGAGCGGTTAGCTGCTGTCCATTGCAGCTTGTGTCTAAACTTGCCATAAAGGGAACCGCGCTTTTGGCCCAATCTTCAGCGCCAGGATACGCAGCGGCGTCACTGCCGAAACACTTCTGCAGCATTGCTGTATTGATGATACCCGGATTTAATGCAGCCGTCGCCAAACCTGTCGGAAGTTCTTGGGCGAGCGCTGAGCAGAGCCCTTCGATCGCCCATTTGCTCGCGCAGTAAGGGGCCACTTCTGGAGCGGTAGATCTCCCCCAGTAAGAACTGAAATTAAGAATAATGCCAGACCCGCGCGCGATCATGGCGGGGACTGTGTGGCGGATGATTGAGGCCACCCCCTTGACATTGATGTCCATGACCTCTGCAAACTCTGCTTCACCGATTTCCCAAAGAGGGGCATTATGATTGATGATCCCGCCGTTGTTCAGAAGTAGATCTGGAGCGCCTATTCCTGAAAGGGCAGTGTTAGTAAATGCGCTGATCGATTCCTCTGATGTCAGATCAGCAGCAAGGAACTGGTGCGGTGCTGGGTACTGCTTTCGCAATTCTGATAGTAATATCTCATTCCGACCGCAACCGGCCACGGTCCACCCGAGTTTAGCAAACTCGCTGACCATGGCGCGACCGAGGCCGCGAGTCACCCCAGTGATCATGACGCATTTCGAATCTCTGCTCATGCGGTCTTCATGCGCTTTCTCGAAGCCAAGCGCAAGACAGACCTAGTTCTTTCCGCGCCCTTTGGGGCCAGCCTTAAATTTCTGGTCTTGGGCAGCGATTGAATTCTTTGATGAGAGGACGGCCGCGTGGGGATCGTAGCTCAGTTGATAGCCAGAGAGTTCGGCGATGTAACGGAGTACTTCGCTCGCGGGGAGGTCGCCTAAGTCGAGCGTGATTTTATTCGTCGACTTTCCTTTGACGATAAAGTTGGGCTTCAGTTGCCCACTGGTCGACTCCGTGACTTTTGCTTTCAGAAAGGCGAGTGCCTTATCGACAGAGAGGTGATCAAACTTGACTTTTCGCACAATAACACTGGCAAGTCGCGCTTCAAGATTAACTGGTCTGACACCGTGCTTTGCGGCTGATTGTACGTGGCGGAGATACTCCTGTGCTCGCTTGTTAGTCGGGTCTTCTTTAATGGCGTTCAAAAGGTAGGCTCGGGCCTCCCGATATTCCCCGCTTTGGTAGGCTTTCTTGCCTTGGATAAACGCGGTGGCTGATTTCTCTCGATCTGCATGGAGAAGAGAAGGAATCAACATCAGGCCGAAAGTGAAGGACAGTAGAGAATGCCTCATAGTTAATAAAGTAGCGTATCAGGTAAACGGCAGCAAAAAGTTTCGCTTCTTTTGTAGCGAAAGGCGCGTTCCTCAGTCTGCTGCTAGAACAACCAGCGGCCCAGCACGATAAGCCCGAATACGACCAGAGCGATGATGCCGAATACCCCGAGAAGAAATGCTAACAGGATCCAAGGGCTGGGGCGCACCTTTTGTTGATCTATGTCTCCCGAATGACTCTCTAACAAGGCGTTGTTCTGAGCGTTAGACTTGAACCAGATTGAGAAGAGATCCCCAATCACGGGGATCGAACCCATGGCTGCGTTGATGGCAATATTAGCTGCCATGCGGATGAGAACCGTCTTGGGAAGCTGACGACGGGCACCTTCAACCAGAATAGTCGTGCCCAACGTCGCCGTAATGGCATCACCGATGGCAGGAAAGAGGAACCCGATGATTGGGTCCAACCCAATCCGAATCTTGCAGTTAGGAATCTCAAGAAGGTCGTCTAGCACCCTGGCGATAGCCCTAGGAAATACCTTCCTTATGGGCGCTTGAGCGCTCGCGGAAGCCGCTTTGCCGTTGCCCGGTAAATTAATTGAGGCTCTGTTAGCCTTAAGGATCTCATCCACCTTGGCTTCGACCACACCGGTATCGTCGTCAGCACTGGGCATGCCGTGTTTCGTGCTTATTCTCCGCCTGAAGAACCCTTAATCTCCAACAACATCTGAGCATTGCTCGGGAATCTCTCAACGAAGCTGAGCAAGCGTTCGATGGCCTCGATTGGCTTGTGCCCAGAAAGTCCTCGCCGGATGAGATAGATCTTCTCAATCTGATGAGGTGGTAGCAAGAGTTCCTCTCGTCGTGTCCCTGACTTAAAGATGTCTACGGCTGGGTAGATGTAGTGCTGGGAGATCTTTTTATCTAACACGAGCTCCATATTACCTGTGCCCTTGAACTCCTGATAGATGGCTTCATCCATCATGGTACCGGTATCGATCAGTGCTGTTGCTAGAATCGTGAGCGACCCCGCTTCACGCGTGTTCCGCGCTGCCGCAAATAGCCTCCGTGGAACCTCCAAAGCGGTGTTGCTCAAGCCTCCTTTGTTGAAACCTCCTTTGCCTTTATTTGCACGGTTATAGGCGCGAGCAAGGCGAGTGATAGAGTCCATCAGGATGAAGACATGCTCTCCGGCTTCCACCATGCGTTTCGCGCGCTCGATGGCGAGCTCAGCCACACGCATGTGCGTACGTGTGTCATTGTCATTGCTACTGGCCATGATCTCTGCATTCGGCAAGGCTCGGGAAAGTTCCGTTACTTCTTCTGGACGTTCGTCGATGAGGAGAATGATGACTTTCGTCTCTTTGTAATTCTCGTCCAAAGCTTGGGCAATGTGTTCTAGCAAGGTCGTCTTTCCTGTTCGAGGCGGCGCGACGATGAGCCCGCGTTGCCCACGACCCACAGGAGTAATCATGTCGATGATCCGTGTCGTCTGGCGCTTGGCATTGGTTTCCAAGATCCATCGTTTGTTCGGATTAATAGCGGTCAGCTCTTCAAAGACGGGGAGATTTTGATACACCTCAGGCGACTTATCATTGATGGTTTCGATTGCCGTGAGCTGAGGACCCCGTGGCCCACGGCGCACTTCACCTTTTACTATCATGCCATCACGAAGCCCAAAGTCTCGGACCATGTCGGGCGGAATAAACGTGTCGCGATTTGTTTGATAGAAATGCTTGTCAGCTTGTCGAAGGAAACCAAAGCCTTTTGGACTCAGTTCCACCCAACCGCCACCTTCGGTAGGAGGCCCTAGCTCGACATCTTTCCGGCTGCGCTGTTCGTAGTCATGATCGTCGTGTTGATCATTATCTCCGCGGTTGCCGTCGCGGTCGCGCCCTCCACTACCGCGGTTGCGGTTGCGGCCACGGTTGCGTCGGTTGCGATTGCGGTTGTGGCGACGTTCATCGTGGCGTCCTCCGCGATCACGATCCGAATGTTGAGGATCACGCTGACGGCCTTCAGTTTCGCTCGGGGCGGCCTGAGGTGGCGTTGTCTCCGCTATGGTTGCGGCAGGAACTGCGGCAGCCGGAGCTGGCTCGGCGACAGGCGCAGCTTTCGTTGGAGCGGGGGCGACTTCCTGAACTTTGGGCTTGGCCGCTTTCTTGGTCGCACGTTTCTTGCGTGCGACTTTCTTGGGTGGTTCTGAAACGGTAGTTTCTGCGGCTGGCTTTGGAGCAGTCTTGGCAGGAGCCTTCTTTGCAGTCTTCTTCTTGGCTGCTACTTTCTTCTTGGCAGGAGCTTTCTTTTCTGTCGCCGTTTTCTTCTTGGCTGCTACTTTCTTTTTCGCAGTTACCTTCTTCTTGGCGGCACGTTTCTTCTTGGCTGGCACGGTATTGAAGAGGGCTTGTTCGTAATTGGGAGGGGTGCTCATGGGCACAAAGAATTGGGTCGTCTGTTCTGTGTTAGAATTTGATCAGGCGCATGGAACGTCCTCCGGTCTTACGGACGTTTCGGGCAACAGTGATGCTGGCGCTTGAAGCGCTATGTGAGAGAAGAAAGTGTGTGGATGGTCGCCGACACAGCCACTTGATCAGTCATGGACACCAAAAGGAATCCGCGAGTCATTGTTAGTCAGTGCCAAACGACGCCAATCCTGAAGACGTTCAACGGGAGGGAAGGGATATTTTGGTAGCCTTGGCTTTCAGAAAACCGCTTAGGCAATGAACCTGACGGGAATGGAACCGCGTAGGTTACTTTTCGGGCTAAGAGTGTATCGGGGATAGATTCTTACGGGTCAAGCCCTTTTCTGGTAGAAATCGGGCTGTTTTGGGAGTGAAATCGATAGAATCTTAGGATTTCGCTTGCCCATGGGCTTAACCATCCAAGATGTTGCCATTAACTTATGGGAAAACAGTATAATAAGGTTATCAAGCGAAGCCGCCGACGCAAGTACATCCAGCGGAAACGAGAGCGGACGCTGGCTGTAGCCGGCAAGAAATCTTCTCCAGCAGCGAAGAAGAAAGCTGCTCCAAAGAAGAAAGCGGCGAAGAAAGCTGCGGCCAAGAAGGTCGCAGCTGCGACTGACGAGAAAGCTGCTGATACCCCAGAGAAAAGCTAGGGGATATCGTTGCGAGCTGGACTCGCAGCGTGGCAGCCACGAGGGTTCTTCTGACTGCCATGACCATTCCTGGAAACGATTCGCCGAGCTGGGTGCAGGTTGCACTTAGGTTTGGTTTCTTCACGCTCAGGCATCGCCCTTGGCGTAGAAGACTGATGTTCTACGTGTCTCTTGCAGCAATGTTTCAGTTAGGCATGGGCTTGGTGCTGATGGGATGGTTGTCTCAGTCTGTCATTCTCTTTCTCCTCTACTGGTGCTTTTGCGTCTGCCTTGTGTGCTTGATGCTTCTCCTGGCGGTTTATGATATGCTTGCCGTGCGCCAAGAGCAGACGAATGAACTGCAGCGTCTCCGAGAGCACGTATTCGGAGACGCTGAGGAACTGTCCTCAACCACATCAACTGATGCCGACGATCCGAGAGACTCTGGAGAGGCGTGAGCGCGATACCTTGGCGCCTTATGCGCAAAGGGTCGATCAATCAGTTGGTCGTGGGCATGCTGAGCGGCAGCATCACTACCGTACGGACTATCAGAGAGACCGTGCACGAGTCATTCATTCCCGAGCCTTTCGCCGACTAGAAAGGAAAACCCAAGTCTTTCTCAACGGCACAGGCGATCACTTTCGCACGCGCCTCACTCATACGATCGAAGTTTCTTCGATCACGCGGGCGATTGCCTGTGCTCTAGCATTAAATGAGGATCTTGCGGAAACAATCGCTCTTGCGCACGATCTCGGGCACGCGCCGTTTGGCCATTCCGGAGAGAAGAAGCTCAATGAACTCATGCGAGGGCAGGGTGGTTTCGAGCACAATGTCCAGAGCCTTCGTGTTGTGGATTTGATAGAGTCCAAGTATCCGGAGTTTCCTGGGCTCAATCTAAGCTACGAAGTGCTTGAAGGCTTGCGAAAGCATAATCGGGGCTATGAGCGCCCAGCCTTTGGAGACTGTCCTTCCGAAAGTTTCGCCCAACCGACCCTCGAAGGTCAGGTGGCTAATCTCGCCGATGAGATCACATACTATAGTCATGATCTTGATGACGGCCTTGAGTCGGGTCTCATCACGGTAGATCAGTTAGCCGATCTCGACATCTGGCGGACCTGTTGTGAGCAAGTGAACTCGCAGTTTCCGCATTTGGCTGGGGACCTTTATGTTAGGTATGTTATCCGTATCTTGATCGATATGCAGGTGGAGCGTCTGGTTGCCGAAACCAGACGCCGAATCACTGAGGCTTCGGTGCAGTCGCCCGATGACGTTCGGCGTCATCCTGACAGATTAGTTGCGTATGATCCTGGATTGAAACGGGCCAATCTCCAGCTCCGTGCCTTTCTCTACAAGAACCTCTACTACCATCCCGAGGTCAACGGCGCAAATATGGAAGCCACGGCAAAGATTGAAACAGTCTTTAAGCATTATGTCGATCACCCTGACGAACTCGGAAAGGAAACCGCCAAGCGCATCGATTCTGAAGGACTGGCTCGTACAGTTTGCGATTACATTGCTGGGATGACGGATCGCTTTCTTCAAGATGAGTATGTTAGGCTTAGCGGTGTCTAGATTATGGAAACCAAAGTTGCCTTCATCGAACGACCTGGTGGCCCCATCAGAGTCGAAGCAAGGCCTTTGCCGGAGCTTGAGCCCGGTTCTGTCCTGCTGCGCACGCGCTACAGCGAAGTGTGTGGAACGGACTGCCATCTGTTTCGCGGCAAACTTGCCGGCGTTCCTTATCCACTAACTCCTGGCCATGTGAGCGTTGGCGAGATCGAGGCCATGAACGGTCCCGTTTATGATGTCGTTGGGCGCCCTTTTTCCGAAGGTGAACTTGTCACCTTCCTCGATGTGCATGAAACGTGCGGCGCGTGCTGGCACTGCCTCGTGGCCAAAGCGGCTACTCGTTGCCCCTCGCGTCGTGTCTATGGAATCACGTACGGCACGGACGAAGGTTTGTTAGGGGGGTGGAGCCAACATCTCTATCTCAAGCCCGGTGTCAGGCTCATTCGGCTACCGGAAGGGCTCGACTCACGTGTCTTTATCGCCGGCGGCTGTGGCATGCCAACGGCATTTCATGCGGTGGAGCGTGCGACCATTCAGTTAGGTGATACGGTTGTGGTTCAAGGAAGCGGGCCCGTTGGCCTGAGCACGGTGGCTTTTGCTCGTATGGCTGGAGCGGGGGAGATCATCTTGTTGGGAGCGCCGGAGAAACGGCTCGCCATGGGAACGAGCTTTGGGGCGGATCAAGTTATCGATATTCGAGGTCTTTCTTCTGAAGATCGCATTGCGTCTATCCTCGATCGAACTCAGGGATGGGGTGCGGATGTGGTGATCGAAGCCAGTGGTAATCCTGCAGCGGTTGCTGAAGGCGTTCGCATGGTGCGAGATGCGGGCACGTATGTGATTGTCGGTCAATACACTGACAACGGTGACGTGACATTGAATCCCCATCTCGATATCAACAAGAAGCACCTCGATATCCGAGGCTGCTGGGGCTCAGAGTTCACCCATGTCTACAGAAGTATGGCCATGATGGCTCGGACAAAGGATCAGTTAGATTGGGCCTCCATGATTTCCCGAGATTACGGACTTGCTGAGGCTGCTCAGGCTCTAGCGGATGTCGAGAACTTGCAGGTAATCAAAGCGATTATTGACCCGTGGAAGTAGTCTTTAAGTCAACCGGCTTAACACGGACGAAGCGAGACTGAGGACGAGGAAGAAGCCACACATGTCTGTACAGGTTGTGAGAATGGGGCCGGAAGCAAGGGCAGGGTCGACCTTGAAGCGCTTGAGGAGCAGGGGAACGAGTCCGCCAATCAGGACAGAGACAATGGTATTCAATGCTAAGGCGCCGCCGATGACAAGGCTGAGGTAGAGATTGCCTTTCATCACGAAGACGATGGTACCTAATACGCAACCGAGAACGAACCCGTTGAAGAACCCGAGCATGCTTTCCTTGAGAAGTACACGGAGGTAGTCGGCTGGTTTGAGTAGACCAAGCGTGAGCTCGCGGATGCTTACGGCGACGGCTTGGTTTCCTGAACAGCCGCTCATGTCTGAAACCACGGGAAGAAAGATGGCCAAGGCGACGACGGCTTGAAGCGTGTCTTCATAAGCCGCGATGACGCTAGCCGCGATCAAGTTTAAAACGATGTTAGGTGCAAGCCAGGAGAGGCGGCGGATGCAGCGTTCGTGAAGCGGCATGCTGCGAAGTTCTTCGCCCGAAATGATCCCGCTAGATTTGAGGAAGGAGTCCGTTTGCCTTTCTGCGAGTGCTTCTTGCACGTTGTCTCGTGAGACGATCCCACGAAGAACGTCGTGTTCGTCAACGACGGGCAGCCCAAGAAAGGGCCTGGCTTCGAAGATGTCATCGAGATCCTCTAACGTATGATTCACGCTGACCCGGAAGGGCTCTGTGAGCATGACCTCGACGATGGGAAGGGCACCGCGACTGAGGATGAGATCGCGTAGCCTGAGGACGCCAACGAGATGCTCGTCTTCATCCACTACATAAACGTATTGAATATCGGGCTCATCCGAAGCCTCGGCTGTTTCCTGAAGAGACTTGACGACATCGCCGATGGTGGCGCTCCGCTGAAAAGCAAGGATATTCGAATCCATGAGGCCGCCTGCGGTGTCCTTTCCGTAGGCGACACGATCCTGGAGATGGGCCTGATCCTCTGAATCATCGATCTCCGCTAGGATGGCAGAGGCATCGTGGGCACCCATCTCTCGGAGTAAATCGCCTCCGACTTCCTTAGGGAGTTCCTGGACGATATCTGCTGCCGCGTCGGCAGGCATGTCCTCAAGCACGTCTACGGCCTGAGCCTCTGCTAAATGTTCAATAATGTAGGCAGCTTGCTCGGGTGACAGGAGAGCCATGAGATTCTCCCGTTCGGCTGCGTTTAGCCGGTCGATGGCACGGCGCTGATCATCAATCGTGATGTCTGAGAGAAGCGCCTGGGCCTGGTTCGCGTCTCCATTGGCGAGGGACACTATCAGGGCTTCTTTGGTGGTATTGGTAGAAGGCTCAGGCATTGCTATTTTACCCATACGCCAGCCATACAGTCGCGCCAGCGCTTTGCTGTATTTCGTGGAGGCGATTACAAATCGTTTTGTCGATTCTATTAGCTTCTGTGCCTCCGCGAGGCGTTCTTTAGATATGAAACACAAATGGAAAGTGGGTAGCTGGTTTGGAACGGGGGTCTATCTGCATTGGACATTCCTGGCCTTTCTAGCGTGGGTCTTCCTCTTCAGCGGTGGCATCGCTGGTGCTTTATTCATGCTGGCGATCTTCGCCTGCGTGGTCGCTCACGAGTATGGGCATGTTCTTATGGCCCGCCGCTATGGTATCGGGACGCGTGATATTACTCTCTATCCGATCGGCGGTGTCGCCGCATTGCACTCACTACCAAAGAAGCCAGGCGAAGAAATCGCGGTGGCTCTTGCAGGGCCAGCGGTGAACATCGCAATTGCTTCGATACTAGGCTCGGGGCTTCTTATCACAGGTCAGTGGAGCTTGAACATGGCAACGCCCGGCGGATTCTTCAGCACAGTCGTCTTCGCGAACCTCTTTCTGGCAGGTTTCAACCTTCTTCCTGCTTTCCCCATGGATGGTGGACGGGTATTGCGAGCCTGGCTGGCCCGTCGGTATGACTATGCCACGGCGACTGACAAAGCGGCGAAGGTTGGTCGTGTGTTTGCTGGAATCTTTGCCCTACTAGCGATCATCGGATCGGCGCCCATGTTTCTGGTATTAGCCGCGTTCGTCTATTTGGCCGCAGGGGCCGAGCGACGCCAGGCTTTTATGGAGCGTGATGGCTCGCCGCTTGGTTGGGTGTTTCGTTCACCAACAACGCCCTCCGATGCACCTCGACCACGTTGGCGCAACGGCGATATCATTGATGTCGAAGTCGTTCCCCCACCGCCGAATGGTCGTCGATAAATCTTTAAGCGATGGGGTCGGTGCAGACGTCTCGCCGACTGCACTTTGTGCAGTGATGACCTAGATAAAGGTCATCGACAAACTCCATGAGCGGCTCGATCGTTTCCGGATCATCAGTGAAGATGCCCGCTTCAAAGTTGCGGCGGTGCACGCTCTTTGAGCCCATGCCTGCGCCGGTGAGATTTGCTGAGGTGATGAAGGCTTTTTTCCCGTCGATGATCAAGCACTTCATGTGCACCCGCGGACAGAGCAGTCGTTCGAAGAGACCTGAGTCGACGAGAGCTGGATAGCGATCAAAGTCCTCACGAAAGCGTGGACCAGGCTCTTTGGCATGAAAGAGTCTAATATGCACGCCGTTCTCGACCAGTTGACTCAAGATGGCTAAGAAAGGGACAAATTTCTTTCGGCGTTCTACGTGAAGATCTTTGATGTCTGCCGTGACCAACCAGAGATAACGCTGCGCGGCGGGCACTTCTTGCTGAAGGATCTCCGTGTAGATGTCGCGATTGAGAACGAGCCGATGCATGTTGATGTGACCATTCGAGGAGGAGGCGTATCTAAGCAAGAGAACTCCATTGACTTTGCCTATGAACTCCCTTCGATCATCCGTCCTCGCCGCAGCTTGTCTCGGATTCTTCTGTCAATGTGCCTCCACCCAGACGGCGGCTACGGCGGCTCCTGCCGCACCTGTAGGTCCCGTGGTGACAGGGGATAATGCCGTGAAAGCCCTCGATGTGACCTACAAAGTGTTTAGTATTGCCAACATGGCGCGGGTTTTAGGGGGGAGCTAAGGGCCCGGGGTGGTTGACCCGATCTCACGTTGAAGGTACGGTGATAACCCCCTTTTGTGTCGGGTGACTATTTTTAGTGCCTCCACTCGCTCGTTGGTTTCATGGTTTCTAATTGCCTACGCGTCTTCGTGTGCCCTTGCACCAGTCAAATTGCAGCGACTCGGGATTGGCGAATTGGGAGGGGCCTCTTCCGATCGCAGTAACCAGTTAGGAACTCTGCTAGCATCCTCTGTTCGTGGCGCTGAGACGAAGTCAGAGCTGGCTCGTTTCATCGAGGTCTGGAAAGCAGAAAGAGGGGCCGCCGACAAGGGTGAGGTGTTGGGTCCTGATGGGCGACGGTATCAAGTGAGCTTCGGAGGAGGCGCTCATGGTGGATACCCGCTGAGCTACTTTGACGAGATCAGCTCGGCGGCGGATTACCGCGTGAAGAAGATCGATCACCTTAGACTAGATGGTGTTGGGGTTCCGTTGGTCGCTTTACGAGAGAATCGCGGAGAATCTCCAATCGAGAAATTCTATCCTCCTGAGGTGATCACACGGCCGCTCACTGCGGTGATGGCTAAGAAGACAAACCGTGGGGGGACGACGGCTGTGGATATCGAGTTACTCTGCCCACTCCAGAACGACACGACGATCCTAGCAGGAGAACGACAGCAATTGGCGGCAGATTTCACCGTTCCGTGGGCGGCACTTCTCTCCCGTACGGCAGAATTGAATCGGGCTCAGTATTTCGATATTCTGACGGCGACTCCAAGTCGAGAGCCGCGGCTCTATCTGATGGAGCCCTACGATCCTAACAAGGAGCCAGTCATCATGGTGCATGGCCTGCTGGACACGTCACTCGCCTTTGCCAAGCTGAGCACCGAACTCTGGGCGGATGACGCGATCCGGCGTCGGTATCAGATCTGGCATTACCTCTACAACACCTCCGCCCCTGCGCTCTACTCCGGAAGACTGTTACAGAGCCAACTCCGAGAGCTTCGTGGCTTGCTCGATCCAACGGGTCAGGATCGGGCGATGCAGTCGACGACGTTTCTTGCCCATAGCATGGGTGGAATCGTGACTCGCCGACTGATAACAGAACCTGAATCGGCTTTCTGGGATGCCGCATTCAAGAAGCCGATTGACGAGCTCGTGCTCTCAGATGCAGACCGAACGACGTTGAAGCAGGCGTTCTCCTGGGAGCCTGAGCAACATGTTCATCGCGTGATCTATTTGGCCGTGCCACACCGGGGGAGTGACTACGCAGATAACTGGATAGGCAAGCTGGGGCGATGGCTTGTGAAACCACCCAACGCCTTTGCTGCTTTTTACAATAGAGTCTCTTCAGCGAACCTCGGAGTGTTTACAGACGAATATGCGCAGTTAGGCAGTGGCCGGCATGATAGCGTGCATGCGCTCTCGCCGAAACAACCGACGTTGAAGATTTTGGCAAATTTACCAAACAGCCATCCTGTTCGCGTGCATAGCATCATCGGGAATCCCAAGCCTGAGGTCCCGCTTGTCGAGTCTTCGGATAGTGTATGTGCCATACTCCAGCAGTCATCTTGAGCATGCCGATTCCGAGAAAGTGGTGCCGTCGACACACGGACTCATAGATCATCCTCACACGGTTACAGAGGTGAAACGAATTCTAAGGCTGCCTTGAATCAGGTATCTGATTTTTTAGCGTTTCTGGGCTTGCATCAGGTCCCGGTATTTCTTGGTGATAGTACTTATCCCTCAATAAAAAGACTTCTGCCTCTCGATGGTGGCGGAATAAGGGGAATCTTCTCGATCAGGGTGTTTAAGCGGGTCGAAGAGTTTCTGCGGGAGCGTTATCGGTGTGAGAACGCAGGATTTGTTCTAAAGGATTACTTCGATTTTGTTGGAGGGACGAATACCAGTGCGATCATTGCTGCTTTGCTGTCGAAAGGGCAATCGGTGCGATCGATTCGCGAGGCCTACGAGCATCTTGGACTGATCATCTTTCGTCGAAAACCCTTCTGGTGATCGTGGAGAAGCTTCAACGGTTCAGAGGACTTCGCTCAGGTATAGAAAGAGTCGTTTCCGGAGCCAGACGTTTCTCCGATGGCGTTGGGATCAGACCACTTGGAAATCCTGTTAATGCTTTTCATGCGAAACGGATCCACCTGGCCGATCACCAATTATCCAGAAGCCATCTACAATCGCCGCGGACAAGATGGATTCCCGGCTAATCTCGATCAGCCGCTGTGGCAACTGCTTCGCGCAAGTGCGGCGGCTCCAGCTTACTTCCCGGCGGAACTTGTAGAGTTCTATACGATTGATGGTGAGTTGAAATGGTTCGAGTTTGTGGATGGTGGCGTTAATCCATGCATTACCCCTGCATTGGCGATGTATTCGGCGACCACTCTTCCCGCCTATACGATGAACTTTCCTGAGGGAGTAGAGCATCTCCAACTTTGCTCCATCGGGACTGGCAAACTCTCTTCGAAGCGAAAGCCGGGTGAACTGGCACGGAATAATCTCATAAGAGGCACGCTCCACACCCTGACCGGGTTGATGGAATCCGTGGAGAGTGAGCAAGCCAAACTCTGTCGTGCTCTTGGGCACTGTGTCCACGGCGGGCCCATCGATAGCAAAATCGGCAGCCTCCTAGAATCCGGTTACGGGAACTTCCTCTACTGTCGCTACACGCAACGTTTCACGGAGAAAGACAATACCGAGTGCCGCAGCAAGTATGGATCGAAGCAGTCGTTTAGCCTTGATGACCTTAACAGTTTCTCAGTCCTTTTAAAAATTGGCAGGCATTACGCTTCCGAGCACGTTATTTTTCAACACTTTCCGGAGTAGAAAGGTCGGTGAACTCTACCCCGGTTTTGTTGCCGACTTCTAACGACGCTAGGATCACGCGCTCGCGTCCGCTAAGGCTTTCTGCATGAGAAGAGCGGCGAGTTGTTGCGTGGCGTCGTCGAGTTTGGCGTTGGCTTGTTTGAGCTCAGTGGCATCTCTATTGGCGAGTGCTTGTTTCACCGCTTCGGTCGCATCCTGGATCTCCTGGCGATCAGTGTTGTCTAACTGATCACCAATAAGCGCAAGCGCTTGATCCACGGCAGGAAGGAGTTCTTCACTCTTGAGCTTGGCTTCGGTGAAGACGCGTTCGCTCATGTCGTCAAAGGCGTGATCGACCGATTCGGAGATCATGGCTTCCACGCGTTTGTCGTCAACGTCGATGGCGGCGTTCTTGACCTCCAGCACTGTGTCTGTGTTTGTCTTTGTGTCTCGGGTAAGGACTTCGAGAATACCGTTCTCGTCGATCTGAAATTGCACCCCGATCCGAGCGCTGCCCTTGGGGCCGGGGGTGAACGGAACCTCTACCTGTCCGAGTTCCCAATTGTCGCGGGCCATCTCGCGCTCTCCCTGGAGTACGCGAACAAGCATAGATGTCTGATCGGGCACGGCGTTGGTGAACATCTCGCCAGCCTTTGCCGGAATGGTCGTATTGCGCGGGATGATCACGTTCATGAGGCCGCCGAAGCTCTCAATGCCTAACGAAAGGGGCGTCACATCGAGCAGAACTATGTTTCGAAGAGTGCCCGACAGGATGCCCCCTTGAATGACGGCGCCCATGGCTACGGTTTCGTCTGGGTGTTGAGATGTGTTGGCTTCCTGTTGAAAGAGATCGGTCACAAACTGACGCACGAGAGGCATGCGAGTGCTACCTCCTACCAGGAGAACTTCGTCCAACTGATCAAGTTTGAGTTTGGCGTCATGCAAGGCTCGGAGACAGAGCGCTTTGGTCCGTTCGACGATGGGCCTTGCCAGTTGATCCAGAGTTTCGCGAGTGAGAGTGTATTCGAAGTGCTTATCGTCTTCAATGAAGGGCATCCGAATCAACTGGGAAGAGGCTTCTGAGAGGGCGATCTTTGCAGCTTCAGCTTCTGCCCGGAACTTGATTTGAAGGGTGGCATCCTGTTCAGCTAACGTGAACTGGTTAGACTGGTAAGCCTGCCAAAGATGCTCGGAGATGGCGTGGTCAATGTCATCTCCTCCCAGGTAGGTGTCCCCATTTGTTGAGAGGACATGAAAGACACCGTCATGAATCTCGAGAATCGAGATGTCGAATGTCCCGCCTCCGAGATCGTAAACAGCGATTTTTGCATGATCCTTGGACCTGTGGAGGCCGAAAGCAAGCGCCGCCGCTGTGGGTTCGTTTACAATGCGCTCAACTGTGAGGCCGGCGAGACCGCCTGCGCGCTTGGTCGCTTGGCGTTGCGCATCGTTGAAGTAAGCGGGAACCGTGATGACTGCCCGGTCCATGGTGGTGCCCATGGCCGCTTCCGCCGAGGCTTTCAGCTCTTTTAGGATGAGTGCGGAGATTTCTTCGGGGCTGAGCGAGCCCTTGTTGCCAAGAGCCACTCTGACATACCCCTCGTTGTCTGCGGTGAGGGGATAGGGATGGCGATCTCGCTCGACTTCGGAGAGACGTTTGCCCATGAGGCGTTTAACCGAGGTGACGACGCGATCAGCTGATAGCGCTCGCTGCCGTAGGGCAGCCTCGCCGACAACGGGATCGCCAGAATCTGGAAAGTGGATCGCGGACGGGATCGAGCGATGACCCTCTGCGTTGGCAAGGAGGATGGGAAAACCTGAGTCCACCGCTCCGATAAGCGAGTTGGTGGTTCCGAGATCGATTCCGAGAATGGCCATGCCAGTGACCTACACCAAGATTGCGTGTGAATGAACACGAATTCTTGCGGAAGCGGTGTGGCATCGTTGGTTGGCAGATCTTGACTATTGGCCGCAATGCGCTCGGTTGGGGGCAAGGCTTCTCCGCAGATTTCTTGTCTTCACGATTTCGATAGTGGATGGGTCTAGCCGCCTTAGGCAACATGGACACCATCTGTTTCATTTCTGAGGCGTAGTCGGAATTGTTGATCTGATTCGTCCACTCGCGCGGGTGGATATAGCATTGATAGAATTCTTCGCCGCCACGGCCATAGCGAATGTAGCGCTGGTTCTCGGTTCGTATACTGAAGTGCACGTCGATCTTCCACATGTCGAGGAATCCGGTTATTACGGGACGTGGCCACGGTCCGGCGGTATTCTTGAAAAGTGGCACGAGCGATTGGCAATCGTGTCCAAGGGGGCGGGTGGATATCTAGCAAAGAAACCACGCGATG